>Ga0181528_10000268_pt1 | contig 43233 bp, 38 predicted proteins | sample PEATcosm2014_Bin_47_FD_119742 | JGI IMG/M metagenome (GOLD analysis project Ga0181528, IMG submission 119742) | Peatland microbial communities from MTU Mesocosm Facility, Houghton, MI, USA - PEATcosm2014_Bin10_10_metaG | ecosystem: Environmental > Terrestrial > Soil > Wetlands > Peat | place...
ACTTCCACCTTGGGCGCAGTCTCCTGCGCGCACAAGAACGTTGCCGTGCAAAGAACAACCGCCGAAACCAACATTACCGATAACCATCGACGCAAAGACATTTTGATCCTCCAGAACTTTCAGGTAAGAATCAACAGAAGACTCGAATAGCGGGCCAGCTTTGAACCTGGAACGGAACTCTTCTAGCTGCGCCAAAGATAAAATTCCTTAATATTTTTCTGCGTGCCTGATTTATGTACGAAACTCCGGACTTCGGCATTGGTCTCCTTTCAGAATCGGAGTCGTCCGAATTGTGATGCTCGTTTCCGCTGGTTGGCTGGTTCAGAGGCGGAAGGCCGCCTGCAGCGTGGCTGGCTGATCGGCGAACGATCTGCTTCCATGTGTCCGCGTATGTGGACACATTTGGGATCAGCTTCCACCGTACACAGCGGGACGTATGTGGACAGGTAACCTATTCATCCCATGCGTGTTAGGTGTATTCGATAGACGTTTTTTGACATCTTCGAATGTCACTGGACAGGGGCGTTATTTTCCGATGCAGAAAGTGGAAAAGATCAGATTCAAAATGTCGTCTGCGGTAGTTGCGCCGGTCAGTTCGTCTGTTGCGCGAAGCGCGTGATAGAGATCCAGCAGCACCATCTCATGCGGAATTTTATTTTGCACGGAATACGCGGCAGCGGCCAAGCCGCTCAGCGCCGAACGGACATGGCTTTGCTGCCGCAGATTGGTCAGCATCGCTCCTCCGTCCTGGCAGGCGTTCCCGCGCACCGTGCGCAGAATCTCGGCGCGTAATTCGGCAATTCCTTCGCCGGTCACCGCCGAGGTCCGGACCGCCGGCAGGTTCGTTATGGACAATTCTTCGCTGAGTTCTGACAGATCCGCTTTGTTACGCACCACAATTGCGGCCCGCTCGGCGACTTCGGCCAGCAGTTCGCGATCCACCTCGCTGAGTTCCGCGCTGGCATCCACCACCACCAGCACCAAGTCGGCGTCGGCCAGCGCTTCCATGGATCTACGAATGCCGATGTGTTCCGCTTCATCCAGTGCCTCGCGAATTCCCGCCGTATCCACCAGGCGCACCGGAATTCCGCCCAGCGCCACCGTCTCGGTAACGAGATCGCGCGTGGTCCCCGGAAGCGCGGTCACAATCGCGCGCTCGCGCTCGACCAGTTGATTGAACAGACTCGACTTGCCCACATTCGGACGCCCAACAATGGCCAAGGTCAATCCCTCGTGCACGACCTTGCCAAACGCGAAGCTAGCATCGAGGCTACGCAACTGCACAGTGACGTCTTCGATCGCTGCCAGAATCTCATTTGCAGGCATTACCGCAACATCGTCTTCCGCGAAGTCGATGCCCGCCTCGAGTCTTGCGATCAGGGCGATCAAATTTTCCTTCATCGGCAGCAGGGCTCGCGACAGTGATCCTTTCAACTGTTGGGCGGCCACCTTCGCCTGATACAGCGTTTGGGAGTCAATCAGGTCGCGGACCGCCTCTGCCTGGGTCAGATCCAGTCTCCCGTTCAGGAAGGCACGTTGCGTAAACTCCCCGGGCTCAGCCAGGCGCGCACCCTGCGCCAGCGCCATCTCCACCACACGGCGCAAGACGACGGGCGAACCGTGGCAGCTGAGCTCGACGATCTCATCGGTTGTATAGGAGTGCGGAGCCGCAAACCATGTCGCCACCACCTCATCGATGCGCTCGCCACTTTCGATCTCGATCAACTCACCGAAGAGCGCCCGATTGGCCTCCAGTAGCCGTCCTCCGGCGAGATGCAGCATGCGCGCGGCAATCGCCTTCGACTCAGGGCCGGCCAGACGCACCACGCCGATTCCGCCCCTTCCCAGCGGGGTTGCAATGGCTACGATGGTGTCGTCGAGGTTCACGTTCCCGCCTCGCTATCATCGTCCACTCTTTGCTGCTCTTCTCTGCGCTTCTCCTGCTCACCCCAGCGCTCCTGCACCCGGTCATACATTCGATCAAGTTTACGATGAAGATCTGCAACCTCAAGCTCGGCTTTGCGATTTACTTCAAAGTCCAGATCGCTCTTGATTCGGTCTTTAGCAGCCTGCCGATTCTGGCTCATCATTATTACCGGGGCCTGAAATGCGGCGAGTGTGGAGAGAACCAAGTTCAGCAGGATATACGGATACGGATCGAAAGTATGCTTTAGCAGAGCGATGCTGTTGAGCGTAATCCAGACCCCGACCACCGCGGAGAATAGGATGATAAACGTCCACGATCCTCCAAACGCTGCGACGTGGTCCGCTATCCGCTGTCCCATTGTGAGCTGTTCAGCCTCGGCTACGTTCGCATTTCGACTCACGTGCATCCGCAGCAGTTCGTCGGTCGCACGTAACCGGCGCCCTACCACGGTCAGCAGATCAAGAGCGGCGTGCGGGTGGGCTGAAACCAGTTTCTGCAAACAGTCGCGGTCCAGAAGAAGTATTTCGCTTGGCTCCACCGTCACGGCTGTTGCCGTCCTTGGGCCTCCATCCAACATGGAGATCTCGCCGAAGACATCCCCGGGACCCGACTCGCCGGTCAGGATATTCTCGCCAATATCATCTTCGACGAAAACCTGCACTCGGCCTCGTCGAACGATGTACAGGCTGTCTCCTGAATCGCCAACTCTGAAAATGCTCTCTCCCGAGTCGAAGCTTTCTATTTTCATCAACTCCGCCAGCGTGGCGCGTTCATTGTCGTCGAGCAGGCTGAACATCGGAATTTCAGCCAGCATGGTTACACTGGTGGACATGGTGTGTTCCTCTGAGGAATTCCAATAAACGAAAAGCCCCGTTGCGATATTCTCATCGAATCGCAACGGGGCTCCAATTGTTAGCTCGTTCCGGACAGCTATCTTCCGCCGCGCCGCGCCGCAGGACGGCTGGCTCCTGGTGCTGCCGGAGCCTTGCCCTTGTAGTCTTTCGGGTACACAACCAAGTGCCGTGATGGACCTTCGCCTTCGCTTTCGGTGCGCAAGTCCTCCACGTCGCGCAGGGAAAGATGCACCACCCGGCGTTCGCGGCTGCTCATCGGACTGAAGGCATAAGGCACTCCGGTCGTGCGAACTTTCTCGGCCGCCACCTTGGCCGACATGACCAGCTCGTCGGTGCGCGTCTGGCGGAAGCCCATCGCGTCGAAGCTGATCCGGTCGTGCTCGTCCAGCATGTCGCCCACTGACTCCATGGTGACCATTTCCAGCGCATTCAGCAGCTCACCATTGCGAGCCACCAGCATGGCGCTGTCCGGACCGGAGAAGTCTACCAGGATCGCCGGCCGGTCCCACTCCGCTCCCTGGTTCACCGGCGGATCGACCGCGATGCGGTACTTCACGCGGAAACCGCCAAGTCTCACAATGTTGTTCAGCAATTCATTGATCTGCTTTGCCGCAGCTATTTTTTCTTCGATTGCCATCGCCACTCCTCGCCGGTTACCGCTTTTTTTCCGCTGCTTTCAGGGCGCGTTTCTCAGCCATCGCACGCATCTCCCGGCCCATTTCCGTCTGATTCATAATCATCTGCTGCACGATCTGCACCACCGAGCCGGTAATAATATACAGGCCCAATCCGGAAGCCACCGACCAGGTAAACATGGCAAACATGATCGGGGTCATCATGTTCATCATCTTCTGTTGCTCTTTGCTCATGCCTGTGGCCGGCATCATGCGCTGCAATGCCATCATCAGAACGATGGTCGCGATCGGAATTATGTGCAGATGATCCGGTGCGGACAGATCGTTCAGATACAACCAGCCTGCGTGCCGCAACTCAATCGCGTTTTTCAGCATGGTGTAGAACGCGAACAGGAAGGGCATCTGAATGATAACCGGAAGACAGCCGCCTACCGGATTCACGTCGTGTTCTTTGTAAAGTGCGGAGACTTCCTTCTGCATCTCTCCACGGCGCGGATCATCCAGTTTGTACTTCTTGTATTTCTCCTGGATCTGCTGCATCTGCGGCGCGACCTTCTGCATTTTCATCGATGACTTGATCTGCGAAATTCGCAGCGGCAGCAGGGCCACGTTGATTAGCACCGTGACCAGCACGATGGTCCAGCCCCAATTCGAGGTCCAGTGTTGCTGTGTCCAGCGCACCCAGGCAAACAGCGGCCGTCCGATGAATCCAAAGAATCCGAAGTCCAGGGTGCCGCGCAAATCCACGCCGTTGAGGCTGCGTACTGTCTCCAGAACATCCACCGCCTTGGGACCGGCGAACAACCGGACGCTCGACGGAGCATTCAGCGTTCCCCCGGCGATCCCCAGCACCTCCGCCTTTACCTTTTCGCCCTGGGGATTGGCTGGATCTTTCGGAATTTCAATCGCGTTGCGCAGCTCGGCAAACGCGGCGTTCTGCGGTTGCTCGAAAAGGAAGACCGCACCAAAGTATGCGTCCGAGGCGCCCACCCACTGGAAGTTGCCCGTCATCACGCGCCCGCCGCTAATGGAGGCGCCTTTCTTATCCAGTTTCAGGCGCTTCACGTCTTCACCGGTGGCAACATAGTCCAGGCGCTGCTCCGCGTAGCTCGGCAGTCCGGTGGCGTCGCCAAATCCTGAAGGCCATGCCGGCAACGCGGTCAGATACTGTCCGCCCTGGCGCACGCTCGTCTTCACGTCGATCACATAGGTATTGTCGAAGTGGAATTGCTTCTTCACCACCAGGTCGCCGTCGGCGTATTCAAAGGAGAGATCCTTCACCGGGCCTGGGTTGTCCGCTCCGCTAGCAACGTACAGCGCGCCGTTCAGCTTCTCGCGCATCGACGGGTCGGCGGTCCACAGCGAAAGAGGGTAGCCGTATTGCGTCGCCGCCTGCTCGTGCACCAACTCCAGCGGTTGCCCCTGCTCGTCCTTATACTTCTTCAGTATCCAGCTCTTCACCAGTCCGCCGCGGTTGCTGAAGGTGATGCGGTAGAGATCGTTTTCCACCACCGTGGTGTTTTCGCTCTCGGCCTTCACGGCGGCCACGGGCGTCGTTGACGCCTCGGCGGCCGGCACGGTGCTCAGGCTGGAACTGCTTGGGGCCACTGCCGGAGCCGGCGCACTCGTCACTGCCTGCTGCTTCTGATTGGGCTGCTGCTTCGGCTTGACCAGGAACTGCTGGGCCAATACCAGCAGCACCATCGTGGCTGCAAAAACAACCATCACGCGCTTGTCTATGCCGGGCTGGTTCTGGGGATTCTGGAACTCGCTCAAGGTAGTATGCCGATCTGCGCGGCCGCGGCCGCCAGTTTATATTTCACAGTCCTCGCCGTGCGCGTCCGGCCTCTGCCAGTACGCGCGCCTTCGTTCTAATGCGTGCGGGCCGCCGGAGCGCTCGTAGTGCAGCGACCGCAAAAGTGTTCTGGAACCGGGTCCAACCCGCGCCCGCCCAGGGGATTGCAGCGCAGCAGACGCCACAGCGCCAGCAAGGTTCCGCCAAGCGCTCCGTGCCGGGTCACCGCCTCTGCCGCATACTCCGAGCAGGTCGGCGTGAACCGGCAGGCAACCGCCAGTTGCGGCGAAAGCCAGCGCTTGTAGACAGCAAGCAACATCAGAATGAGCTTTCTCATCTGCGCCGCGCCTCCTGTTTTCCACTCTTGTTTTCGGCCCCTTCACAGTTTTGCCGAATCACCCGGAACGCGCGCTCGATCTCTTGCGAGATCTGCGGGAACTCCGCCGTCAGCAGACTCTTCTTCGGGTTGATCACCACGTCCACGACGTCGCGCATGCCTTTCAGCATGCGCAGGTGGTGGCGAACCGCCTCCCTGGTGCGTCGCCGCATCCGGTTGCGCTCCACCGACCCGCCCAGCGCTTTGGAGACGGTGAATCCGATGCGCACGCCGTTCTCTTTTCGCACGCACCGCTCCTTGGCTGTCCCTGCCTGGTTCGGCCCGGGGACAGCTTCGGTTTGGCTCCGCAAATAGAAGACGGTCATGTTCCCGGAAAAGTGGCGCCGCCCCTGCTGATACACCCGTTGAAAGTCCGAGTGCTTCAGCAAATGCGCGGTCTTCGGGAAACTGCCTTTCGGTGTGTCGCTCACGCTGTCATCCACGGCGTTCGCGTTCCTGTTCTTTCCGCTCTCAGACCGCTCCGCTTTCAGGATTGCCATAGTTCAGCTTGCCTGCTCTGCCGGAATGGCTGCTTCAGCGTTGGTGAGTGGGCCAGGAACGGGCGTGGTCCTGCGTTGGTTAATCGCGGTAGCCGGGGCTAACAGAAACGCGCTTGCGTCCCTTTGCGCGGCGGCGCGACAAGACGGCCTGGCCGCTTTTGGTCTTCATACGCTGCCGGAATCCATGTACTTTGGAACGATGGCGGCGATTGGGTTGGAATGTCCGTTTAGGCATTTGACTGACTGCTCCTGCTTCAAGAAATGTCGATGAGCAAAGGGTAAGTATAAATGAAGGATGCCCCTTCGGCCAAACTGCACCAACCGGTCTGGTTACCCTCGCTCTGTCCCATCGTACATTTTTCTGCCCCTGCTCTGCACCTTCTGCGTTGCATTCGTTCATTTCCCTCTTGACGAACCGCTATCAAATGGCGAAAAGTGAGTACACCTCCGTCGCAAGAAATGTTCGGAGACGTGAATTTTGAGATTTGTATTCGTGCTAGTATCCGACTGCAGTTAGTGTTTTGCTGGGCCTGCCCAGTCACGAGTACAAGTAGAATTTCACGCTCCGCACCCTCCAGCTTCACAGGGCTATTTTTTTAAGCCTGTGCGGTTGAGTCTGTTCAGCGACGACATTTAAAAATCCGTCCAGCCAAGCCCCAGCAGGGCCACCTTAGCATTTCCACAATGTCTAAGGCAGGGAAGCTCGCGGGCTTGACTTTTAGGACAATGGTCGACACATGTCAGCTTTGGTTATGTCAACTCCGAATCCCTGGATGCAAATCCTGGATGCCCTCGAAAAGAAGGTCAACCGCCACTCTTATGACACGTGGTTCAAGCCCACACGCTTCAGCCACGACGCCGATGGCAAACTCTTCGTCGCCGTTCCATCCCCTGAGTTCTGCACCATTGGAGAGCGCTACAACGATCTGATTCTTGAAGCCATCGAGAATCTGGGCCTTACCTACGAGGATGTGGAGTTTGTCACCACGCCGCCCGAGCCGGAGCCGGCTCCGGTTCCGGTGGTTCGCCACAATGGCGGATTGAACGGAACTTCCCTCCGTCCGGCGGCGCAGTCACGCTTTGATTTTGACGGTGCGGCTCAACTCAATCCGCGCTACACCTTCGGCGGCTTCGTGATTGGCGGCGGAAATCAGTTTGCCCATGCGGCAGCTCTGGCCGTCGCTACTGCCCCCGGTAAGGCTTACAATCCCCTCTTTCTCTATGGCGGCGTGGGTATGGGAAAAACCCACCTGATGCAGGCGATCGGCCATGAGGTCAAGCTGCGTCAACCCGACAGCTCCATCGTTTATCTCTCCACCGAGAAGTTCACCAACGAAATGATCAACTCCATTAAACACGACCGGATGATCAGTTTCCGTGATCGCTTTCGTGGGGTCGATGTGCTGCTGATCGATGACATTCAGTTCCTTGCGGGAAAAGAGCGCACCCAGGAGGAGTTCTTCCACACCTTCAACGCGCTGCACGATACCAACCGGCAGATCGTGATCGCCAGCGACCGCCCTCCGAAGGAATTGGCCGAGATCGAAGATCGCCTCCGTTCCCGCTTCGAGTGGGGATTGATCGCCGATATTCAGCCGCCTGATCTGGAGACCAAGATTGCAATTCTGCAGAAGAAGGCGGAGAGCGATCAAGTCGTGCTCCCTGATGATGTTTGCCAGTTTATCGCCAGCAACATCCGCAGCAACGTCCGCGAACTCGAAGGCGCACTGATCCGCCTGGTCGCCTATGGTTCGCTGACTGGGGCAGAAATCAATCTCACCACCGCGCAACAGGTCCTCAAGAACATCATTGACCAACAGAGCCGAAAGGTGACCATCGAGGCCATTCAAAAGATGGTGAGCGAGCAGTTTGGCTTGCGTATTCCTGAGATCAAGGCGAAGAACAACTCGCGTCAGATCGTCTTTCCACGGCAGATCGCCATGTATCTCTGCAAACACCTCACCGAGGCATCGCTGCCTGAGATCGGCCGCCAGTTCGGTGGAAAGCACCACACCACCGTCCTGCACTCCATCGAGAAGATCAATCTGCAGCGCAAGGACGACAAGGATTTGAACAGGATGCTCAACAAACTCACAGAGCAGTTGAGCAACTAACTACCTGCCCGGGCTGCACTTCCAGTGCCCCGGGCATTTCTTTGCCTGTTTTCAGCCTGTGGAATATCTGTGCAACCAGTGAACAATTAGGCGCATTTCCCCCGTACTCTCTGTTTCATCCACCAAACAGTCGCCCGCCCGGTCCTGTTTTCCGCCTCGTTTTCCCTCGTAAAGACATACAACTGAAAGCATTGCCCAGGTTTTCCACATTTCCGAAGCGCCTACTGCTACTGCTAGTAATTGTTTTCCTTTGAAGTTGTTTAAGAGCAGTAGCAAACCTGCTTGCAAAACTTTCCATCACGGGAAAACACCACAGCTACTTGCCCCCCGTCCCAAGCCGTCCCCCCGCCTGCCGTGGAAAAGTTCGGAAACTTACTCTGTCATGGAGATCCACAATTTTCACCGCCCATCCACAGTCGCTAAGCTTTTCACAGGAAACCAAATTCACGGTTTTCACTACGTACTGCGGTGCTTCTCAGGCTGTGGAATCCCTGTTTATTCTGTGCATAACCTGCCAAAAATCGAAGCGTTCCGGCAAATCATCCACTGTCCTGTTTCCCGATATTGTTCTTTTTCCAAGCTCTTGCTCGCCCTAAGTGCCGAACAGTGATAGATTTTCCTATGTTTTGCACTTTTCCGAAGTGCCTACTATTACTGCTGGTTTCTGTTAGGTTTAATTTGATATAAGTGCAAGTTATAGCCAGCGAAAGGTTTTGGGGAGATATATGCCAGAGACAGCGATCGCTCAAGGAACCGCCATGGAGATCACGGTCAGCAAATCCGACCTGCTAAAGGAACTCACTGCGACCCAGGGCGTGGTCGAACGCAAGACCACCATCCCCATCCTGTCCAATTTTCTTTTTGAAGCCGCTGATGGCGAGCTGACCATCACCGCCACCGATCTGGACCTCAGCCTGCGTACCAGTTGTCCGGCCGCCGTCAAGAAGGACGGTGCCTGTACGATTCCCGCCCGCAAGCTGTTCGATTACGTAAAACTTCTCGGCGATGGCGATATCAGCATCAAGCTGCTGGAGAATCACTGGGTCAATATTCGCGCCGGCCGCTCCATCACCAAGATGGTGGGCATGGCGCGCTCGAACTTCCCCAGCGTGCCGATGTTTCCGGTCAGTGGGGTCGTCAAGATCCCGGCGCATACCTTCCGCACTCTCATCGCGAAAACCGTCTTTGCTATTTCCAACGAGGAGTCGCGCTACACCCTGAACGGCGCCCTGCTGGTCTTGAAGCCCGAATCCATCACCATGGTGGCGACCGACGGCCACCGCCTCGCTCACATCACGAGGGAAGGCCTCTCCTTCGACATTACAGGCGAACTGAAGACACTGATCCCACGCAAGGCAATGGTTGAGCTACTCTCGCTACTCAACGCCCCTGAGATCGAATTTGTGGAGTTTGCGAAGGACGAATCCACGCTCTTCTTCCGTCTGGGCTCGCGCCTGCTCACCTCCCGCCAGCTAACCGGCCAGTTCCCCAACTACGAAGCGGTGCTCCCCAAGGAGCACAACAAGAGCGTTAGTGTCCGCACGGTGGACCTGCAGGCAGCCATTCAGCGCGTCGCACAATTTGCCGACGAACGCTCTGGGGCCATCAAAATGCGCTTCGAGAAGAACGAGTTACGCATCTCCTCCTCCTCCACCGAGACTGGCGAATCCGAGGACTCAATTGAAACCAACTACAGCGGCGATGCGCTGGCCATCGGATTCAACTCGCAGTACCTGGTCGAGTTCCTCAAGGCCACGGAGAGTGAGAACGTCTGCATCGAGTTCAAGGACTCTCAATCGGCCGGCCAGCTCCGCCCCGAGGGCGTAGAAGAGTACAAGTATCGCTACGTCGTCATGCCGATGAGGATTTGAAGAACAGTAAGGCGGGAAGCGTAAACAGACCATAGCAACTTGTAGGTGAAAACCTCGCCGTCGCAGGCCGGCAAAACCTCGGCCTGCAGGGCTGGGCAAAGGTCATATGACTCGTCTCCTTAACCGCCAAACCCCCATGCGAAATAGCGAACTTGCCGCGCCGCCCCAGTTCCTCGCCAAGCCGGGAGTAATGGAAGTTCTGCTGTGCGCGATCACGGCTTTTACGTACCTCGGCACGCTATCGTTCGGTTTCATTTATGACGACAACGTGACCATTGTCCGCAACGCCGCCATACAGTCTTTTCGTAGCGTGCCGCAGGCGTTTCACTCCACTGCCATTTTGCACCTTTACCGGCCGCTCACGGCATTTTGGATGTGCGCGAATTACGCTCTTTTCGGGCTGAAGCCGGCATGGTGGCATCTGGCGACGCTGGCGCTTCACGTGCTCATTACGTACCTGGTATTCGTGGTTACGTACGAACTGGTGAGGGACCGCAGCACCGCGTTTATCGCGGGTCTGCTGTTCGGGGTTCATCCCGCGCATGTGGAGAATGTGGCATGGGTTTCCGCGGCCAACGATCTACTGATGTCCGCCCTGCTGCTCGGCAGTTTTCTTGCCTTCCTCAGCTATCGCAAAGAGGAGCGCAACGGCGCGCTGGGGCTTTCGGTGGCGCTGTTCGCGTCGGCGTTGCTCACCAAAGAGACGGCCGTGGTTTTCCCCGTTCTCATCCTTGTGTTCTCGTGGTTGTTCGCTGCCGAGAGGAGCGAAACTTGGCGGCGCGCGGCAAGATCCATCCAGGCGTCCGCCGCATTTTTCGGTGTGCTGTTGGTTTACCTGATGGCGCGATCGTTTGCGATGAGAAACGTTGTCAACGGTCAAGCCGCTGTTCCCAGTTGGAAGACGATGGTGCTCACTTGGCCTTCCATCTTGTGGTTCGACGTCTGTCACTTGGTATTGCCTATTCGGTTGAGTGAGTTCTACGCGTTGCGCTACGTCGCTGATCCGGGGCTGAGGACGTTTGTGTTTCCGGCAGCACTCCTGATTGCAATCGGCGTCGGCGGGGTGCTCTGGACGCGCCGACTGAAGTACGCCGCTGTGGCGCAGTTCGCCGGTGCTTGGATTTTGCTTGCGCTTGTACCGGTGCTCTATCTCCGTGGTCTCACGCCCGACGACTTTGTCCACGACCGGTTTTTATATCTACCTTCTGTTGGATTCGTCATTCTGATCGCGCTGGCCATTCGCCAACTGCCGGGGAGCCTTACGGAACCAGGCAAGTCCGTAATGCAGCCGGCTGTGTTCGTGTTGCTCGCCTTGGCAGGGATGGTTGGCACGTTCAGCAATCAATTGCCATGGGCAAGCGATGTTCTGCTCTATGAAAACGGCTTGAAATTTGTTCCCGAGAGCAGCAATCTCAAAGACAATCTCGCGAACGCGCTGGCCGCTCGTGGCCGGTCTGCGGAGGCGATTCGTCTGTACCAGGAAGTGTTGGAGCGCGATCCCCGTTTCTGGCGCTCCAACTACAATCTCGGGCACGAATTCCTGAAAGCTGGAAAAAACCAGGAGGCCGAAGAGTACCTGACGCGGGCGGTTCAGATCGATGGCACTGATTCTGATCAGTACATCTTCCTGGCAATGGCGCAGTGGCGCCAAAACAAACTGGCCGATGCCACGCAGAACGGGGAACGTGCGATTGCGAGATCGCCACAGTCCTCCGGCTTTCATTACATCCTCGGCATGATTTTGGATGCCAGCGGCCATCGCGACCGGGCCATCTCCGAATTCAAGCAGGAGTTAGCCAATCATCCGGAGAACACACCGGCGCGAGATCAGCTCGGGAAACTGCAGCTGTCAACGAACTAGAGGCGGCGGCCTGCACTCGCGGCGGGTCTTTCCGGGGTGATCATGAGCGACAAGCCCCGGCTCTGTTTCGCCTCGTCTCGGCACTAACTAAGCGGTAGGCGCCGGTCCCATTCCCCTCCCCTCTGTTCGCTATTTCCGTGCCTCGTTATCGTCTACGGAGACACCTGCTAACCAACTGCGGATCAATAACTTACGGGCAACAAAAGAAACTCCATTCGTGTTAAAATGAATTAGGTCGCGGTACATCTCAGGTGACGACGATTCGAACCGGTCATCCATCGAAGCTGAAATCAGTGAGCATGACAAATCAAGCGCATGTGAATCTGTGCTCCGGCACTCTGTTTTCGTCGTTCCTACTGCTCCTGGTGGATTTCTCTGCCTGAGCCTCAACGATCCCTGGAAATCATAAATGTCCACAAAGTCAACAACTGCCGAAGCCGAGAACGAGAAACAGACCACTCTTCCCATGGAAGAACTAGACAAGAGGACCGCGACCACAGCGGAATCCGGCTACACCGCTGATTCCATCAAGGTTCTCGGTGGTATGGAGGCCGTCCGCAAGCGTCCCGCCATGTACATCGGTTCGACCGGTGAGATGGGCTTGCACCATCTTGTCTATGAGGTCGTTGACAACTCCGTCGATGAGGCCCTGGCTGGATATGCCAGCAAGATCGACGTGATCGTCCATCTCGATAACTCGGTTACTGTCATCGACGATGGCCGCGGAATTCCCGTCGACGAAATGGATGTGGATGGCGAACGTCTGCCCGCGGCCCAGGTGGTGATGACGGTGCTCCACGCCGGGGGCAAGTTTGACAGCTCTACTTACAAAGTTTCCGGTGGTCTCCATGGCGTCGGCGTGAGCTGCGTCAATGCGCTTTCTGAGCAACTCGAACTCGAAATCTGTCGCGATGGCGCCGTCTGGGAACAGGAATATTCCGAGGGCGTTCCTACCACCAAGCTGATCAAAACGGGTGTCACCAAACGGCGTGGCACCAAGGTTCACTTCGTTCCAGACAGGTCGATTTTCACCGTTATCGAGTTCAACTATGACACCCTGGCAAATCGTCTGCGCGAGCTCGCCTTCCTCAACAAGGGCCTGGTCATTACCTTGACCGACGAGCGCACCACCGACCAGAAGACCGGCGAGGCCAAGCATACCGAATTCAAGTTCAGCGGAGGCATCGCTGAATTCATCAAGCATCTGAACAAGGGCAAAAACGTCCTGCACGAAAAGCCGATTTACATGGAGTCGGAAAAGCCCGAGCTCTCCTGCGAGATTGGTTTGCAGTACAACGACTCCTACAGCGAAACTCTCTTCAGCTTCGCCAACAACATCAATACCGTCGACGGAGGCACGCATCTGCAGGGCTTCCGCTCGGCCCTCACCCGCACCATCAACGCTGCCGGTCAGTCGCTCGGCCTGTTCAAGGACCTGAAGGAGAATCTCTCCGGCGACGATGTGCGTGAAGGTTTGGTCGCGGTAGTCAGCGTCAAGTTGCCGCAGCCGCAGTTTGAAGGGCAGACCAAGGGCAAGCTCAACTCTGATATTGCAGGCTCCGTACAGGCCTTCATCAACGAACGCCTCGGTGCATTTTTCGAGCAGAACCCGCAGATTGCGAAGAAGATCATCAATAAGGCAATCGACGCCGCCCGCGCCCGTGAGGCTGCCCGCAAAGCTCGCGACCTGACCCGCCGCAAAGGCGTGCTCGATAGCGGCGGACTTCCCGGCAAACTGGCCGATTGCTCCGAACGCGATCCCGAGCGCTGCGAGGTGTATCTCGTCGAGGGTGAGTCGGCAGGTGGCACGGCCAAGCAGGGACGCAACCGGCGCTTCCAGGCCATTCTTCCCCTCAAGGGTAAGATTCTCAACGTCGAGAAGGCGCGTTACGACAAGATGCTCGGCCACGAGGAAATCCGTGCCATGATCACCGCCTTCGGCTGTGGCATCGGCAAGGATGATTTCGACCCGTCCAAGCTGCGCTATGGCAAGATCATCCTGATGACCGATGCGGACGTGGATGGTTCGCACATCCGCACCCTGTTGCTGACGTTTTTCTTCCGTCACATGAATGAGCTCATCAAGCGCGGCAACATTTTCATCGCGCAGCCGCCGCTCTATCGCATCAAGAAGGGCCGCTTTGAGCAATACATCAAGAATGACGCGGAGTTCGTGCAAGTGATGATTAAGCGCGCCTCCGACGGCCTGGTGGTTCGCTACGGCGAAGGTGCCGCCCGGCTGGAGTCCAAGCAACTGGCGCAATTCATGACCCGGCTCAACGAGTACCTCGGCTTTCTCGACAAGGTGGACAAGCGCCTTCGCAATGAGCGCGTCACCGAGATGCTACCGGAGTTTGATCTCTCCCGCCGCGAGGACTTCCACGGCACGCCCGACGCGGTGCCCACGCGCATTGCCGACATTGAAGCTCGCCTCAAGGCCATTGCCAAGGAAGAGCAGTTCATGTCGGTCACCACCCACTATGACGAAGAGCTTGGCATCTGGGACGTGCGCTTCGTGAACTCGCAAGGGACGCCGCACGCGATCAGCTGGGCACTCATCTCCAGCCCGGAATATAAGCAGATGATGGCTCGCTATCGCCAAATCGCCGAGTTCATGCAGCCGCCATTTCATGTCGAGTGGGTGAAGAACGTGGATGCCGCCAAGGAAGAGATTGATGACACCATCTCTGCCGCCGAGAAGGCGGACGCCGACAAGATCGAGGGCAAGACCATCAAGGGTGGTACGCCCACGCGCGTGGCCGCCAAGGGAGGTTCGCGCGAACCGGTAGAAAAGAAGACCGTCCGCGATCTCTTCAACTTCGTTCTCGAACAGGGCCGCAAGGATTACCAGATCCAGCGTTACAAAGGTCTCGGCGAGATGACGGCGGAGCAACTCTGGGAGACCACCATGGACCCTGAGCGCCGCACCCTGCTCTCGGTCAAACTTGAAGACCTGACGGAAACCGAGGCTATCTTCACAACGCTGATGGGCGAAAACGTTGAAGCCCGCCGCAAGTTCATTGAGGACAATGCGCTCGACGTGAAGAATCTCGATATCTAATCCGATTATCCGAATGAACCGACGAGTGTAGGGCTGGTGTGCGTAAGCAGGTGTTCAAGGCACTTGCTTTGAGTTGTGAAGGAGCGGCCAATGTGCGAACGTTGGCCGCTCCTGCTTTGTATGACAGTCCGTAACTTACAAGGAAACGAAAATGTTACGCAATACTTGGCAGATGATACTTCGCAAAGAGGTCGTTAATCGCCTCGCGCAATAGAGCCTCGTTGGTACGGTCCTGATCTATGGCCAGCTTCGAGAGCTGGCGGGATACTTCTTTATCAAAGAATCCGCTTATTACCTTCTTCCCAACCCTACTCTTAGGTCGTGATGGCGATTGGGGTGCCAGGTGCTCGGTTGCGACCATGGGTTCCTTTACTACCTTGGCGCGTGGCAGTTCGGGAGTGCGGCCAAATGGTGTACGGTGAGCCGCGCGACTCATCGCTTCCTGAAGTGATGGTTTTGGTTTAGACATAAGCGTTTTCTCGTGTGTACACATGTGTACACTCATACATGGCTACCACCATACACGGCTACACTCCAACATGCGACTTAGTTAAGGGTTGCGATTCCAACTGTGCTTTCACCCAGCGATACAGCGCAAAGACTTCTTCTGCCGCCTTGCCCAGTGGATCGTATTCCGATGCAACCTGCCCTCTGGTCAAACAGTGATAATAGGCGGCCCTGTGGCCGAGTTGGATAGGTGCGGTGGTTACGCTGAGCCGTTGCAGGACGGCGGCGGTTTCCTGGCCGAGCCTACCCTGGGCGGGAACGGCATTTAGCACGATAGCAAATGGCTTGTTCGCTATTCTGGCAAGCTCGATCGTGGTACTGATGGCCTGCAGGTCGAACAGATGGGGGCGACACGGAATCAGGACTAAATCAGCCGCCCGCGCCGCCGCGAGAGATGCGGATTCGGAATTTGGCGACGTGTCGATGATGGCAAACTCGGCACCACATCGCTCGGCTTCCTGCAAAACGATGGAAAGGCGGCTAGGTTGTGCGGACACTACGGCCGGGGTTTCCCCTGCGCGAACGTCGCTCCAAGTGGCAGCGCTTCCTTGGGGATCAAGGTCGATGACGGCTGCGGTTTTCTCGTCCCGCTCGGCCGCGACCGCCAAGTGGAGCGCGAGAGTAGTCTTACCGGCCCCGCCCTTTTGAGCTACTACGGCAATAGTTTTCACGTCAACATGTATACACGTAGACGTGTGGACTAGTCAAGAGTACGACGTGTACGCATGCAACCTGGTATGCGCGAAGGCATTTCTGCTCCGGTCCTGGGGCTGCACTGCTCAATGGGTCAGGGTGTAGGTTGGCGCATTTACTGGCAAAGTTTTGCGCAACTAGAGCACGAACAGTTTGGCCCGCCAAGCTTGCTCGGCGGGCGTTGATTGTTCAGCGGAGTTCGCTGCTCTGCAACTGCTTGCGGTACTGCCGCAGGAAGTAGTCGATGGTTTCAATGCGGATGCGGAGCGAGGCTGCTGGTTTGTTTTCGTCGAGGTCGCGGAAGCAGAAGTGAGGTTTTCCGGCGCACTCGGTAATCTGCTCGATGACGCGGCTGATGAAAGCGTCATGACCACACTTGAAGTTCGACAATTCGACGGGGATCAGGTTGGGATGCCGTGCGGCGAACTTCGCGGCCCAGAGCTTATGGTTGGTGCTGGCGGAGTTCGAATGCTTCCATACATCGGCAACCGAGAGCGCAGAAGGAACCAGGCCCATCGCTACCTCTTCGCCGAAAAGACGCTCCAGTAAATCGGCGTCAAGCGGCAGGTAGGTCTGCGAAAAAATGGGGTAGCCCAGTTGCTGCAGAGAATCCAGGATGCCCTGGTTGAGGCCGGGATCGTGATGATAGGGGCGTCCGAGCAGAACCAGACCGATCTGTCCATCGCGTTCAATCTTATCGAGAAGCTGCCGCGAATCTTCGCGAAGCCCGTTTTCGAAGTCGTGCTGCGCCGCGAAAGCTGCCTCCACCGAGCGCGTATTCTCCTGCCAATCCAGCCCGAGGATATCCTTCCAGCACTCGAACATTTGCAAGGCAAACAGTTCGCGATCCGCGAGGTTGAGCAGCGGATGCACGTAGGTGATCTTGTGCTCTTCAAAAAGATTGCGGCTGAGGGAGAAGGCGGAGTGGACCGCCTCCGGGGTTGCCGCACCGGCCGGGCAGGCGTTCGAGCCGTCGCAATTATCCAGCATGGTGGTCAGGATATCGATCATCGGAAAGAAGATCAGATCGAGTTTCCGGTGATCGCTCTTCTCCAGCAGATTGCGGACATGCGAGATGCAGACCTTGGACGGGAAGCAGGGATCAACCGCTGCCAGTCCTAATGTGCTCCGGTACTGCTCCTGCGTGGTGGTGTCAGAGTAAACAATGTTTTCAGGCAGCAGGCCGAGGCTCACAAAATACGCATGAAACAGCGGCCCGTAAGCATAGAGATTGAGAACCTTGGGAATTCCAATGCGGAGCGCCGCGCGGCGCTGGCGTTGCTTTGCGCTGCGGCGGGACGCGGGCAGTAGGGCGATGCGAGAGGATGAGGCAATGCACTCGACCGGCTGAGGATGGAAGGCGAGCCGTGCCGCAATGGCAGCAAGGTTCGGATTCTCCTTCTTCACCGCGGCAATCGAGGCGTTGAATTTGCTGGCGGTCTGCTGGTCGGGCGATTCTCCGCGCTCGCAACTGGCGAGGATAATTTGCCGTGTGGGCGCCAAGGCTGCTTGCGCGGAGGCTGCCGCGTCGCCGACCTCGATGAAGGTCCGGGCGCAATGGTTATTACAGAAAACGCAGCGCGTCTCCTCATTGCGGACTGTGGTGTAGCGGATCTGCTCCAATCCGTCCATTCCGATAAAGTTGCTGCGCTCGCCTTCTACGTGGTGCTCCAGGACGTGCAGCGCCGCGCCGATCGCTCCGGCTTCTCCGCAGTGGGGATGCACGAAAATCTCCGGCTCTCCCTGATCGAAGAAGTGGCTGCGCATGAAATCCACCTCGGCTTTGACCACGGCAAGGTTGCGTTGCGTGCCGCCTTGCAGGAGGAAGCGGCGTCCGAGGTTTGCGATGTTGGAAACTCCGGCAACATAGAGAAAAACATTCTTAGGCAGAACCGCGGCAAGTCCGGCGATGATCTCCTGCGGCTGCCAGCCCTGGCGCTGAAAGTTCACAATGTCGGATTGCAGGAAGACCGCGCAGCCGTAGCTGAAGACCGGCATCTGCCGGGCAGTGAAAGCCACGTCGGCAAAGTCGTCGATGGCAATCCCCAGGGCTTCGGCGGCGGCCTGCAGAAAGTAGCCGTTTCCGGCAGAGCACTGAGTATTCAGGCGGAAGTCCTTCACCGCGCCGTTCTTCAGGACGATGATCTTGATGTCCTGTCCGCCGACATCAATGATCGCGTCGACATCGGCGCGAACCCGCAGGGCGGACTTGGCATGGGCCACGGTTTCCACCAGTGCGGCGTCGGCGTGGAACACCCGCTGCAGAAGATCGCGCGAGTAGCCGGTGGTGGCGGCGCCGAGAATTTCCAGCCGCACGTTTCTTTCGGCGAAGGACTGGCGCAGCTCCTGCATCACGGCAATTGCGTCCGCGATAGGGTCCGCGCGCGAGAGCCGATAAGCACTGCCAATGACGTCGCCATCACGGGAGAGACAGACGGCCTTGGTGGAGGTGGAGCCTCCGTCGATTCCAAGGAAAACCTGCACCGTGCTGCCGCTGACTTCCGGCGCGGGCGCGCGGGGCGGGGAATACCGTCCGAGAAATTCGCGCACCTCGGAGTCGCCGCTGACTAGGCCAAGACTGCCGGTGTCTCCGGAATGCTCTCCAGAGGCGGCGCGAATCGCTTTTTCAAGCGTGGTGCTCCCGAAGTATTCACCAACCTCGGCGGGCTCCGTGCGTCCATACTCCACGGCACCGATGGCTCCGAAATACTGCGCATGCTCCGGCACGGAAATCAAATCATCGGGACTGACGCCGGACGGCAGAGCAATTTCCTCCTGCTGCCAGAGCCGGTGCAGATGTTTGCGCCACGCTTCGCGGAGTCCCGGAAAAAAGTAGTTGGGACCACCGAGCAGAAGAGCCCGCGGTTTGAGCATGTGCCCGCGGGTCAGCACGCTGAGGTTTTGGAGCACGATGGCGTCGAAGAGCGAAGCCATCAACTGTTCCGGCGGAACGCCCTGTTTCTGCAGTCCGGTAATGTCGGTCTCGGCAAAGACGCCGCATTTGCCGGCCACCGGATGCAGTTCGATTCCGTCGTAGCGAACGCCCGCCAGTTGTTCGGCAGATAAGCTCAACTTGGCGGCAATCCGCTCGATGATTGCTCCCGTACCACCGGCGCACTTATCATTCATTGAGGCGAACTTCTTGAGATGGCCGGGTACCGGGCTTTCCTGAAAGACGATGATCTTGGAATCCTGCCCACCCAGCTCAATGACCGAGCGCACCAAGGGATGACAACGCTCCACGGCAAAGCTGACCGCCGTCACTTCCTGCACAAACTTGCCGCCGAGAATGCGCGAGAGATCAGCACCGCCGCTCCCGGTTACAAACAGGCGGGAGTTGGCATGGGTAATGGGCAGGGCGGCCTCCATCTGTTTGAGGGCGTACAGAAGGGTGGTTGCCTGACGGCTCTCGTGCCGCTGGTAGAACTGGAAGAGCAGCTCCGTGCCATCCTGCGGACAGGCCACGACCTTGACGGTCGTCGATCCCACATCGACGCCAATGAAAAATGGACCGCAATGCATAGACTGTCCGCGCTTATCCGCTTCGCTCTGTACGGCTCGATTCACTGCTTATGTGCCTCACTGCATTATTTGCAAAACGGACGTGCTACTGAAAAAGGATCCGCGGTAAGTCAGGCATGATTATGCTTCCTGGTGGCTTGGGCCGGGTTCACTTCGCAAAGAGCCGGGAGCTGGATCGCGCCGGGAGATCGAACCGCGATCTCCGGAACCGCTCATAAGCTCATCCACATCGAGAACAAAGTTGGCAGCGGTCGAGACGACACCGGAGCGCCGGGTTACGCGGAACAACGGACTGCGCAATTCGGGATGCTGGGAGACGAAGCGCCGAATCTCTTCGAGCGGCTGCCGCGCGCTTCGCAACGCAGTCTCAAACTCGTTCTGCGCTTTCACCCTAGCCTCGGCCAGCGCCATCTGAACCCGGCTGTAGGCGTGGACCTCGCCTTCCGCAGCGGTTTCCACCGCAAGAAAGACCATCTCCGGAAAGCGCTCTGCGAGCCCGGCTTGCACGGCGTCCGATTGCAGAGACGGCAGACATCCGAAAGGCTTTACCGCGAGCACCATATGGCAGAGCTGATGGGTGGTGTAGTAGAGATTCTTGCCGACTTCGAGATGGCCTTCGCCGCCCCGCAACGAGCTGCTGTAATAAGGGTTGGCAAGGGCCGCGATCTCGAGCTGCGAGGGCAGCGGATGGCTTGCTCCCAGAAGCGCTTTCTCCAAACGCGCGTAGTGGCCCTGGTAGATGCCTTTGCCGGCTGCGAACATGCAGCGCTTGAGCCAATGCGAGAGCCTTGCCCGGAAGGCTGTGACCGGCTTGCTCCACGGAGCCTGGTGCGGCAACAGACGGCTGCGAACGATGCCGCGCTGGTTGGCCTGGTTGAGCAGATACAACACCCAGTTGCTAATCGGCTCGACCGAGACCTCCGCGCCTTCCTTCTCGAGGAACTGGAACATCTGATAATTGCCGTCGCCCTCGGTCTGCTGCGCCCAGAATTCGCCAATCACTTTGACGACCGGCTTCACCCGAAGCCAGTCCACCTCCATGCGGTTCATGCGTTCGCGGCATTTGCCCAGCGACGCCCGAAGCTTCCTGCCGTAGAGGTGAGTCAATATCTTGCCCGTGGTGTTGCTGACCCGATAGGCGCGAGCCGCCCGATGCCGTTCCAGGAAAGGCCGAAGAATCTCCGGTGCACTCTCGGAGAATTCGAAGCGTTTGGTGGTCTCCAGGTAAAGACCGGCGTCAGAGGCAAGGACCTCCATCATGCGCTCGCTGTCTCCTTCCTGAAGCTCATAAGGGCGCAAGCGGTGGTGCAAGTAGTTGAGTACATCGCCCAAGATGAAGGCGTGCAGGGCGTCCATTCCGAAATCCACCGAGAACTGAAAGCCACTCTGCCCGGAGCTGGCATTCACCCCGTGATCTTGCTGAAAGGTCAGTAGGCGGAAGCCGTTGTAACCAGCGGCATTGAGCGCTGCCCGGAATTCTGCCTCATACATACCAAAGCGGCAGGGGCCATTGGAGCCCGCGGTGAAGAAGGCATAGTTGCGGACAATCTCTTCGCGCGTTTGCGCAGGTTCCAGGCTTCTCAAGTACTCGATCAGACTACCGATGGTGAAGTAAGCCGGGTTACAGAGTCCGTTGCTGCAGTATTCCTTGCCGATTTCGTGGGCACAACGATCCGGAGTCGGAAGCCGCTGGCACTGCAGGCCGTTGCGGCGCAGGATCGACTGGATCATCCGTTCATGTTTCCAGGTGAGACCGCCGAACAGAATGGTGACATGAGCGCGGTCTTCCGCTCGGAAGGGTGGCTCATCGGGACGCCGGAACTGATGGAGTACATTGAAGCCACTCACCGATAATTACCCGCGGATGAAAAGTAGCGCGTGCCGCGGATTTGGCTCCGGACATTCGCTCGGCGAAGAACCGTGGATCTGCCTTGCAAGCAGGTACCTTGGCTTCTATGATAACGCACGCCCGGCCACAACTCCCAGCCACACTGCGGCAAAACCAAAGATAACGCTCGAACTCACGTACGCCATGGCGATGAGCATCTGTCCATCTTGCAGAGAGCGCAGGGTTTCGTATTCGAATGTCGAGAAGGTTGTATATGCACCGATGAAGCCAATCGGAATCAGGTATCGCCAGTTGGGGCTGGCGGCGGCGTTTTGGGCCAGCATCGTGAGCATGAAGCCGATGAAAAAAGATCCCGATATGTTGATCACGAATGTGCCATACGGAAAGCGGATCCCCATGCGGCTGGCAATGTAGCCACCGAGGGCGAATCGGGCGATGGCACCGAGAAACCCGCCTAGTCCTACCATCCAGTATTTAACCAACGCTTCCCATCCCCCTGCCTCCCGTCACCAGCGCGGCGCTTTGCAAGAGTGCGTGCTTCAGTGCTGGACGAAGTTTGGTAACCAATCCAAGCGAAGTCAAGAGTATTCTATTCTCAATTTCTGTTTCGGATGGGCATCGGCGTCGGCTCATTCGGCATCCGGGTTTAACGAGGAGGTACTGTGCTCGGCTCTGGACCAGCAAAGAAGGTCTCGATCTATGTGCGCGAGGATCAGACGCGCCACGGCCAGTCGACATACGCGGCCATATTGGATTTTCTGTTTTTTCGCGGCATCGCCGGCGCGACGGTCATCCATGGCATGGCTGGCTTCGGCGCCGACCACCACCTTCATACCGATCGGCTGGTGGATGTCACGCAGAGTTTGCCGGTCAAGATCGAATTCATCGAGACACCGGAAACGGTCGAAGCCTTGATGCCCAAGCTTTATGAGATGGCCGGCGCAGGGATGATCGAGGTGCAAGAGACCACGGTGGTAAAGCCCGCGCGGGTTGCGAAGCCTCTCAGGGCGGCCCCGGCGCGAAGAGTCGCAGGCCAAGCCAAGCTGATGCGGATTTTTGTCAGCGAGGCTGACCGCTGGGGGGACAAGCCGCTGTACGAAGCGTTGGTGGAAGCCTTGCGCGCCAACGACATTGCCGGAGTGACCGTGCTCGCCGGCATTATGGGTTATGGTGCAAGCCGTGAGGTCTATCAGGAAAAGATGCTGGAGCTATCCCACAACCGGCCCATGGTACTGACCGTGATCGACGCCGAGGAGAAGCTGCTCGGGTTTCTTCCGCTGCTGGACAAGATGGTGAAAGACTGCCTGGTCGTGATGTCAGACGCGGACGTGGTGAAGTACACACATGATTACGTTGAAACCGAACGACGGCAGGAGGCGCGCCCATGACGCTGGAAGGTAAGGCGAAGTTACTCCGGATTCACTTCGGGGAAGACGACAAGTGCGACGGAAGGCCTCTGTACGAAGCCATTGTGGAGAAATGCCGTGAGCTGGACATTGCGGGAGTGACCGTCTACCGCGGACTTCTGGGCTATGGCGCCAGTACGCTGATCCGCCGCTCGCATATGTTGCCGTTTACGCACGAGGCTCCGATTCTGGTGCAGATTGTAGAGCGCGAAGAGAACATCCAGAAGCTCTTGCCCTTCCTGGATGCGGTGGTAGGGGAGGGACTTATCGCCATCTCTGACGTCGAAGTGATTAAGTCGAAGTGATCAAGTACGCGGATCAGCAGAAATCAGTTTGGTAAATTGCGAGGCTAACGCGCGAACTGGGCCAGCGCGGCGCGGAAGAGTTGCTCGAAGTTGCGTCCTTCGGCGGGGCCAAGTTGTTCGAGAGCTTTTTCGGCGGCGGCAGGCTGGTAGCCAAGATTGACCAGAGCCGAGAGCACGTCTTCTTCGAGAACGTGCTTGGGGCGCGGCGCGGCGGGAGTCACGCCGAAGTCCGCGAGCTTATCTTTGAGTTCGAGCACCATGCGCTCCGCAGTCTTCTTTCCTACTCCCGGCATACGGGTGAGCTTGGCGGCATCGCCGCCGCGGATGATGCCGACGAGGTCGCGGGTGTTCATACCTCCCAGTATGTTGACCGCGAGTTTGGGGCCGATGCCGCTGACCGCGAGGAGTTTTTCAAAGAGAGCTTTTTCCTCGGCGAGGTGAAAACCGAAGAGCGCAATCTGATCCTCGCGCACATTGGTGTATATAAATAGCGATACTTCGCGGCCGACATCCGGAAGTTGGGTGAAGGTATTCATGGAAACCGTGACGTCGTATCCGACACCCTGGCAATCCACGATGGCGTGGCCGGGCGAGGTGGCGAGAAGAGTTCCGCGAAGATGCGCAATCATGCCGTTTCCTGGAGGCTAGCGCTGCTCGGGACGGCGCTTGTAAAAGATGTTGAATTCAAAGCCGTGCGGAGCCGGGAAGAGTTCGTTGACCTTGCGCAGGCGCTCGGCCAGGGCCGGTGGAGCAAGCAAGGGATAGTCGCGCTCGCGGAGTTCGTAGTAGTCCACGTCCAGGTAAAGCGAGAGCAGGTAGATGGCGATCGAGTCGGCAAAGGCAGTTTCGAAGTACTCCTGACGCGCCTTCTCGGCATCGGGCGCATTGGAGGTGACGATCTTGCGCAGTTCGTTGGCATCGAGCGAAGTTTCGCCCTTCACCTTGTCTTGCGCCTGTTGCCATACCAGGTCGGCAAAGGCCTGCGAGAAGCCGGCATGCTCGGCGAAGGCGTGCGCGACATTGATGTAGAACTCGAAGGCGACGGAGAAGCGGTCATCCATCAGCCGGGTGGAGATAAAGACACACTGCGCATCGCCAAGCGTAAGATTGCGATGGCAGACAGCGCGGTCGCTGAGTAGCACATCGTAGCGATCGGCAATCAGGGTCTGATCGCCGTCGGCAACGGCGAGCGGAACGAAGTAGAATGCTTTGCGCGTGAGGACAGCGGCAATCGGCTGGGGAACGGCACCGACCATGCGCTGCAACTCGTCGGAGGAAAGATTGACCTCGCCGCTGGAAGCGTAACAAATGCCGTTGGGAGCTTGTTGCACAGGGGAGAGCCTTAAAACTTCGGCGGGCGAGTGCGTGATCGCTGTTTGGGTGTGGGACATAGGAATTAATCATTCTAGCGCAGGCGGGCCTCTGAGGATATGCAGGCCAGCACGCAAAACGGAGGAAAGTCATGAAGGTCAGCGAAATGGAGGCCCGCGGGACGAAGACGCTGGTAGCCAGCGAACCGAGAAAAGAGCCGAGCTGGCTGGTGTGGACCGTGATGAAAGGCTTCCGCATCATACTGCTGACGGTGCTCTGGAGCGGGCTTGGCATGGGCGTCGGACTATTTTGCGGAATTTTAGGCGTAGTGGCCTGGAGCGCGATCCAGCACCGGACGCCGCAGATGGATTTGGCCTACCGGAGCATCTCGATTCCGGTTGCGATCGCCAGCGGAAGTTGCGCGCTCCTGTGGAATGTGATGCGCACGTTGCAGGCAGCAGCCAAAAAGCGCAAGGGTTAGCAGGTGCCTGGGCCAAGTTTGCCCGGCGGCGAGCGCGCGGGTTACACTAAAGAGTCTGTTTCCGACAGATGGAATGAGGATTATGAAAGCAGCAACCCACCCGAAGTACGAAGAGATCCACGTGAAGTGCGCCTGCGGCAACAGTTTCTTGACGCGCAGCACGAATCGTGGCGACATCCACGTTGAAATCTGTTCGGCCTGCCACCCGTTCTTTACCGGTAAGCAGAAGGTGCTCGACACCGCTGGCCGTATTGAACGCTTCCGCCGCAAGTATGCCAAGAATGAGCCCAAAGCGGAACCGGCCAAGGCTGAACAGAAATAATCCCGTGGGTGGTCGGGGTCTCCGGCAAGCGATCCTTGTTGGGGTGAAGACGCCTTCGGCGCAAGACATTAAGCCCTCGCTTCGGCGAGGGCTTTCCATTTGCAGGCAAGTAGCTGGACGGAAAAGCTGAGCAGAAATGTTCGACGGTGAGCGGGAGCAGACCGTCGGCAGGTGAGGGAAATGCCGATACAATGGGAAGGTGCATAAGTTTTATGACACTCCGATGGATCGCGAGGCCCCGGCCGGGGTGCGGGTTGCCGCACGCCTGAAGATTGGGAACGTCGCGATCGCTCCGGCCACCGTGCTGGCGCCAATGGCCGGGATTACCGACACGGTTTTCCGGCGCTTTATCCGGGAGATGGATGGATGCGGTTTGCTGATGACGGAGTTCACGTCGGCCGATGGCGTGACCCGGAAAAAGGATAAGAAAGCACAGCGCTTCCTGAATTTCTATGAGGACGAGCATCCGATCTCATCGCAGCTCTTTGGCTCCAATCCCGAGTCGCTCGCCGAAGCGGCGCGAATTGTGGAAGGATTCGGCTTCGACCTCGTGGACCTGAATCTGGGGTGCCCGGCGAAGAAGGTGGTAAAGTGCAACGGCGGCAGTGGATTGTTGCGCGAGTTGCCGGTGATCCAGAAGATTTGTGAATCCGTGCGTGCCGCCGTTAAGATTCCGTTTACAGTGAAGTTTCGCGCGGGGTGGAGCGAGGCTGAGCTGGTCTTTCGCGAACTGGCAAAGATCGCCGAGGGCAGCGGCTTGGATGCGGTGGCAATGCACGCCCGCACTCGCGAGCAAGGATACAGTGGGCAGGCGCAGTGGCAATGGATCGCAGAACTGAAGTCGCTGGTTTCGATTCCGGTGATTGGCAACGGCGACATACGTACTCCGGAAGACGCGCGCGCGATGGTGGCTGAGACCGGCTGTGATGGCGTAATGATCGGGAGAGCAGCGGCCTCGAATCCATGGATATTCCGGCAGATTTCGCAATACACGGCGACCGGCAACTATGAAGTTGCCTCCAGAGCCGACCGGTATGAGATGATTCGGCGGTACTTTGGAATGCTGATCGCGGAGGGATACCCGGACGCTACCGGCAAGATGAAGCAGTTTGCTTCCTGGTTCACTCACGGAGTGGAGGGCGGAGCAAAGCTGCGGAAGGCGATCTACGAAGCGAAGAGTCCGGAGGAGATCGTGGGCGCCGTCGATGTGTTCTTTGCGCAACCGGCGGCAGAGACTGAAGAACTCGCGGCTGCGCTGAAGAACTCGCGGCTGCGCTGAAGAGCGCAGCTATGAGTGGTGCCTTAGATGACGAGGGCCAGCTGTCGGTGTGAGTTGAATTCGCATTCGTAAGAAGGATCAGCAATGGTCTCTCGCTATAAGGCAGAGCGGAAGTTTGCGAGGTATTCGCTGGATGTGCGGGCGAAGTTGATCGCGGGCGAGCAGGAGATCACGGTGCGAACCCTCGATGTGTCCGAGGGTGGAGTGGGTTTGATTTCACCAGTGGAGCTTCCGGAAGGCAGTTCCTATGCGGTGGAGTTCGAACTGCCAACCGTGCAAGGGATTTTTCGCGCGGCGGTTCAAGGGCAGAGCAGAAACGGGTTTCGATACGGGTTCCGGTTTGTTGCGGTGGACGAGAGCAGTATGGATCTGTTGCGGAAATTCCAGCGCCGCTGGGGTATTCTGGCAAACGAGAAGTACGCTGCGCGGGACTGAGTTTCAGGAGTGTTGCTTGAGGAGTGTATCTAAGGGCATCGAGGTGCCGATTGTGGATGCGCCAAAACGCAGGTGGAAGCGGGTTAAGGTAGATATTCGGGTTCGGCTGCGGCGTTGGGAAGAGCCGGAGGAAAACAGCTCCGTGGTCCGGACATACGAACTCAGCGAAGGCGGTATGAGCGTGTACGCCTCGGAAACATTGGAGATTGGAACAGCCCTGCTGGTGGAGATGGCCCTGCCCGGGGCGCCGAAGCCGTTGCGATTACGAACCATGGTGAAGAACCGGCGAGGCTTCCGTTGCGGTATGGAATTTGTGGAGCTCCCGGCAAGTGAGCGATCGGAGATTGTGCGCTACCTAGCAGCCGCCGAGGGTGTGGTGGATATTCTGGAGATTTGATCCGCACTCTCGGGCACAGGCTCTGCGAAATAACGTCCTGCCGGGTCACGTGAGATGTAGGCCCAGGGAGTTGCCGGGTCGTGGGTGAAGACCGTGAGCCAGCGCTCGGGGATGGCCTTGCGATAGTAGCGGGTGCGATTGTCAATGCTGTCGATGGGAGAGAGGTCGTATCCCATCACCCAAGTTGGGTGCAGATGCGCAGCGGTGGGGATGAGGTCGCCAACATAGGCGGCCTTTTTGTTTTGGCTCTCGATGATGACGGCCTGGTGGAATTCGGTGTGTCCGGAAAAGAGTTCGACGCGGATGCCGGGAACGATGGGCGCGTCGCCACTGAGGAGGGTTGCGCGTCCGCTGGAGACCAGGGGATCGTAGTTCGCGGTGAGATAACTGACACGATCGCGTTCGTGTTGCTGATGCGCGTGGACTAACTCGCCGCGCTGGTAGTAGTAGCGGGCTCGCGGGAAGGTGGGAACAATGGTGCCATCAGGACGGCATACGGTGTTCCAGCCGCAGTGATCGAAGTGCAGGTGGGTGTTGATGACGATATCGAAATCCTCGGGAGCAAAGCCGGCGGCATCGAGATTGACGAGCAGGCGCTCTTCAATGTCGTAGATGCGGCGGGTCTTCTCGGGCAGTTTGTTGCCGGCTCCGGTGTCGACGAGGATGGTGTGATCCGGGGTGCGGATGGCCAATGAGTTCATTGCAACATGAAGGCGATTGCTGGCATCAGCGGGCAGCTTCTGCTCCCAGAGAGGTTTGGGAACTACGCCGAACATGGCTCCGCCATCGAGGTAGTAGAGGCCGTCGGTAATGATGGTGAGTTCGAAATCGCCAAGCGTAGTGCGATGCAAAGGGGCGCTCCTGCCGCGGTGCGGACGGAAGGTTAGATGAGGAAACGGTAGCAGAGATTCGCCGGATGACGGGAAAGTGCGTGCCGGGCAGGCAGGCGCGGGATATAATCCCGGAGCGGAAAGCGGAGGAATGAGATATGAAGTTACGCGGAATTGTGGCAGTGATGTTATTGAGTGCCGTGTCGATGTGCGCCCAGGCGGCTCCGGCGGCGCCGGATGGCGCGAAGCCCGCTGATCATGCGGCTTGCATGCGCGATAAAGATAAAGACGCGAAGATGGGGTGTTGCTGCAAGAAAGACAAAGACGGCAAGATGGCAATGGATTGCTGCAAGAAAGATAAGGACGGCAAGATGAGCGGGATGGACTGCTGCAAGGGCAAGTGTGCGCGGGAAAAGAAGGACAGCGAGAAAAAGAGCTAAACGATTGACCGAAGAGTAAATCTGCGGAGAGGCAATGTGTGATGTGAGTCAATGGTTGCAACCCCTCGCGACCATTGACGGGATAGGTAGTAGGAAGTGACGCGTAGTGACGAAGCAGTAAATAGGTGTGGCCGAGAGCGAGTTCTTCCGGTGGACAGTCCCTTAGGTTCGCTTTGGCCGAGGGCGAGAGAAATCGATTGCCGGTTGAAAAGCCTGTGGCCGAGCGGGAGAGTTGAACCGTGCGGGGGCCTTCGCCTCGCTTGATCTCATAATGACACTTTCAAGAATAACAGATAGATAGACATATATCGATATAGCGAAAAAGAAGAAAGACGGGCGGCCTTGGGCCGTCCGTCGGCGTTTAGTGGCTATTTGGGCGAGTTGAGCATTTCGAGGACGCGATCGAAGTCTTCGAGAGATTTGTACTCGAGAACGATTTTGCCTTTGCCATGTTTGTCCTGGATCTGGACGCGGAGGCCCAGGGAACGCTGGAGCTGCTGCTCGGCTTCGCGAACGTTGGGATCGAGGACGCGCTCGGGCTTGGGAGCCTGAGGCTCGGGATGCATGTGGCTGTACACCGAGCCCTCGACCTGACGGACGGACATGGAGAGCTGAACCGCGCGCTGGGCGAGTTTGAGGATGGCCTCGGGCGAATCGAGTCCCATGAGGGCCTTGGCGTGTCCAAAGGCGAGTTTATTGGACTCGACCATGGTGAGCACCTCGGCGGGAAGCTTGAGAAGGCGGAGGAAGTTGGCGACCGAGGAGCGGTCCTTGCCGGTGCGCTGCGCCATTTGCTCCTGGGTGAGGCCGAAGTCGCGGGCGAGACGCTCGTAGGCGCGGGCCTGTTCGACGGGGTTCAGATCCTCGCGCTGGAGGTTCTCAATGATGGTGATCTCCATCGCCTGCTCGTTGGAGACCTGGCGGACGATGGCCGGGACGGTGGCTTTCCCGGCGCGCTGAGAGGCGAGCCAGCGGCGTTCGCCGGTGATGAGTTGGTAGCGTCCGGCGTGCTGGCGGACGGTGATGGGTTGAACCACGCCGGAGACCTTGATGGAGTCGGCGAGCTCATTGAGGGCGATATCGTCGAAATGGGTACGGGTCTGGTAGGGATTGCGGTCGATCAGTTCGACGGGAAGCTCGCGGACCATTTCGCCGGCGGGCTGCTGGGGGAGGGTGGATGATCCGGGAACGGCGGCCTGGATGCCTCGGGCGGCGGGCAGAAGGGATTCGAGGCCGCGTCCGAGGGCTTTTCGTTTGTCGTGGGTCGGGTTCACTGCGTTACCTCGGTGGCCGGATGTTTGAGGGCCGACTTGATGCGATCTTTAATACGGTTCATGACTTCCTCGGCTAGTTTGAGGTGACTTTCGGCACCGCGTGACTTGGGATCGTAGAGAATAGCGGGTTTGCCGTGGCTGGGCGCTTCGGCCAGACGGATGTTGCGGGGAATAGAGGTCTGGTAGAGCAGCTCTCCGAAGTAGGACTTGAGTTCGCTGGTCACTCCCTGGGCGAGGTTGGTGCGATCATCGTACATGGTAATAGCTACGCCTTCGACGACGAGGCCGGGATTGAAGGTTTGACGGATGCGCTCGACGGTATCGAGGAGCTCGCTGACGCCTTCGAGGGCGAAGTATTCGGCCTGCATGGGGATGAGGACGGAATCGGCGGCAACCAAGGCATTGAGGGTGAGCAGGTCGAGCGCGGGCGGACAATCGAGGACGATGACGTCAAACTGCTCGCGAATGGGTTGCAGGGCGTGACGGAGGCGGTATTCGCGGAATTCGGCGTTGACCAGCTCGACGTTGGCGGCGGTGAGGTGCTTGGAGGAAGGAATAACCCGGAGGAGATCGATTTCGGTGGGCTGGAGGAGTTCGGCGGCTTGGGCGTCGCCCATGAGGAGCTGGTAGGTTCCGGGACGCTCGGCGTCCTTGAGGAGTCCGAGGCCGGAGGAGGAGTTGGATTGAGGGTCGCAATCGACGAGGAGGGTGCGAACGCCGCTGACGGCGAAGCTGGCGGAGAGATTGATGCTGGTGGTGGTCTTCCCTACACCGCCCTTTTGGTTGGCGATGGCAATGACCCGAGACATAGGAGGCTCCGGGCAACCGAAAGTGGAACGGCGGCGGCTGCCAATGTGGACAAGATGAGGGTATCGGGTTGAGAAGTGCGGGGCAATGGGAAAAGGCTGTCGAGGGGTGTGGAATCGGTGGATAAGTGCGGAAAGCTGTGCAGAACTGCGGAAAGTGTTCCACGTGGAACGCCTGCGATGGAAGCTGGGGTGGGGGGGCTGGAGTGTTCCACGTGGAACTACGCGATTGGTTTCCAGATGAGAAGGATGCGCTGCTCGGAGGGTGGCAGGGGGCGAGAGGTGCACTCACCTGGAGGCAGCAAGGACAGAGCGCGCTCTCGTTGCGAGTCGCCGATGAGAATGGCGAGGCGGCCACCGGGAGCGAGCAGTTTGGAGGCGGCGACGAGGGCATGGTCGAATTTCTCGACAGCACGCATGGTGACCAGGGTGGCGCGCTGAGAGATAGCCTCGGCGCGCTCGTTGAGGACGGAGAAGGCGGTGAGATGGAGGGCTCGGCCTACTTCGCGGAGGAAGGTTGCTTTCTTGCCGTGGCTCTCGATCAGCGTGAGTTGAAGGCCGGGAGCCCAATATTTCATCGGCAGGCCGGGAAAGCCCGCGCCACTGCCGAGATCGAAGACATCCTGCTGCGACGCACGGGGAAAAAGTTCGCGGGCGGCGAAGAGTGACTCGCCGAAATGACGAAGCACCATTTCCTCCGGGGTACGCAGGGCGGTGAGATTCATGTGCTGATTCCAGCGAGTGAGCAGATTGAGATGGACGAGAATGGAGGCGAGCAGGGAGTCATCCAACTCGGCGGGGGGAACAAATGGCGCAAGCAGTTCGCGCAGGGCAGCGGCATCCATGTTCAACAGAATAAACGCTCAGCCGCATAAACCAAAGCTCGTTGCGGGCTTGAGGGCGGTTGCGCAAAGGGTGGGTTAATCTACAACCGATGAATGCCCATAACGGAACTTCCCTCAGACTTCCACAAAGAAAGGGCGGAATTCCGGTGCTCTGAAGCAGACACAAGCGTACCCTTGGCAGCACGGCTGCCGATGTGCCCGTAAAAGGAAAAAAGAAGGCAGGCTTGAGAGCGGAGATATGAGGAGCGCAACGTGAAAAGACCCATGGGGATCACCATACTCGCGCTGCTCCTGCTGCTGAACGGAGTGGTGCTCGCGGTGCAAGTTGGGACACTGTATTCTCACCCGGATATTGGAGCAACTTTCAGCAATGCCTATCTCCGGCACATGTTTCCGACCAACAAACCGGATGCTGCCGGGATCATGCTCTTCTCGGCAATTGGGGCGGGTTTCTCCTTGGGGATTGGCATGGGCCTCTTTTTTCTTGAGGACATGGCCCGTTGGGGGCTGATTTTCGCCACCGGTATCCCTCTTGGCCGGCAAGTGATCGGCATTGCGCTCGCCCTGGTGATAAAGCCGAGTGCTCTCCTGCACCGGGGAGATGCCTTCTGGTTCCAGATTCTCGCCTTGGGAGCAATCGTCTGGTACCTTTTTCAGCCGCAGGTGCAATGTGCGTTTACCGGGCGCGAGGAATACTACGACGCGTATGCCGATGTGGAGCATAACTCCGCCGATAAACGGAGCTGAGCGAACGATGTAGGCATGTCGTCATGTCTTCATGACGACATGTAACCATGTGCACATCAAAAGAAACAGGCGCCGGGAATGGGCGCCTGTTTCTTTGCAGGGGATTCGCTAGAAGCCGGGATGGCCGGCTTCGTCGGCGTGGGGGATGAGTTGCTCGTAGACCTGGTCGGAAACATTGGTTTGCCAGTGGTGGGTGAGGCGAGCGAGGCCGATGCCCACGATCCAGAGCGTGGCGAGGATGAGGACGACGGCGAGGGGTTCGAGGCGGCGGCCGCTCCAGCGCCGGGCGCCGGAGGCTGTGGCGCGAGGAGCGAGCGCGAACTGCAGCGCGTTCTGGGTGGCGCAACTGGCGACGCACTCCATGCAGGCGGAGCATTCGGCGGAACTGACCTGGACGAGGCGGTCGACGGGCAGATTTTGGGGACAGGCCCTGGCGCATTTGCCGCAATCGGTGCAGCTCTGTTGATCGCGGCGAATTTTAATGGGACTAGCCAGCGAGACGAGCGAGAGAACGGCGCCGTAAGGGCAGGCGTAGCGGCACCAGAAATTCTTGACCAAAACGGAGAGCAAGGCGAGTACGCCGATGACGACAAGCGCGGTGGTACTCATATGCACAAAGAAGTGCAGCATCTTGACATCGGCGAGAATGCCGTAGGGCTGGGTCATGAAATCTTCGAGGGCGGCGGCGCTCATGCCGCCGATGATGAAGACGAAGAAAGCCATGAGCAGATATTTGACGGATCGAAGCGGAATATCGAGCCAGCGTGGAAGGACGAAGTTGCGTCCGAGAAGCTTGCGGCCAGCTTTCCATAGGTATTCCGACAGGGTTCCGACCGGGCAGAGCCAGCCGCAGAAGGCACGCTTCAGGAGGAGGCTCATGGCGACGAAGATGAGGAACAGAACCATGGCCGCGGGGTGAATGGCGGGAACCCGGCCGGTGGCCAGGAGATAACGCACATTCATGAGGCCGGCGATGGGCAACCAGCCATCGACCCCGGCGGGACGCGAGACATGAGGGCCGGTGGCGGCGGTCTCAAAGTAGCGAACGAAGAAATAAAATTGGGTGGCGAGGAAGACGTTGAGCAGGATAAACAAGCTCTGCACGATGAGCCGAATGCGCTGCGAACGGTCGGGTACAGTGCGGCGGACGTGCTGCCTTTTAGGGTTGGCGGGTTCCGCGGGCGCTATTTCGGAATCGATAACACGGTTGGACATGACTCTTATTAGAGTAAGGAGAGAGCGGATGGTTCGCTATGACTTCCGTCACAGGGGCAGAGCGGGCGCCGACATTTCAAGGAAACATCAGAAGCCTTCGAGGACAAGTTTTCCGATGGATTTGTGGGACTCGATGGCGGTGTGCGCGGCGCGCAGGTTTTCGGCGGTGATGCGTCCGGCGACGGTGCCGAGAGTGGTGCGAATGAGTCCTTCATCGACAAGTGTCGATATTTGCTCAAGGATGCGGTGCTGCTCGAACATGTCAGGGGTTTGGTAGACAGAGCGGGTGAACATCGACTCCCAATGCAAGGACGCCGATTTCAGTTTCAACTTGCGGACATCGATGAGGTCGGGGTCGTCGATGAGGGCGAAGGCACCTTGGGGGGCGATGAGTTCGACGATCTCATCGAAGTGCTGATCGGTGTGGGTGAGGCCGATGATGAATTCGACGTGCTGGATGCCGAGTTTGCGAAGCTCTTCGCTGAGCTTCTTGGAGTGGTCGACGGTGTGATGGGCTCCGGCCTTGAGCACCCATTGTTGCGATTCGGGACGCGAGGCGGAGCCGATGACGGTGATTCCGGTGAGGCGGCGGGCGAGCTGCACGAGAATGGAGCCGACGCCGCCGGAGGCTCCGACGACGAGCAGGGTTCCGGCGTGCTGAGGCTTGCCGAGTGGAATGCGGAGGCGGTCAAAGAGCAGCTCCCATGCGGTGACCGAGGTGAGCGGCAGGGCAGCGGCTTCGGCGAAGGAGAGCGTGCGCGGTTTGTGGCCGGCCAGGCGCTCGTCGACGAGATGGAACTCGCTGTTGGTCCCGGGGCGGTTGATGGTTCCGGCGTAGAAGACTTCATCGCCGGGCTTGAAGAACGAAACATCGTGACCGACCGACTCGACGACCCCGGCGCAATCGTAGCCAAGAATCTTGGGCTGCGCCTCACTTCCCTGCTGGCGCATGCGGACCTTGGTGTCCACCGGATTGACGGAGACGGCGCGAACGGCGACGAGAAGATCGCGGGTGCGGGGCGTGGGCTTGGGAAGTTCGAAATCGAAGAGAGATTTGGGATCGGACGGAGGTAAGGACTGGATGTAGCCGACGGCTTTCATGTGGGCTCCTTGGGGAAAAGGATGATGACGGCGGGGCGGAGGATGCAGCAAGGAGAAAGGAACAAGTATCAAGGTTTCGCAGGATTCAAAAGTCGAAATCTATGGCCCCCACCTTGCCGCACAAGAGAAGCGCGGCAAGGTAGTGGGCCGCCAGGAAGGACGGCATTAACAGAATTTCAGTTCTTCACGGTCATGGTTGTTGAGTCAACAGCTTTCTTGCCTGTGATGCCTTCTAGCCCGGCCAATAAGCCACGATAGTCGCTCTTGTCGGCTTGGAACGCGATGCCGCCCTTTTTGCCGGCGTCGTCCCATGTGAGACCGACGAAGTGCTTCTTCGACTTAGTTAATGCCACCAGTGCCCCTACGCCAAGAGTGAAGACGGCAACGCCGACAGCTGCCCCCACGCGGCGGTGAACGTCCTGTCCATAGCTGATTTCGGTCACGGCAGAGGCCGGAATGACCGCAACCTCTGTCTTGTCTTTCATGAGCCGGATATTGCCGTGGTCCATGTATAGCTTCATGTTGGTTCCGGCTTTAAGGTCGGGTATTGATCCGCCATCATAGCCAATCTTGTAGCTGTTCTCACTGGCAAAAACCATCAGCGGAACTAACATGCAAAGCAATAGAGCGACTATTCTTTTCATTGTTTCCCTTTTGGGAGACAACTCCAACACTGGAGTCGTCCCGCACGCTTAAGTGTCGGTCTTTGTAGAAACCATTCTGCGCGCCTCTTTGGACTTCAAGGGTCAGACGCGGAAATTCACTGCACCACCTAACTGAAAGGTGCAGCCGAGCGAGATTTTCAGCTACTCGGGGGAGGGTTGATGTTAAGGTGCCAGGAAGTGTCCTGCCGTGATAGCTCTCACAGCTTGAGGTGATTTGCGAAGCGATTCCGTATGCATGGTCGATGTCCAAAACCTTAACCGCGCAAAAGAAGCGCGGCGAAGGTGGGGTACCCGATCGGATGAGACCGCAGTTGAAAGCTTGATGCGGCGCGGGGATCCTTCACTTCACTCAGGACGACACCTCAAAAAAACACAATAGGAGCGGCTAATTAAGTGCCCAATGCGGAGGCTTGTTTGCGCTGGCGGGACTGGATTTCGATGTAGACGTTGAGCAGGGCGGCGGCGGCAGGAGTGACGCCGGGAAGACGCGAGGCCTGGCCGATGGTTTGCGGACGGAGCTGGACGAGTTTGTCCTTGATCTCGCGAGAGAGGCCACTGACAGTGGCGTAATCAAACCATTCAGGAATGGTTTTGCTCTCGGCCTTCTTGAGGCGCTCGATGGCCTTCTGCTGCTGCTGGAGGTAGCCGGCGTACTTCACTTCGGTCTCTACCGACTTGAGTTCGACCCAGATGGCACGCGGTAGAGGCCGGGTATTCGTATCGCAGTCTTGGGGCGTATCTGCTGCGGCGCTCGGCCACATCTGCTGACTGCGGCCGATGTGGGGCACCACGGCGGAATTCCTATCCACGGCACAATTCCTATCCAACGTACAAGCCGTATCCGAGGCGCTGGCGTCGAGTCCGTCGTGGGCGAAGAACTCGGGGGCGAGCTGGCGGCAGACAGGAGTGAGGTCGTCGATGGTGATCTCGGGGCGGCGGAGGAGTTGGGCCCAGGTTTGTCCGGCAACAGAGGAGGAGCCGAGCCTTTCGGCGAGGGATACGGGGACTGCGGCTCCCACATTCGCCCAACTGCGGGGCGGATGTGGGCGGCCCGGAGGTTCAAGATCAGAAGCAACGTCACTGGCAACATCAACAGCATCATCGGCAACATCAAGTGCAACGTCAACCACAAGGTCAACTGCCCCACTCAAGCCAACGGTGGGCTTGAATGGGCCACCCGGAGCCTCAGCACCCGAAGCCTTCGTGCCCGGAGTTTCAGCATCCGAATCTTCCCCACGTTCGCCCAAAGACGGGGTGGATGTGGGCCACCCGGGAGTGGATGTGGGCCAACCGGTGGGGATGCGCTGGGTTTCAAGCTGTTGCTGGAGGTGGGTCATGCGTTGCTGTTTGGCCTGGAAGTTCTGCCAAGCTTCGTCGCCGATGAGGCCGATGCGGCGGCCATGCGGGGTGAGGCGGCGGTCAGCATTGTCAATGCGCAGGTGAAGGCGAAACTCGGCGCGGGAAGTGAACATGCGATAGGGCTCGATGGTTCCCTTGCTGATGAGATCGTCGATGAGGATGGCGGTGTAGGCCTCGCTGCGATTGAGGATGAGGGGCGGCTCACCTTTGACGGCGAGGGCGGCGTTGATTCCGGCCATGAGGCCCTGGCAGGCGGCCTCCTCGTAGCCGCTGGTGCCGTTGATCTGTCCGCCGAGGTAGAGGCCGCGGATTTTGCGGGTTTCGAGAGTGCGTTCGAGTTCGGTGGGATCGATGGAATCGTACTCGATGGCGTAGCCGGGGCGGAGCATTTCGGCGTGCTCAAGGCCGGGGATGGAGGCGAGCATGGCGAGTTGGACCTCGACCGGGAGCGAGGTGCTCATGCCATTGAGGTAGATCTCGTGGGTGTTGAGGCCCTCGGGTTCGAGGTAGAGCTGGTGAGTTTGCTTGTCGGGAAACTTGACGATCTTGTCCTCGATGGAGGGGCAATAGCGCGGGCCGGTGGAGTGGATCTGGCCGCTATACATGGGCGAGCGGTGGACATTCTCGCGGATGATGCGATGGGTCTCCGCCGTGGTGTAGGCGATGTAGCAGCAGACCTGGGGCTGGGTGATTTTGCGGGTGCGGAAGCTGAACGGCGTGGGATCGGGGTCGCCCGGCTGCGGCTGAAAGCTGGAAAAGTCGATGGTGCGGCCATCAAGGCGCGGCGGGGTTCCGGTCTTGAGGCGGCAGTGGCGGAGGCCGAGCGCTTTGAGGCTCTCACCGAGAAGAATTGCCGAGGGCTCGCCGCTGCGACCGGCAGGATAGGTCTGCTCGCCACAGTGGATGAGGCCGTTGAGGAAGGTTCCGGTGGTGATGACGACGGCGCGGGCGGCGATGGTGCGTCCGTCGCGCAGGCGGAGGCCCTGGACGCGGCGGGGTGGAATAGAACCCACATCCATGGCACCCACGTCTGCTGACGGCGGCAGATGTGGGGCACCCTCGGTTTCGGTTGCAATCAGGAGCTCGGCGACCTCGGCTTGCTTGATCTGGAGATTGGGCTGGGACTCGAGGACTTCGCGCATCTTGAGGCGGTAGTGCTGCTTGTCACACTGGGCACGGGGCGACCATACGGCGGGGCCGCGTGAGGTGTTGAGCAGGCGGAACTGGATGCCGACAGCATCAGTGATCTCGGCCATGATGCCGCCGAGCGCGTCGATCTCTCGAACGATGTGTCCCTTGGCAATGCCGCCGACGGCAGGGTTGCAGCTCATCTGGGCGATGAGATCGGTGTTGAGAGTGAAGAGGGCGGTGCGCAATCCCATGCGCGCTGAGGCCATGGCAGCTTCGCAGCCGGCGTGACCGGCTCCGACTACGGCTACATCGAACTGTTCGGAAAAACTCATGGGCGGGAAAGCAAACACCTTTGCTAGCTATTTTAGCAAGGGGAGTTGGCCCTGCGGGATCGGCGGCTTCAGAGATCAGCGGGTCGAAGGTGTACTCCTCGGGAAGCAGAAAGTTAGAAGGGTCCAGTGGGGCTGGACCCTTCGGTTGCAATTCAGCAGAACGGTGACTATTTGGAGGCGTTGGCCTCGTGGAAGTTCTGGCGGATATCAGCGAGGAATTTATGCGCCGCCGGCGGAGGGGCGACTTTGCCCGTCAGAATGTCGCGGAAGTTGACGGGACGACCGTAAAAAGCTTTGATGGCATCCATGTCGGCGCGCACGTTGGCTCCATTCAAGGTTGCTCCGACAAAGACACCTTTGGCACGGGAATAGGTGAGGATGCCACTATTCATCTTCCAATCGGCACTGGCACCGGCTTGGCGGCCATAGGGACCGGCGGCGATTCCGGCATCGGCTCCGACCTTCCACTCAGCAGAGAGCAGTTTGTCGGCTCCCTCCTTGTTCATGAAGAGCAGGACGAGGTCAACTCCCTCGACTCCGATCTGAGCTCCCCAGCTACCGCCGGTGATGGCGAAGAAGGCGGGAGCACTCCAGCTGCCCTTCTCGGTGCGGCAGGTGGCCACACCGCGTCCGTGTTCGGCACCGACGATGAAGCCGCCTTTGATGAGCTTCGGAACGATGGCGACACACTTGGCATCGGCCAGAATGGACTGGGGGATGTTGTTATCGGGCGCGTTGGTGAGACGGTTGAGATCCGCAGCGGACTCATTGAGGCGCTGGACCGCCTCGGAGTCATTCTGCTTGCTGGACGAGGAGTGGTCGTCCTTGTCATCGGCGAAGGCAGGTAGAGAGGAGACGAGCGCCACGATCAGCAAAACTCTTAATGCTTGCTTCATATTCGATTTCCTTCTGGAGCGCGAAGCCTTGGATGGCGAGGCGCTGGCAAGTTCCCGCACCGTACGGGTGGCGCCATCGGAGCGGGAAGTTCACATAGTTGGAGGAGCGATCTACGCCGAAGGTTTACACGAGGAGGGCAGAAAAACGAAATCTGGAAGAGAGGCGGGCCATGCAACTGCGTGTCAGTACGGGAGTTGCCGGTCGAGAGCCCTAAAGCAACGGCAGAAACAAGGCAAGGCAAGATCGAAAGCAAGTCGCAGGATCTAAAGCAAGGCTCCAGGCTACCTTATCTCTCCCAAGGGCGAGACGGGCGCTTAGCCTCCGGCAGATCGCGACCGACGACGCGATCGTACTGATAGCTGCCGCTGACGCTTCCGAGGGCTTCATTGTAAAGGCTGGTATAGCCGAGCGCTTCTTTGAGCTCTTCGCTGAAGCGATGCAGCCTTTCGAGGTGATCGGCAGTGGCGGCAATCTCCATCTTGCTGGTTTTAAGGAATTTCTGGTAGCCGCGATCGACGAGGACGGCGGGTTCTCCGCAGACAAGGACGGCGGGAAAGGCGGCGATGCGGGAGTTGCCATCCTTGGCGACTTCGATTTCGGCGACGCACTGATCCTTGCTCACGTGGTAGATGTTGCTGCCGGGGGCGGGCTGAGTGATCTCAAACCCGTGCTGGGAGAGCCACTGCAAGGCATCCTTGAAGCTTCGGGTGGGGTTCTTCAATGGAGCGAAATGAGACATTCTGTACCTCGCGCAGAGAAAGCAGTCTGGCGGAGCCGGGACTCGTCCGCCGTGAGGAACTTAACAATGTCGCACACTGGGGGCGGGTACGGCAACCGGGTTGAAAAGCGAGCCGGGCTGGAGCAAGATCGGAGGATGCTTCGCCTGCCTTACGACTGCCAAAGATGTTTGCGCGAAGATGTGGAGCAGGCCTACCCGGAGGAGGCGTGTGGCATTCTGCTGGGACGGCGCGAAGAGGCGGATGAGGTGGTGCGGGTGATTGTCTGCGGCAATGCCGACCCGGAGCCGGGGCAACGCTACAGGATTGCTCCGCGAGAGTTGATTGCAGCCCAGAAGGTTGCGCGGCAGGAGGAGTTGGAGATTCTGGGCTTCTACCACTCGCATCCGGATCACCCGGCGGAGGCTTCGGAGACGGATCTGCGCGAGGCGCACTGGACCGGGTGCGTGTACCTGATCTGCGGAGTGGAAAAAGGGAAGCTGGCGCATATTGCGGCAGTGCGGCTGGTTGGGCCAGGAGAATGGGCGGCGGCGGAGCAGGTGCAATTTGATCCGCCCGAGAGGTAAGGCAAAAACAGAAGGCTCACATTCGGCCAAGTCGCACTCACCGAGTTCCCACATTCGCCAAACAGCGGGCGGATGTGGGCCACGCGCAGTTCGATAAATCATGATGCCTATGGCTTTCCGCCGGGGTTCCAGGAGGGCTTCCAATCGGTGTTGGCGAGCCACTGAATGGGGGCAATCATCCATTCGATGGCGTGGGTGAGGTGCTGGAAATCGATGTGCGCGAGGTCGTCGCTGGGCTGGTGATAGTGGGCTCCGAGGCCATAGCTGGAGACGGTTTGGGCGATAATGCCCTGGCGGGCGAGGGCGAAATTGTCAGAGCGCTGGAAGAAATGCTGGCGTGGGTGAGGGTCGGCGGCAAGCGGAGCTCCGTGCTTGGCGAGAGCGGGACCAAGATCGCTGCGCTCCCATCCGGTGAGCCAGAGCTGATCGCGACGGATGGCAGGGTCAGGCTGGCCGATCATCTCAAACTCAAGATTGGCGACGATGGAGGCAAGCGGCAGGGGCGGGTGCGCCAGGAAGTATTGATCGCCCTGGCCGCCGGTTTCTTCACTGCCGAAGCAGACGAAGAGAATGCTTCGGCGGGGCCGCCGGGGGAGTGAGCTGAGCGCGCGCGCTAGTTCGAGGACGGCGGTGGTGCCGCTGGCATCGTCATCGGCTCCGTGGTAGATGACCTCACCTTGGGGAGTGCTGCGCGCGCCCAGGTGATCGAGGTGGGAGCTGAGCAGGATGGTCTGGGCGGCGAGTTTGGGATCGGAGCCGCGGAGCAGGGCGCTGGCGTTGTAGGTGGCAGCGCTGGAGTTGGCGTTGGAGGCATCGAGCGGGACGCGCTGAACCTCGGCGTCCTCCAGCCCGAAGGACTGGAACTGGGCAGCAACATAGGAGGCGGCAACAAATTCGTCGTGCGTGGCGCTGCCGCGTCCGCGCAGAGCGTCAGAGGCAAGGAAAGACATTTCGCCATGGACGTGGTTGAGGATGTCGTTCTGGGCGAAGAGCAGAGTGGCGGAGAACAGGACGATGAGAACGCGGACGCGGGAGCGGAGCATAGCTGATTGTAAGGGTGGATGTTGCTAAAAAGGGTGGCCGTGGGGCCACCCTTCCGTTGAGCTGCGGACAACCGGATTATGCGGGGCTGGGACGCTCGCCGGGGTTGAGGCCGGGCTGGCGGGTTGGCTCCGGACGAAGTACGTGCTGGACGCTGCCGGAGTCATCGGCCGGAGGCGGCACCACACGGGCGGGTAATTGCTTGTTCTGAATGAGCATCTGCAGTTCGGCGGAGTCCAGAACTTCGCGTTCCAGCAGCGCTTGCGCAATGCGTTCGAGGGCCTCACGGTCACCGTCGAGGACATCGAAGGCCGTCTTGTAGGCGCTATCGATGAAGCGGCGAACCTCGGCATCGATCTCGCGGGCGGTCTCCTCAGAGTAGTCGCGGTGCTGGGAGAGCTCGCGGCCAAGGAAGATCTGCTCTTCCTTCTTGCCGAAGGTAAGCGGACCGAGCTGGCTCATGCCCCATTCGCAGACCATCTTGCGGGCGATTTCAGTGGCCCGCTCGATGTCGTTTCCGGCACCGGTGGTCATGGTCTTGAGGAAGATCTCCTCGGCGACGCGGCCCCCCATCATGATCGCCAACTGGCTTTCCAGATAGACGCGGTCGTAGGTGTGCTTGTCGTCAATGGGCAACTGCATGGTGACGCCCAGGGCCATGCCGCGAGGAATGATGGTGACCTTGTGCAGCGGGTCAGCATGGGGAACCTTGGCGGCGACCAAGGCGTGTCCGCCCTCGTGATAGGCCGTGTTTTTCTTTTCCTCATCGGTAAGGATCATGGAGCGGCGCTCGGCACCCATGAGCACCTTATCCTTGGCGAGTTCGAAGTCGAGCATCAATACGGTCTTGCGATTCTGACGGGCGGCGAGCAGGGCGGCCTCGTTGACCATGTTGGCCAAGTCAGCGCCGCTGAAGCCCGGTGTTCCGCGTGCGAGAACCGAGAGATCGACGTCATCGTTGACCGGTATCTTGCGGGTGTGAACGCGTAGGATTTCCTCGCGGCCACGCACGTCAGGACGGGCGACGACGACGCGGCGGTCGAAGCGGCCGGGACGGAGAAGTGCGGGATCGAGCACATCGGGACGGTTGGTGGCGGCGATCAGGATGACGCCTTCGTTGGATTCGAAGCCGTCCATCTCGACCAGCAACTGGTTGAGAGTCTGCTCGCGCTCGTCGTGTCCACCGCCGAGTCCGGCGCCGCGATGGCGGCCCACGGCATCGATTTCATCGATAAAGATGATGCACGGAGCGTTCTTCTTTCCCTGCTCGAAAAGGTCGCGAACGCGGCTGGCGCCGACGCCGACGAACATCTCGACAAAGTCGGAGCCGGAGATGGAGAAGAACGGAACATTGGCCTCGCCGGCAACGGCACGGGCCAGCAGGGTTTTACCAGTTCCGGGAGATCCGACGAGGAGGACGCCCTTGGGGATGCGTCCGCCCAGCTTCTGGAACTTTTGCGCCTCGCGCAGGAACTCGATGATTTCGTGGAGCTCTTCCTTGGCCTCATCCACGCCAGCAACATCTTTGAACGTCACCTTCTTCTGCTGCATGGAGAGCAGGCGGGCGCGGCTCTTGCCGAACGACAGCGCCTTGTTTCCGCCGGACTGCATTTGGCGGATCATGAAGAACCAGAGGCCGAGAATGACGACGAGAGGAAGCATCTGGAAGAGCCAACTCGGCCAACCGCCGCCGCTGACATCCTTCACGGTGATGTTTACGCCCTTATCGCGCAGGCTCTTGTACAT
>Ga0181528_10000271_pt1 | contig 42955 bp, 40 predicted proteins | sample PEATcosm2014_Bin_47_FD_119742 | JGI IMG/M metagenome (GOLD analysis project Ga0181528, IMG submission 119742) | Peatland microbial communities from MTU Mesocosm Facility, Houghton, MI, USA - PEATcosm2014_Bin10_10_metaG | ecosystem: Environmental > Terrestrial > Soil > Wetlands > Peat | place...
AAACGCCGCATAGAGGATTGCATCTTTGGAAAAGAATCCAGCGAAGGGAGGAATTCCAGCGATAGCCAAAACGCCGACAGTTGTGACAGCAAAGGTGACCGGTAGCTTCTTTCTCAGACCGCCCATCTTGCGTAGGTCCTGCTCGCCGCCCAGCGAGTGAATCACCGCGCCTGCCGCCAAAAAGAGCAGCGCCTTGAAGAAGGCATGGGTCATCAGATGGAAGATCGCCGCCGAGTATGCCGCCACGCCGCAGCCGAGAAACATATAGCCGAGTTGCGAGATGGTGGAGTAGGCCAGCACGCGTTTGATGTCGTTCTGAACGAGGGCGATAGTGGCTGCAAAGAGCGCCGTCGCCGCGCCAACAATCGCCACCACAGACAGCGCAAAGGGTGAGTGATCGAAGATCGCGTGCGTCCGCGCCACCATGTAGACGCCGGCTGTAACCATCGTCGCCGCGTGGATCAATGCGGAGACCGGCGTGGGGCCTTCCATCGCGTCGGGCAGCCAGATGTAGAGCGGCAACTGCGCGCTCTTGCCCGCCGCGCCCAATAACAAACAAAGCGCAATCACCGTGACTACGCCGCCGTTCCAGCCGGGGTCCATGCCGAGCTTCGTCGCAATTTCCGTAAAGGTCAGCGTGCCGAAGTTGGCGACGAGCAGAAACATCGCGATCAAAAAACCGAAGTCGCCGATGCGGTTGACGATGAATGCCTTCTTGCCCGCGTCCGCCGCCGACTTCTTCTGGAAGTAGAAGCCGATCAGCAGATACGATGCGAGGCCGACACCCTCCCATCCAATGAACATCACCAGCGCGTTGCCGGCGAGCACCAGCACTGTCATGAAGAACAGAAAGAGGTTCAGGTAGCTGAAGTAGCGCGCATAGCCTTCGTCGTCGCTCATGTAGCCGACGGAGTAAACGTGAATCAGAAAGCCTACGCCGGTAACGATGAGCAGCATGACCAGCGAAAGTTGATCGAGGACGAAGCTGAAGTTGATATGCAGCGCGGGGATGAAAAGCCAGTGGCCGAAAGTCTCATCGTAAGGTTGAAAGACAGAGCAGGCTGGGATGCATTGAATATGAGTGAAAATATACATCCAAGCTGCTGAATACAACACCAGAGAAAACGCCGCCAACGGCGCGAGGATCGCAACCGTCGTCACAAGCCACTTAGGCAGCCGCCGTCCCAGGATTCCATTGATGAGGAACCCGGCGAAGGGCAGCAGCGGAATCAACCATAAATGAGGAATAGAAATCATAGTTTCATCCGGTCGATGCGGTCGACGGCCAATGTTGCGCGTGCGCGGAAGACGGCAATAATGATGGCCAACCCCACCGCAGCCTCGGCCGCGGCCACCATCATCACAAAGAAGACGAATATCTGTCCCTTCACCGCGTGCCACTGCTGCGCGAAGGTAACAAAAGAAAGATTGACGCCGTTGAGCATCAACTCAATCGACATGAAGACGGTAATCAGATTGCGCTTGATGAGAAAGCCGACAACACCCAGCGAAAAGAGCACGGCGCTCAACAAGAGATACCAAGTCAGCGGAACTTCCTGCGCTAAGTTGATGTTCATTGATCGCCCGTCCTTTCTGCTCGGTGTTCCCTGTCCACTGTTCCCTGCTCTACGCTGCCGTCGTGACTGGCCAGTGCCACCGCGCCGAGAATCGCGATGAGAATCAGCACCGATGTAACTTCGAAGGGCAGCAGCAGATCGGTGAAGAGCACCTTGCCTAATTGTTCAAGATTGGTTTGGCCCTTCGCATTGGTGAGTCCATCGGCCAGCCGCGCCACGCCCAATCCCTGCGCATTCAGAATCACAGTAGCGATAATCGCCAGAATCGCAACCACCGCTGGAAAGCCAACGGCCCGCGCCGCGCGGCTGCCCAGTGTCCGCGCCTCGCAGCCAGCGTTGAGCAACATGATGACAAAGGTGAAGAGCACCATGATGGCGCCGGCGTAGACGATGATCTGCGCCGCAGCCAGGAATTCCGCGCCCAGCAGCAGATAGAGCACGGCGAGCGAGGTCATCACCACAATCAGCGCCAGGGCGCTGTTGATGGGATGGCTCTGCAAGAGCAGATTCACCGCTCCAGCCACGCAAAATCCGGCAAAGACAAAAAACAAGATCAGGTGCATTCTTCCATCACCTATACGCAAGCCACAGGCTCGTCGCCACAATGTTCAACATGGCCAGCGGCATCAGCCAGCGCCAGCCGAAGTTCATCAGTTGATCGTATCGGAAGCGCGGCAGCGTCCCGCGTACCCACACATACAAAAAGAGAAATGCGAAAACCTTGAGCACAAACCAGAAGATCGGAAAGAGTGCGTGCACCAGCAAATTCTGCGGCGGCGGAATCAGATCTCCCAGCGGGCTGGTCCAGCCGCCCAAAAACAACAGCGTCGCCACGCAGCCCACTGTAATCATGTTGGCATACTCGGCCATGAAAAACATGGCGAACTTCATCGAGCTGTACTCGGTGTGATAGCCGCCGGTGAGCTCACTCTCCGCCTCCGGCAGATCAAAGGGCGAGCGATTGGTCTCCGCGTAAGCCGCCGTTAGATAGATAAAAAATGCAAGAATCTGGCCTCCTCCAAAAATATTCCAGGTAGGGAGGCCCCCCGTCGCCTGCTGCTCCACGATCACCCTCAAGTTCAGCGAGCCGGCGCGCAGCACCACGCCCACCAGCGAAAGCCCCAGCGCCAGCTCATAGCTGACCAACTGCGCCGAAGAGCGCAGCGCGCCCAGCAGCGAATACTTGCTGTTCGACGACCAGCCCGCCAGCGCGATGCCGTAGACGCCAATCGAAGTGATTCCGAGGATAATCAGCAGACCGATATTCACATCGGCAATCTGAAAGAAATGCAGATGAAACTCGTCCGGCTTCACGAGTCCGCCCGGCCCTACGCTCGGTTCGCCGAAGGGCACCACGCCGATCGAGATTAGTGCGCAGCCCAACGCGATGATAGGCGCAATCAGATAGAGCGGCCGGTAAACGCCGGTGGGAATGATGTCTTCTTTGAGAAATGACTTGGCTCCATCCACCAGCGGCTGCAGGAGGCCGAAGGGCCCCACGCGGCTCGGACCCCAGCGGTTCTGTATGCGTCCGACGAGTTTGCGTTCCAGCAGCACGGTGTACGCGACGGCGAGCAGCATCACCACCGTCACCACGGCTACCTTCAGCACACTCCACAATACAAACTGCAAAATCGTCACGTGCTCTCGCCTCTGAAGAACTACTCCACTCTGATCTGCACCAGCTTCGGCGCTTGATGACGCGCCAGTTCCTTGAGCGTCGCACTGTGCTCGCCCAGCATTCCCGATGTAAACAATCCATCGCGAACCGGCGAAATCATCGCCCGTCCGCTCGACTCTGCAACCGGCGCAGATCCCAACTCGCTCGCCACATCATTACCGCTCAACAGATTCATGCGATCCACCGCATAACCCGGAACCAGCCGCGCGATTTCGTCCAACACCGCCAGCGGATCGAATGGGCTGAGTTTCGGCTCAAGCCCATTCGCCTTGAGCCACACCGCGTGACGGTCCGCCTCGCCGGCCTGCACGCCGCGCGACTGGCCAAGATCGGCGGTTACGCCGCCCTTGCCGAATGGAACCAGCGACTTCACATCCACGCCCATCGCTCCCGCCAACCGCACAAGAATCTCAAACTCGGACTTCACTCCTGCGTGGTCCGCTGCCTTCCGCACCAGTTGCACATCGCCGAAGGTGTTGGTCACAGTTCCGGACTTTTCATAGAGACTGGCGGCAGGAAACACGACATCGGCTTGTGCCGCGGTCTCGGTCAGAAAAATATCCGCCACAACCAGAAATGTCCTTCTCAGCGCCTTGTGATCCATGTTGAACTTCGACACCGGATCGGCGCCAAAGACCAGCAATGCATCGAGCTGTCCCTTATTGGCGGCCACCATCATCTCAGCACGCGTCTTACCCGGTGTTGTCGGCAGACCCGCATACTCGCCGGCAAAAGCACCTGGCGCTGCGACTGGTACATAGCCTGGAAGCAGGTCGGGCAAGAGGCCCATATCCGCCGCGCCGCGCGAGTTCACATAGCCGCCTAGCATGGCAAAGCGCACGTTCCCGCGCTTCAATCCCCAGGCAACCAGCGCGCCAATCTCTTCGCCGCGATATTCGGGTCCGAAGATGACGAGCAGCGACTCCTCGGCCAGCACAGCCTTGCCAAACTCCGAGTTGCCCATCTCCAGAAACGAAGTAAGCGACGGATAGCCGTCCTCGGACAAATGCTGAGCAGCTCTGGCCTGACGCTCCAGCTTGATGCTCTTCGAGTTGGCAATGTAGAGCCTTGCGCGATTGAGCCGCACATTGGTGCGCAGCGTCCACGCCAGCAGCGGATGCTCTTCGGTGGGATTGCCGCCGATCAAAAGAATCGCCGGTGCTGTGGCAATCTCGCGCAAACCGGCGGCCAAACCGTTGTGCCCGGCCAGTGCCCGCGCAAAGGCCGCATAATCCGCCGTGCGCTCATGATCGATGTTGTTGGTCCGCAGCACCGTCCGCGCAAACTTCTGCAGCAGATAATTCTCTTCATTTGTGCTCTGGTTGGAACCAATCACGCCGATCGCCGCACTCTCGCGGCCTTCGCGCACTTCCTTCAGCTTCTCCGCAACCAGCCGCAGCGCAGCCTCCCATGTTGCCGGTTCCAGCTTGCCCTCGGCGCTACGCACCAGCGGGTGGGTCAGCCGATCCTGACCCGCCGCAAAATCAAATCCAAACCGGCCTTTGGCGCAGAGAAAGTCGCCGTTGATTCCACTCTTGTCGCGGTTGTTGGCGCGCACAATCTCCGATCCGTCATTGGTCTGCCGCACGCCTAGCGTCACCTTGCAGCCATCCGCGCAGTGCGTGCAAACCGTCGAAACGTGATTCATCTCCCAGGGCCGCGTCTTGTAGCGATAACTGCCGCTGGTCAACGCGCCCACCGGACAAACGTCGATGCACATTCCGCACTGCTCGCAATCCAGCCGGCCTTCTCCGCCGGGTCCGCGGCCATTCGGCGCAATCGACGAGCTGACCCCGCGCCCCTGCACGCCCAGCGCCCATACGTCCATGCCTTCGCCGCAGACGCGTATGCAGCGGTAGCAGAGGATGCAACGCGGGCGGTCGAAGTAAACGGCGGGCGACCACTGCTGCTCGTCGCGGTGTTGCTTGGCCTCGGCGTAGAGGCTCTCACCCGCGCCGTACTTGAAGGTCATATCCTGCAACTCGCACTCGCCGCCCTTGTCGCAGACCGGGCAATCGAGGGGATGGTTGCCCAACAATAATTCCAGCGTCGCCTTGCGCGCTTGGGCGATCTCGTCCGACTCGGTGATGAAAACCTGCCCCTCGGCGACGGTCGTCGTGCAGGCGGTTTGCAGCTTGGGAACCTTCTCCTGGCGCACCACGCACATCCGGCAGGCGGCCTGTAGGCTGAGTCCGGGGTAGTAACAGAAGGCAGGAATATCGATGCCCGCCTTGCGGCAAGCGTCGATCAGCAGCGTCCCCGCGGGAGCCGTCAGCGTCTTTCCATCGACTATGAAGGTTACGTCTGCCATTCGTTGGTCCCGGTCACTCCCCTTGTTATCACCCTAACAAAACTCTGTCATCCAACCCGCCGCAACACTGTCATACTCAAATAAATCTGTCATCCTGAGCGAGCGCAGCGAACCGGGGTCCCCGGCGACAGGTCTTCGTCGCTGGGGTGGGAGTCGAAGGACCCGCGTTTGCTTTTCGCTCATATAACCACAGACTCTGGGTGCCCCATCCATTTCGCGTTCTTTGCGAAATGGGTGGGAAACCACGAACCTCAACTTCATTTCAATCCTGCCTGCCGTTATGCGCTTTCCGGCGATTTCGACTCTTCCCGTTTTGCATCTACCATCGATTTCGACTTAAAGGATGAAATACCTCAATGGTGGATAAAATTCCAAGCAGCCAAAAAAAGACCGCGAAATAGCGCTCAGAAATGTGGTGATATTCGCCGTACAGTCCACCATATGTGGATTCAATTGCGATTAAAAAAAATAATATCGCGAAGAAAATTCTTCGCTTCAAACTATCAGGTTCTTTCCTTCGGTCTCGAATCGCCTGCAACTCATCTCCAGTTGGTAAAAAATCACCAGTTTTTTTCTTGCGCCTAAATATCCTCCAAATAAATACCGCAGGGAGGCACCATATAATCAACGTTGCGGCCATCGTTGTCCAAATAAATTCGTACTCGACGTACAGATTTACCTGGTGGCTGTTATGCCTGAACTTAATCAAAAGAACCAGTAGCATCCCCGAAAACATCAATGCTGGAATTGCCGCAATAAGCGGTAGAGCCCAAAAACTGGCTTTTTCTGTCGCCGACATATTCGAAATTCTTGTCATGTTTCCCAAATTCGGCATCGTATTATGTTGAACGGATTCGCTCATCGCCTCACCTCTACACCACCGCCAAATCCACGTGCTTAGCAAACGGGCAAGCCTTCCCGCCCAAATGCTCCTCAAACTCCTTGCGGAACTTCTTCACAAATCCCAGAATCGGCATTGCCGCCGCGTCGCCCAGCGGACAGAAGGTCCGGCCCATCATGTTCTCGGCGAGGTACTGAATGTTGTCAATGTCCTTCGTCTCGCCGAAGCCGGCATGGAAGCGGGTCAGCGATTTCTTCAGCCAATCCGTCCCCTCGCGGCAGGGGATGCACCAGCCGCAGCTTTCATGCTGATAAAAGCTGATGGTGCGCAGCGCAAACTCGACGATGCAGGTCTGGTCGTCGATGACCACCACTCCACCGGAGCCGAGCATTGAACCGGCCTTGCCCACCTGGTCGAAGTCCATGCCGATGTCGATCTCGTCCGGCAGCAGAACCGGCGTAGACGACCCGCCGGGAACGACGGCCTTCAATCCGCGTCCGCCGCGGATGCCGCCCGCTACATCGTAGATCATCTTTTTGAGGTTGTATCCCATCGGCAACTCGTAGACGCCGGGGCGCTCGACGTGGCCGCTGATGCCGAACAAGCGCGTGCCGCCGTTGCGCGGCGAACCGACCTCGGCAAAGGCCGCGCCGCCCATGGCGATCACGTGCGGAACGGTGGCGATGGTCTCGGCGTTGTTGATGACCGTCGGCCCGCCGTAGAGACCGACGACCGCCGGAAAGGGCGGCTTGATGCGCGGCACGCCCCGCTTGCCTTCGAGCGACTCCATCAGCGCCGACTCTTCGCCGACTTCGTATGCGCCCGCGCCGGTTTGCGTAATAACTTGAAACTCTGTCTCGCTGCCGAAGATGTTCTTGCCGAGAAAGCCCTTCGCATACGCATCAGCGACGGCTCGCTCCATGATCTCCAGCAGATAGCGGTACTCGCCGCGCAGATAGATGAAGCCCATCTTCGCGCCGATGGCCAGACCGGCAATGATGGTGCCTTCAATCACCGCGTGGGGATCGTGCAAAAAGATCAGATGATCCTTGCAGGTTCCCGGCTCGCTCTCATCGCCGTTGACCAGCACATACTTCGGCTTGGCCGATTGCTTGGGCACAAACGACCACTTCATGCCGGTTGGAAATCCCGCCCCGCCGCGTCCGCGCAGGCCGCTGGCCTTCATCTCGTTGATGATCCACTCAGGCCCTTGCTCCAGACATTTTTTCGCAGCCGCGTAGCCGCCCAATTCGATGTACTTGTCGATCTTGGCCGCGCCCTTGCCAAAGCGCCGCGTAACAATCTTCACCTCATCGGGATGCGATACCAGTCTAGGCATGGGTCCGCTCCCCGCCGCGATAACTGGCCAGAATCTCCGGCACCCGCTCCGGCGTCAGCTCGTCGTGAAAGTCATAGTTCACCTGAATCGCCGGCGCCCAGCAACAGGCGCCGATACACTCGACCTCTTCCAGCGAGAAGACTCCATCCGCGGTCACGCCCTTGTGCCCAACGCCCAGCTCTTCCTGAAATCTCTCGTAAATCTCGTAGCCCCCGCGCAGCATACAACTGATATTCGTACAGACTTGCACGTTGAATCTGCCCGCCGGCTTGAAGCGCAGCATCGAGTAGTAGGTGGCCACATTGCGCACGTCGAGTTCGGTAATCCCAATTCTCTCGGCCACCTCAATAATCACCGCGTCGGAGAGATAACCCACCTCGTCCTGCGCATAAAGCAGCATCGGCACCAGCGCCGAACGCTTCAGCGGGTACTTCTGCGTCAACGCGTCAAGCCGCGCCGCCAGCTTGGGCGAAAAGATGGTCATCCTCTCTTCGTTCATCGCATCAACTCCCCTGCCCATTCGCCGGCGGCGCTATCTATCGCTTTGAGCAGGCGGCCCAGCCTGGCTCATTTGAATTTGCCCTGCAAAATCCCCGCAATGATCTCTGCCGCGATCTCTTCTGAACGGGATGCGGCCTTCTTCGATCCCGCCTTGACGACATGAATCGCCTCCCGGCAGTTTGCGTCCTGGCTGCAAAGAAATTCCTTGCGCGAAATCTCGTATCCATTCGGCGGTCCACTGATGATGGCTGTAATTTTACAGCCTCCGCGTATGATTCCGAGTCCCACCCTGCACAGAGAATCCGTTCCATAGGTCAGAAACATCTCTTCAGAGAATCCCGGCAAATGGTTCTGATCCAGCAGTGCCGCCCGTTTTTTTCGCAGCTCCTCATTGGCTTTCTTCATCTCTTCGATAAGACTGTCCCTCACTCTCCCGAAAAACAAGCACGGGTCCGGTCTCAGTCTCTTGTGTTTCTCGAAGGCTATCCTGTCAGCATCCTGTATCTCCTTCGCCGTATTGGCGAGCCTAGCGTAATCAACCATGAGCCCCCCCTCATTTGTCGATTGCATTTTGTCATCGGTCAATCTCCCCCAGTACAATGTCGATCGACCCCACTACTGCCACAACATCGGCCAGCATCCGGCCCTTGCACATCGTCTCCAGCGCCTGCAGCGTCGCAAACGACGGATTGCGGAAGTGAACGCGATAGGGCTTGGCCGTCCCGTCGGAGACCACGTAATAGCCCATCTGACCGCGCGGCGATTCAATCCCCTGATAGACCTCGCCAGCCGGCACCGCAAACCCTTCCGTCACGATTTTGAAATGATGGATCAGAGCCTCCATCTGCGTCTTCATCTTCTCCCGATCGGGCAGCACGATCTTCGGCGCATCGGCCTTGATCGCCCCATCAGGCATTCCCTCCAACGCCTGCTGGATGATTCCCACGCTCTCGCGCATCTCTTGCAGCCGGATCAGATAACGCGCCCAGCAGTCCCCCTCGACCGCCACCGGCACCTTGAATTTGAATTGCTCATATCCGGAATAAGGCATATCGCGGCGCAGATCGAAATCCACGCCCGACCCGCGCAGATTCGGACCGGTCACCCCCAGTGCAACCGCCTCCGATGCCGATAAGATGCCCACGCCCTGCAAGCGATTCCTGAAAATCGGATTACCGGTCAAAAGATTTGCGTATTCGTCGATCTTTTCCGGAAAGACCCGGATAAATCCCCACACGCGATCGAAGAAATCCAGCGGCGGCTCCATCGAAAGGCCGCCCACGCGGAAGTAGCTGGTCATCATCCGCTGACCGGCCAGCCCCTCGAAGATGCGTAAAATCTCCTCGCGTTCGCGGAATGTATAGAGAAACACCGTCAGCGCGCCGATGTCCATCGCGTGCGTGCCCAGCCAGATCAGATGCGAATTCAGCCGCGTCAGCTCACTCAGGAGCACACGCAGCCACTCCGCCCTGGCCGGAATCTCCAGCCCCAGCAGCCGCTCCACCGCCAGGCAATAGCACAAATTATTGGCCATTGGACTCAGGTAATCGATACGGTCGGTCAGCGGAACCACCTGCTGATAGAACTTCGCCTCGCAGGTCTTTTCAATGCCGGTATGCAGGTAGCCGATCTCCGGGTAGAGCCGCACCACGATCTCGCCGTCAATCTCCACCACCAGCCGCAGAACTCCATGCATCGACGGATGCTGCGGCCCCATATTCAGCACCATGTGCTGATCGTGAGCGCCCGTGGCCACGGGAACTTCCAGGATGGGTGTGCCTGAATTCATTTAGCGATACCCCTCCACCGGATAGTCCTTGCGCAGCGGATGTCCCTGCCAATCGTCCGGCATCATGATGCGGCGCAGATTCGGATGCCCCTCGAAGCGGATGCCAAAGAGATCGAAGACCTCGCGCTCATAGAAATTCGCCGCCGGCCAGAGCGATGTGATGCTCTCCACTGCCGGAGCCTCGCCCCCCACCATCACCCGCAGCCGGATACGCTCTTTCAAGTGGTGCGAAAGAATGTGGTAGCTCAACTGAAAGCGCGGCGTTGAGGGAAACCAGTCAACCGCCGTAACATCCTCGAAAAAGTTATAGCCCGCAGCCTGCACCGTTGCCGCCGCCGCGCGAATCTCTTCCGCCGCAATCGTCAGAGTCAGTTCGCCGCGATCGAACTTCGCATCGGTCAGAGCCTCAGGCCTCCATGCCAGCAGAGCCTTCACCGCCGCGTGCTCTGCGCGCGCTTGCAACACTGCGGCCTTGCCGATCAGAGTCTCGCTCATCCTATAGGTCCGCCTTGTCCTCACTCCAATTCAGGATGCCTTTGCGCACAATGTAGAAAAGCCCGACGGCCACAAAGCCCAGATAGACCACCATCTCCCAGAAGCCGAAGAACCGGGAGTAGCCGGGAATGTAGCGCAGCCTGCGATAGACCACCGCCCAGGGCATCATGAAAACCGCTTCCACATCGAACAGGATGAACAGCATCGCCACCATGTAAAAGCGCACACTGAAGCGCTGCCGCGCGTCGCCCACGGCCTCGATCCCGCATTCGTACGCCGCCAGCTTGACCGCCGTGTTGCGATGACGACCCACAAACCACGAGGCAACCACCATGACCAGCCCCAGGCCTAAGGCGGCAAGAATCTGCAACAGCAGCGGAAGATATTGCCAGTGATAGGGAATCATCGCAGTCCAGTCTGAAAAAATCTGCAAATTATTTCATCCTGCGCCGATGCGTTCTGCGGCCCAGGCGCGGCAGGATACTGGTTTGAGCTTAGGTTTTCAGCTTCGTTCCGTCAAGGTATCGAAATCCGGAGGCATGGCAAAGAGCACCCCAGATCCACACCATCGTGGCCGGGGCGCCCTCGTTGTGCATAACCGAAACTATTTCCTATTCCCTGCCCTCCGCCTTCACATCCCAATCGAAGCTGATCTGAGAGATCAATTCATTGAGCTTTTCCACAGCGGCCTTTTTCTGATTCTCCAGATCGGCAGTCTGCTTGCGCGTGGCCTGCAACTGGTCTTCGGCATGATTCAGCTCATCCACAAAGCGTTTGGCCGCATCGTTGCCCTTGAGAGCGGTCAGGTTCTCGCGGTCGCGGGCTTCGTCGGCTGCCGCGGCTTCTTCCGCCTTTTTGGATTCGTCAATGCGGTGATTGAGATCGGTCAGCGCCGTCTGCGCATCGATCACCGGCTTCAGCTTCTCCAGCGCCTGGGGAACGCGCTTGACCAGATCCAGCAGATAGGATGTCTGATCGAAGTTGGAATTCAAATAGACCTCCGTCTTCTCCGATCCACGTTCGCGCACTTCGAGCTTTTCGGTTGTGTGAGACGGAATGGGAAGCCGGAATCGATAAAGGCCGGTCGCGGTTTCGTCGGCCTTCACATTATCGTCCAGTGTCCAGCCGTTTCCGTGGCGGGGATGCTCGATCAGCACGTCGCGATCTTGTTCCGAGTGATTGGTTGCCGAGTAGGTCTTCGACTCCCAATTCATGTAGCTTTCAATGACGTAACCGTTGCCGATCTGCACATGATGCAGCGTTCGCCGTCCGTCGCGGTCGGTCACCTGCACGCGTACCGCCTGATCGGCGGCATAGGAGAGCAGCCGCCGCTCGCCGGGATGAATCGGATCGAGCAGGCCCTCGCCGGCAAACTCGCCGCTCTCAAAAATCGAAAAACTTCCCGCATCCAGCGTCAGCTTCGATTTGTTCTCCAGCCACACCGCGCGCAGCGGCGTCGGCTCCCGCTCGCTCCACAGCGTCACGTGCTCGGCGGGCAGCTCCTGTTGCAAGATCGGCACCATCGCCGATTCATTCTTGTGAATCGTCACCGGCGCGGTCAGCGCATACTCGAAGAAATCGTCGAAGGCGTTGGTAGTCACGTCGCCCTCTTTGTAGGCATCGCTGGCGCGGTCGACTTTGAGATTTTCGGATGAGGTGACAGCAACAGTGTTTGCGCCGTTTTTGAATATTCCACCTCCAACATTGCCGCCAGTGGCTGGACCGTAACCCGCTCCCATTCCAGCACCAAGGCCGTCTGACGGAGCAGCCGCTTTCTGAGCCATTATGTTATGCGGAACGCGTGTCGGCGCAGTGAGCTGGTCGTTCATTATCTCCGATTGCACCGTCACATCCTGCTTCATCTCCGCCGCTTCATGCGTCTGCGGCGTCAGCTCCGCATCGGTAGCAATCGGAATCTCCGCGCGGCGCATATAGATCGGCTGCGAGAGCGGCTGAATGAAGCTCTGCGGCGCTCCTGCCACCAGCGACAACTGCACATTGTCCCAATCCGCGCCCACGGTGTTATCCACCACCGCCCAGCCCTGCATCGTCGCCTTGCCATTCGGCGCAAGCGGGAAGACGATCCGGTACGTCGACTTCCAGACCGGAACCTCGCTGATGTAACTCACGCGCAGCTCGCGCTGCCCCTGGCCAAGCGCATTTAGAGTCAGATGCCGCAGGCCGGTCGCGTGCGTCGAGCTGAGCAGCTCCAGATAGCGGTCAAGCTGGCCTTGCAGATTCCCATCCAGCGGACGCACGCTCAACGCCGGTGTCAGCTCGATCACTCGCGCTGCGCCTGACGATGTGATGACCGAGAGATAGAACTTGTCCACCGTCGAGTCGCCATCGCCCACCTTCTCAGTCCGTGACTCAATCGAGAGCAGCCGCCCGGTAATCGCTCCGCCCGGCGCCCCCGTCACCTCCACCCGCTGCCCGCGCAGCGCCTGAAACAGCTCCGTAGAGGTCGGATCGTCCGTCATCCCCAGCGAGAGCGACTTCAACTGCTCGGCCAGCGGCGTCGTCGAGTTGTAGTTGACTCCCGCAATCCTCCCGCCGCCCTCGTCCAGCACGGTCAGCGATTGCAGCACGTCGTTCAACTGCGGAGAGGTGAAGTCGATGGCCACGCGCTGATTGCCCGTGACCGAGCCGGCGTGCTCGAAGTAGCCCACACCGTTCTTGTAGAGCACCACTTTGCGGACAGGCAGGTCTTTCACCTCCCGCGCCACCTGCGGTGCGGAGGACTTTGTCTGTGCTGTGTAGGGCGCAACTTGGGCTTGGGAGCCAGCCGGAGACTGCGCGGCCAGCGTCACGGTGAGGGCAACAAGAGACACGATTGCGAAAGAACGGCGCACAAAAGCCTCCTCGTGCAACAACAAGAAACTCTATACCCTTAGACCCCGCGGCGGAGAAAATGGTTCCTGCAAAACCAGCTATTCTACGGCGGCGCTCAGGCACCGCACCATCGCCGGATTCAGCAATCTCCGGCGGAAGCATTCAATTCGCCCTCAAACCAGGGGCGGGCGACGACGAGCTTCAAATCTGCCCTGATCCGAAAACGCCCAACCCGAAAGGCTATCGGCCTGCCGAGATAAACTGCCAAAGAGGCTGCATTTTTTGAGCGGGATGGTGCCATTAGATCGTGGAGAATCAGCCCCAGGCGCGCTCCCGCCGGAGCGGCGCAGGTTCGCTGATTTTTCTTATGCCTGGCGAGCGCTGCGCCATCGCAACTTCCGCCTCTTCTTCGGGGGCCAAAGCATCTCGCTGATTGGCACCTGGATGACCCGCGTAGCCACCGGATGGCTGGTCTACCGCCTCACCGGCTCGGCGCTCCTGCTGGGCACAATCAGCTTTGCCGGCCAGATCCCCACTTTTCTGCTGGCACCCTTTGCCGGCGTCTGGGTGGACCGCCTCGACCGCCGCCAGGTGCTGGTCTGGACACAGACGCTCTCGATGGTTCAATCACTGCTGCTGGCCGCGCTGACTCTCACCGGCCACATCACCATTCCCTGGCTCTTGGTGATGAGCGTCTTGCAGGGCTGCGTGAATGCCTTCGATATGCCCGGACGCCAATCCTTCATGGTCATGATGGTGGATGACCGCCGCGACCTGCAAAACGCCATCGCCATCAACTCGTCGATGGTCAACGTGGCGCGGCTGATCGGCCCCTCGCTGGCAGGAATGCTGATCGCCGTCTCCAGCGAAGGCTGGTGCTTTCTGATCGATGGCGTCAGCTACATTGCCGTCATCATCTCGCTGCTGCTGATGCGCCTGCACGGACCGGCGATCGAGCGCAAGGCCGCCTCCACGCTTACCGAGTTGAAGGCCGGCTGGAGCTATGTCTCCGAGTTTCTGCCCATCCGCACCATCCTCCTGCTCTTTGCCGTAATCAGCCTGATGGGAATGCCCTTCGTGGTGCTGATGCCTATCTTTGCCAAAGTGGTTCTGCATGGCGGGCCGCACACACTGGGTTTTCTGATGGGCGCAATGGGCCTGGGAGCGCTGGTCTCGGCCCTGTCGCTGGCGGCGCGCAGGAACGTGCGCGGACTGGTTCGCATGATTTCCATCTCCGCAGCCGTCTTCGGCGCGGGACTGATCGGCTTCGGCCTCTCGCGCTGGTTCTGGCCCTCGATGATCACCGTCTTCATCGCCGGCATGGGCATGATGCAGGGCATGGCCGCCAGCAACACCGTCATTCAAACCCTCGTCACCGACGACAAGCGCGGCCGCGTGATGAGTTACTATACGATGGCCTTCATGGGCATGGCGCCCTTCGGCAGCCTGCTGGCGGGAACCATGGCGCATCGCTACGGCGCGCCGATAACGGTGATCGTGAATGGCGCTGTGGTTCTCGTGAGTGCGGCCTGGTTTGCCACGCGGCTGCCGGCGCTACGCCTCCAGATTCGCCCCATCTATCAAGAGATGGGCATTATCCCGGCAGAGCGCTTGCAGCCGGCAGAGGAAGGAATGCAGCAATGAGCGATTCATGGCAGAACTTTCGCATGACCGGCGCAACCTGCTGCTATTTGGCCGCCAGTTGCCGCAGCACATACTGCAGGATGCCGCCATGCTTGTAGTACTCGATCTCCTGCGGCGTGTCGATGCGAATGCGGGCCGTGAACTGCTTCGTACTTCCATCAGGCGACGTTGCTTTCACGATGAGGTTACGCGGGTCAGATGTGGAAACATGAGCGAGGTACTTCTCCAACGGTACTGTGGTCTGGATTATTTGGCCGGTGCGAATGGCAAAAAGTCTGACGCCGGTATCGGGGAAATCGAAAACCTCTTCGCCGGTGAGGCCGAGGGACTCGACAGTTTCGCCGGGCTGGAATTGCAGCGGCAGAATTCCCATGCCCACAAGATTCGAGCGGTGAATGCGCTCGAAGCTCTCAGCGATGACGGCGCGCACGCCCAGCAGCTTTGGCCCTTTGGCGGCCCAGTCGCGCGAGGAGCCGGAGCCGTACTCTTTTCCAGCGAGGATAATCAGCGGCACCCCACGCTCGGCGTATTTGACGCTGGCGTCGAAGATCGACATCGGCTCGCCTTCAGGCAGCAAGCGGGTAACGCCGCCTTCGGTGCCGGGTGCGAGCTTGTTGCGCAGGCGCACGTTGGCGAAGGTGCCGCGGACCATTACTTCATGATTGCCGCGCCGCGAGCCATACGAGTTGAACTCCGACGGCTTCACGCCGTGGGCAGCCAGATACTTGCCGGCAGGGCCGTTGGTCTTGATGCTGCCCGCCGGAGAGATATGGTCGGTCGTTACCGAGTCGCCCAGAATGGCCAGCACGCGCGCGCCGAGAATATCCGTGACAGGCGCCGGAGCTGGAGTGATTCCGTCGAAGTACGGAGCCTTGCGAATATAAGTTGAATCCGGCTCCCAATGGTAGACCTCGCCGGAGGGAAATTTGAGTCCCTGCCAATTGGAATCGCCCTTCGCTAGATTCGCATACTCGCGGCGGAAGCTCTCGCTGGAGAGGCCTATGCCGATTGCCTCGGCGACCTCCGCCTGCGTCGGCCAAATATCCTTCAGATAAACCGGCTTCCCATCCCCATCCGTGCCCAGCGAATCGCTTTCAAAGTCATGGCCGATCTTGCCCGCCAGCGCATAAGCCACCACCAGCGGCGGACTCATCAGATAGTTGGCGCGGACATCGACATTGACACGGCCCTCGAAGTTGCGGTTGCCGCTGAGCACGCTGACGGCGACGAGGCTGTGCTCTTCAATGCTCTTGGAGACATCGGCGGGCAACGGGCCGGAGTTGCCGATGCAGGTGGTGCAGCCGTAGCCGACGACGTTGAAGCGCAGTTTTTCGAGATAAGGAAGCAGGCCGGCCTTGGCGTAGTAATCGGTGACGACGCGCGAGCCGGGAGCCAGCGAGGTCTTTACCCAGGGCGGCACGGAGAGGCCACGTTCGACTGCTTTCTTGGCGAGGATTCCCGCAGCCATCATGACCGAGGGGTTGGATGTATTGGTGCAACTGGTGATCGCCGCAATCACCACCGAGCCGTGATCGAGATATGGTTCCGGGTCGACGCCAAAGCGGGCTTGCACGGTTGCAGCAGCGGCAGCCGCATCCGCAACCGCGCCCCGCTCCCACTGAGCCGCAGTACGCGAACCCAGCGGCTTGGCTTGCGGCGAGAGCAGCGCGGGGAGCTGTTGCGCAAAGCTGGCCGCCGCGTCCTTCAACAGCACACGATCCTGGGGGCGTTTGGGTCCGGCGACGCTAGGCTCGACCGACGCCAAGTCCAGCTCCAGCGTCTGCGAGTACTCGGCCTCCGGCGTCGCAGCGGTTTGGAAGAGATCCTGCTGCTTGTAATAGGACTCGACCAGGGCAATCTGTTCCTCGCTGCGCCCAGTGAGTCGCATATAGCGCAGCGTCTCCTCGTCCACCGGAAAGATGCCGCAGGTGGCGCCGTACTCTGGAGCCATATTGCTGATCGTCGCCCGGTCGGCCAGCGGCAACTCCGCGACTCCCGCTCCGAAAAATTCGACAAACTTGCCGACAACGCCCAGCTTGCGCAGCATCTGAACCACGGTCAGGACCAGGTCGGTCGCAGTCGCGCCCTCGCGCAGCTTGCCGGTGAGCTTGAAGCCGACGACCTGCGGAATCAGCATGGATACCGGCTGACCCAGCATCGCCGCCTCAGCCTCGATGCCGCCCACGCCCCAGCCCAGCACGCCCAGGCCGTTGATCATGGTGGTGTGCGAATCGGTGCCGACCAGTGTGTCGGGATAGGCGATTGTTTCGCCGCTATTCTCCGCCGTGAAGACCACGCGGGCCAGATGCTCCAGATTCACCTGGTGGCAGATGCCCATGCCCGGCGGCACGGCGCTGAAGTTGCGAAAGGCGCTCTGGCCCCACTTCAGAAAGGCGTAGCGCTCGCGGTTGCGTTCAAACTCCAGCAGCGCATTGGCATCGTACGCGGAAGCTGAGCCGTACTCGTCCACCTGCACGGAATGATCGATGACCAGCTCGGCCGGAACCAGGGGATTGACGCGCTGCGGATCGCCACCCAGCGCATGAATCGCATCGCGCATGGCAGCCAGATCGACGACCGCGGGCACGCCCGTGAAATCCTGCATCAGCACCCGCGCCGGCATATAGGCGATCTCCCGGCTGGGCTCTGCCTTCGCATCCCACTGCGCCAGAAACTCGATCTCCGCAGCCGTCACATTCACGCCATCCTCGCGGCGCAGCAGATTCTCCAGAAGAATCTTCAAGCTGAAGGGCAGGCGGCTCAGGTTGAAGCCGCGTGCGGCGAGCGCCGGAAGCCGGTAGATCGCATAGGTGCGATCGCCAGAGACAAGTGTTGCCTTGCTGTCAAAACTGTTCATCGGGGAATGACCTTTCTTTCCGCGCAAATGCGGAGGCAATGATCGAGCACAATCAATCGGGATTCTTCAGCAGCCAATAGTGGAAGCCGTCCACAATGGCCATCAAGGCCGCCTGATTCAAATCGCTGCTGACGCCCGCGGTGGTCCAGGGCGCATGGCCGTCGGCATGAAAGCTGACGGTGACGCGAACGTGGGCAGCGGTGTCCTGCGCGGAGACGTCGATGGCGGTGACGCTGAATCTTCCCAGGTGCATATGCGCAATCGCCGGACACCATTTTTCCAATTCGCTGCGCATCGCCTTGGTCAGCGCGTCCACCGGACCGGCGCCCACGGCTCGCGTGACCGCGACCTTCGACTCGCCAATCGACAAGGACATGGAAGCCTGCACATAGCGGTCTCCGGTTTCCTCCGATTCGTCGATCACTCTCCAGCTCTTGACGGCAAAGCGATTCTGCAATGTCTTGAGAACCTTCATGCAGGCCAGCCGGAAGGAGACCTCGCTCACGGTGAAGCCGCCGCCTTCGATCATCGGCTGGTTGTGGTCGATCAGTTCCTGGGCCTGTTCGGAATTGAGCGCAACGCCCAGCGATTCCGAGAGGAGAATGATATTTGCTCTTCCCGATTGGCCGTTGACACCAATGAAAGGTACGGCGCCAACTTTGGCGGGATCGCACCACAGGTACGCACCCGGATTCTTGCGTTCGCTGCTGCCGTGCATTCCCGCCCAGGTGCCAAAGGCGCCCAGGCCGACAATCGGCGCGCCATGCGGAACTTCAAGCCCAAAGGCCTCATAAGTCGAATGCGCAAGAGTGGTAAGTCCCGTGAGCGATTCGGGAGTTACGAACTCCGCTTCGCCGCGTAGCTGCATCCCGCCGATCACCGTCGTTAGATTCACGTTGCCGCAGCGTTCTCCGGTTCCCAGCAGCGTGCCTTGAATCTGAACCGCTCCGGCCAGGATGGCGGCGCGGGAGTTGGCGATGCCCAGGCCGCGATCGGTATGGCCGTGAAAGCCGAAGGCCGCGCCGGGGTACGATTGCGTCAAGCCGCCAATCAGTTGAGAGACCTCTTCCGGGCTGGCGCCGCCGGTGGTGTCGCAGACGATGATCCGGCTGACCTTTTGTCGGGCGCACTGAGCAACCATCTGGTGAAAGTAATCCAAGCTGGTTTTCTTGAAATCGGCCTCGCACTCGCTGCCATTTTCACGGCGGCCACAGGCGGCATCCATCGCGTGTTCCAGGTCCACAATCACTTCCAGGCCATTGTCCTGAAGGCAGGCGACGGTTTCATGCGCCATCAGCAGATTCTCTTCCGGGGTCGTCTCCAGCGACTTCATCACATCGAGCAGCCTGGATTTGACGACGATGACGGCGACAGGAACGCGCTTCCTGTGGTTGACAATGAATTGCACATCCGGCCATTGCTCCACCCGCGCGCCGCGCCCCCGCGTTCTGCCGAACAAGGCCAGCTTCATGGCGCCGGTATCGGCCGCTTCAAGAGCGCCGGTCAAATCGACAATAAATTGATTCGCGCCGGCAAAGCCAATTTCGGCATAGCGAACACCAAAGCCAGACAGGCGCTGCAAGAGGTTGACGGCATTGGGCACGGAGATGTCGATATTCGGCTGCTGCAAGCCATCGCGCAGGCTCGTATCGAAGATCTCGACTTTTCTCGCTGCATTTTGCATGATCTTTCCCGCACCGGAATCTCAAAGTACCGCACGAAAACGATAACCCATCCGTTGTATTGGCCGGTATTTGCCGCTTCTGCCAGAGAGTTCCGGAAGTTCCAGAATAACAGGAGCTCTGCTCAAATGAGATGACTGGCCCTGGGCGTCCTGCACTTCGCCAATGCTGCCCGGAAAATAATTAGACTGCGCGTCGCAACTAATCATCGACTCCAGTGTCTATCTCTTCAAAGGGACAGGCAGAGATTCGGTTTGCGTATCGGCTCCGGAGCCAGGATGCGCTGCGCGGATCTATGCCTGCAATCCAATCGCGCAAACCAGGCAAAAAGAGAGGCGGCGGAGATGAACTTCAGCAAGCATGGCATTCAATTGCCTATCACTTTGATTTCGCTGGCAGCTACCGCGTTTTTAGCGGCAGGCTGCGGGAGCAATTCAGTAATCCATCCTTTACCGGCAATGACCGGTTCGTCGTTTGTGGTGGGCACAGACGCTCCGATTACCGTGGCAAACGTCACTTCGTTTACCGTGCAGGTAGAAAACATCTGCGTAGTCAGCAACGTTGCAAGCACCGGACTTTCCAGTTGCGTGCCCTTGCTCAGCGGCACGCCCACGGTCGATTTCGCACGGTTTAACGGGCTGCAAAGCCTGCTCGACATGAACGATGTGCCCGCAGGCACCTATACACAAGTTCAGATCACGCTGGGCACGGCGACCATCGGCTACCTGAATGTGCCAGCCAGTGGCGCTCCAACCATCGCAACTGAAGCGGCAACATACCCCTCGAACGCGTCCACCTACACCTACACCGAGACGTTGGCGGAGCCGCTGGTCGTTGCAACTTCGAGCGCGCCGGTTGGGCTACGCATCGATCTTGATCTGCGTAAATCCATCTCGGTGACGAATGGCGTCATCGGCACGGTGACTCCGACCTTTGACATCAGCACCGTCAAAAACACCGACTCCGGCGGATACATCGACACGCTGGCGGCATCTGTGGTCAGCGTAAATCAGACGGCGGAGTCCTTCGTTGTTGAAGGACCGCATGGCCGCCAGTTCACCATCAATGTGAGCGGTACAACTGAATGGGAGGGCAGCGACTCTCTCAGCACGCTGGCTGCCGGCGACATCGTGGAACTCAGCGGCACGCTGGACAATGCCGACGCCACGCTGGACGCCGACGCCGTAGCGGTTCTATCCACGGACGGCTTCTACGCCGGGGGCCTGGTAACCTACGTTACGCCGGCGACCGGAGCGGCCTCCAGCTTTGATCTGTATGTGCGCGGCCTTCTGCCTTCCACAACGGGAATCAATCTGGGAGATATTGCAACCGTCAATCTGAGCAATAACCCCAAGTTCTTCATCTACTGGATGCACAATCCGCTGACGCAACTTCTCTTCAACCAAAGCCAGTTGACGCCGGGGCAGCACGTCTCGGTGGGAGGACCGGCGAGCGGCGCGGCCAATGAGAGCGATGTGAGCGTCAATCGCGTGGTGCTGCGGCAGTGGGGCTACAATGGCACGGTCACCTCAGCAAGCGTTGCCCCAGCGGTTGCCGGCGTCACGGCCTTCCAGATGCAGGTCAACGGCTTTGCCGGCGTACTGGTGCCGCAGACGGTAACGGTCTACTGCCTGCCGGATAGCAAGTGGCGCAATGGTCTGACCGCCATGAGCGACTTGAAAGTGGGTGCAAACGTGCGCGTGGTTGGCCTGTTGCTCAATGTCGGTGGTCAGCCTGTGCTGGTCGGTCATTACGTGGATGCACTCCAATAAGACTGCCATTCGCTGCAAACTCAATCGCCGGAGCTAGAATCATCAGGCTCCGGCGATTTTTTGCGGCATTGCCGCGATGATTACGCCAGGGTTTGAACGTTGCGGCGGGTGAGAAACCAGGCCAGCAGAATCAGTGCGCCGGCGGTGCTGAGCAGGACGTCGGCTCCCGATGCGGCGCGCGTTCCCCAACGCTCCGAACAGCTTCCGTCGATCCATGCCATATAAGCGACTGGCACGTTGCCCAGCGAGTTGATGATGGAGTAGCGCGCGCTTCCGCTCTTTCCAGATCGGCCCAGAAACTCCAGCACGACGGCTGTGAAAAGGGCGTAACAGGCGCCAATGGTAAACAGAAAAAGGACGGTGCCTGTCAGATAGACCATCGGATTGAGCGGTCCCAGCCAAAGCAGGGCCAGAGTCGCCGCATTGACCAGGCCGAGCGACAGGTAAGCGACCGGAGCGCTCACGCGGACGGAGAGAAGAGTGGCCGCCAGTGCTCCGGCGATATTCAGCAGCGCCCCACCAAAACCGTTGATCCAGGCCACCTGTGTACCGCTGATCCGGTAATCGGCAGCCAGGCCAGGCAGAATTTGAATCATGGAGCCGCTGCACATGGGAAAAAGCATGACCAGTGTGTAAGGCAATGCCTCCCAGCGCCAGAAGGTTGCCTTGAACTCCTGCCAGATCAGAGCAAAGGTTTTGCGAACACTCTGCCCGCCGATGGTACGCTCTTCCGGCGCGGCCAGAGCGGCCAAAGAGGGCAGCGCGATCATCGCCGCCATGAACCAGCCGAGCGCTCCCAGTTGAAGCTGCGCGGAGAGCGCCACCAGCACGGAGAGAGCCAGCGCGCCAAAGGCCAGCGAACCGCTCTGGTAGAAGCTGCTGGAGCGGCGGCGATTCACTTCGCTTTGCAATGTGCCCATCAATCCGCCGCAACTGGCGACGATGAGCTGGCCGAAGCAGGCGCTCACAAACATCAGTGCGACCGCTGCGGGACTGGCCAGGCTGGGCTGATGAAATGCGGCCAGCATTACCGCCGCGGCGGCCGTCGCGGCCACCATCAGCCAGGTACGGCGGCGAATCCAGAAATCTGTAATCGGGCTCCAGAGAAAATAGATCGTCTGTGGCAGATTCAAAAAGGCGACAATCCCGGCAGAGCGCGCGGCTCCGACGCCCTCCCTCTGGTGCAGCAGAAAGAACAATGCGCCGCCGATCAGGCCATTGCTGAGCACGGCGAGTGGCGCAATCAGCAGTCCAAAGACCCAGGGCCGCTCGTGTGGCGTGGCGGCAAACCCGTCGGCCGGCCCCTCTGGTCCATTCTTGTCCATATTCGCCAGAGTAGCATCCTGCTCATCTTCGCGCTGCGATTTTCCTCGGTTTCACTTTCCTTTTTGGACGGAGACGGCTATCGTCGATAGTCAAGGCATGTTTTGAATGTTTGCGCACGATGCAAACGCAGCCGGGCAGCCCGTCAAGCTATGAAGACCGTGAAAGTACTGACAGCCGATGCCTGTGAAGGATTGCCCTGGGCGATTCGCGCGCTGATGGGCTGTGAGGTGGCCCTGCTGGCGCAGGTGCTCAGCTATTGGTTCGTTCCTTTGCGGGCGATCCCCATGGCTCTTGCCTTCCCCGCGGTGATTCTGAGCGCCTGGTTTCTGGGAATGTGCGGCGCGGTGGTCTGTGCGCTGACCTCGTCGGTTCTGGTCGATATTTATTTGGCTAAAACACCCCTGCAATATCCCAATGGAAACATTGTGGAGGCGCTGCGGGTGACCCTGTTTCTGATGATCTGCGTTATCCTCGGCTGGATGATCCGGCGGCTGGCGCAGCAGCGCACCCAATTACGGACACAGGAACTGCAACAGCGGCTGAGGCTGGCTGAAGCCGAGCATCAGCTGGCGGTGGAGCGCGCCCAGATCAGCGAGCAGTTGCACGAGCGCGACGAACTCCTCAGGATTGCGCTCGAAGTCAACGGCATGGGTCTGTGGGTCTGGGATCTGCAGGAGAACGCGGCCTACGGCTCTGATCCGATCTGCGAGATGACGGGCCGTGAGCCTGGCTCGATCAACCGCCTTCCCCGTAGCTGGATTCAACTGATTCATCCTGACGATGTGGAAACTGTGAAGGCGGCATTGCGCGAGACACGCGATAGCGGCAAGGATTATCACCAGCAGTACCGCGTCCTCTGGCCGGATAAGACGGTCCACTGGATGGAGTCGCAGGGCAAATGCCAGCGCAACAACGAAGGGCGCGTTACCCGCGTGGTCGGCGTGCTGGCCGACGTGACTCACCGCAAGCTGACCGAAGAGGCGATGCTGCGCACGGAAAAACTGGCCGTTGCCGGAAGGCTGGCGGCCTCGGTGGCCCATGAGATCAACAACCCGCTGGAGGCGATGGGGAATCTTCTCTACCTGATTTCCATCGCCGAGACAGCCGATGCCGCGCGGCCCTATGCGCGACAAGCGCTGGATGAGCTGATGCGCGTCTCGTTGATTACCCAGCAGACGCTGAAGTTTCATCGCCAGCCGGGCGCGCCGGCAGACACCATGCTCTCCGATGTCATTTCCGCGGTGCTGGCTCTGTTTCAAAGCAAGATGCGCAGCGCGGAGATCGAAACCGATGTGCGGACAGGGCAGGAGATCGGGGTCGCGTGTATGCCCAGCGAGATGCACCAGATCTTCGCCAACCTGGTCTCCAACGCGATCGACGCCATGCCCCAGGGCGGACGGTTGGTGGTGCGTCTGCGCCCCTCGCTCGACTGGCGGGACGGCAAGGCCAAGGGAATGCGCGTGAGCTTCTTCGATACGGGTGCGGGCATGAACCGGGCGACGATGCGGCGCTGTTTCGAGCCGTTTTTCACCACCAAGACGGAGACCGGAACCGGCCTTGGACTCTGGGTGGTGGCGCAACTGGTGGAACGCCGCCGGGGCAATGTGCGCGTCTGGAGCAGTCAGCGCGCATCTGCGAGCGGGACGGCCTTTTCCGTCTTTCTACCCTTTATCGAGGCTGTGGCTCCGGACCAGCGTTAGTGAAGCCATACGCATCCAGAAGATCGCGAAGCGTGACCACACCCTCCAGCTTGTGAATGTCGGCGCGGTGGATGACGGGCAAAACATCCAGATGATACTTGCTCATGCGTTCCAGAGCCAGATGCAGAGCATGATCCATATGCACGTGCTGGACGTGACGGGTTTCCACAATCTCTCGCAGCGGTTCTTCCTTTCTTCCATCGGCCATCGCCCGCTCCAGCGTTTCCTGGGAGAGCATTCCCAAAAAGTAATTCTTGTCCAGCACAGGCCAGTTACGGGCTTGTCCAGTGCGCGTCCGTTCCACGGCATCGAGGACAAGCATTTGGGCGGGGAGAAACTCCGGCGATCTGAGTACGATCTGCGCCACCGTACGCTCGCTGCTTCCGTGCAGCGTGCTGGGTGTGGGCAGATGAATTCCATCCTGATGCGCCAGCGCCTCATAGATAGGCTGACTCTGAAAGCGCCGCGAGATGAAAAGACTGGTCATGTTGGCGATCATCAGTGGCACAATGACGGCGTAATCCCGCGTCATTTCAAAGATCATCAACACTGAAGTCATAGGAACCCGCACGATTCCTGCAAAAACGGCTCCCATGCCGACCAGTGCATAAGCTCCTGGGGTCGCCGTGTATCCGGGCAAGAGATGATGGGCCACCGTGCCGATGGCGCCGCCCAGCATGGCGCCGAGAAACAGAGACGGGCCGAAGATGCCGCCAGCGTTCCCGGAGGCGTAGCTGACGGCAACGCTGATCAGCTTGAGAACCACTAGCAGCAGCATCAGTTTGAGCGCCATCGATCCGTTCAGCGCGTTGCCAACATAAATGTAGCCGACGCCCATCACTTGCGGAACAAACCATCCCATGATGCCGACGGTCACACCACCCACCACGGGATGCCACCACTGGGTCTTCCTGGGCAAACTCAGAAAGAACTTTCGCAAAAAAAGCAGCAGTTTCGTGAATGCAACGGACAGAAAGCCGCCGGCTATGCCCAGCAATGCGTAGATGACAAATTCCAGGGGGTGAACCAGCGTGTACTGCGGCACCTGAAAGAGTGGATTGTTTCCGAGCAGCAAGCGCAACATCGCCCATGAAGTCGCCGAGGCGATCACCACCGACCCCAGCACCGGGGCGTTCATATCGCCAATCACTTCTTCAAGGGCAAAGAGCACGGCGGCCATCGGGGTATTGAAGGCCGCGGCAATGGCGGCAGCCGCTCCCACGGGAATGAGGGCCTTGACCTTCTCCGGACGTAAACCCAGCCAGCGGCCGAGCACCGAGGCGATTCCCGCGCCCACCTGAACCGACGGTCCCTCCCTGCCCAGCGGAATTCCGCAGGCCAGCGTCGTTGCAGTACAGAAGAACTTACCCAGAACCGTGCGTAGCGAGATGAATCCATCCCGCGCAAAAAGCGCCGCCTTGGTCTGCGGCACACCGCTGCCGCGGGCGTTGGGAAAGTAGCGGAAGAGCAGGTAGCCCATCGCCAGCGATCCCGCCACCGGCATCGCCAGCCGCCGCCACGCCGCGCTGCCAAGCGGATAGAAGCGGATTCCCACTCTCTCGGTAAGCAGAATGAATGCCACCACCGCCAATCCGGTCAGCGCGCCGATCAGCAGTGAAAGCAGAAGAAAGAGCTGTTCCTCGCGCTGTCGAATCTCCTCCATCCATCGCGAGCCTAGTGCCAAGACCCATTTCTTTCCTGGCTTCTCTTCCGGCGATTCCACGCTGTCAACAAAGGCCATGAGTACATTTTATGCGACGGAGCAACTCTACTTTGCCGCACAAAAAACATGGGACGCTGCATCGCCGTCTGCGTCCCATGCGATTCAAAGAGCAGGAAATAACTGCTGGTTGCCGACGTGAACCAAAATTGGCACGAATTTCGGATCGGTTCTAAGATGTACGCCTTCAACAGCGGGGAGTTTCTTGCAATTTATATAGGACTGAATTAGTCTTATTTATATACGACAAATTTAGTCGTAATCTTTTGGAGGTTCCCATTCTACGTTCAAAATCACTTTTGAAATCTATTTGGCTAGGCAGTTGGCTTTCCTTTTGCTTTGCAATTCTGCTCTCTACGGCCAGAGCACAGGACAAACCCTATTTCGTCACCTACTCGCACGATTTGGAGGAGCCTGGCAACCTTGAAATCGAAACCAAGACCGCCCTGGGCCAGCCGGATGGCGGCAACCGCTATGGAGCTACGGCGATGGAGCTGGAGTACGGCACTCGCGCCTGGTGGACAACGGAACTCTACCTGGACGGGCAGGCCACTGGCAGCGACTCAACAATCTTTACTGGATGGCGGCTGGAGAATCGCCTTCGTCCGCTGATACGCGATCATGTTGTCAATCCGGTCTTCTATGTGGAGTACGAAAACACCTCCGGCGCCGACAAAACCATTCTGGAATTCGTCGGTCATGACAGCCAATCCGATCTCGCGCCGCCCAACGCCACGCTTCGCCGCGACCATCAACACGAGGCCGAGCTGAAGCTGATTCTCTCCTCCAATCTTCACGATTGGAACGTCAGCGAGAACTTCATCACGGAGAAGAACTTAGGCCACGCTCCGTGGGAGTTCGGCTACGCTCTCGGAGCCGCGCGCCCGTTGCGCAGTGCAGGCAGCGCTCGCGAGTGCACCTTTTGCGCAGACAAGTTTATTGCCGGTATCGAGGCTTACGGCGGCCTCGGCGACACTTTTGCTCTCACCATCCGCGACACCTCGCATTACATCGCGCCGCTTATCGGCTGGCAACTGCCCAAAGGTGTGCGTCTCAGCTTCTCACCGGGCTTCGGCCTCACCGATTCAAGCCTTGCGCGGGTCTATCGTGTCGGAGCGGCTTACGAATTCAATCAGATAGGCAACTGGTTTCATGCTTCAAACGGAGGTGGGGAATGATGCGATGGAGCTTTGCACTTCTTCTGATTGCGATTGCTTCGGCGGTTGCCGTGGGTGCCAGTACCTCTAAGCTCTGGGAGCAGGTTCCGGTAAAGGACCACGCGCGGATCAATCCCTTCGCCAACCAGCCGGAAGCCATCAGCGCCGGTTCCCTGGTTTATCGCGAGCACTGCCAGCAATGCCACAAGGCCAACGCCGAAGGAGATGGACACAAGCGGCCTTCATTGCGCAGCCAAAGGATTCATATGGCAAACGATGGAGATATTGAGTGGTTTCTCCGCCAGGGCGACGTGCGCCATGGAATGCCGTCTTGGTCCAGCCTGCCTGAGGCGCAGCGCTGGCAACTGGTGGCTTATTTGAGGTCGATTCAATGAGGTGCTGAACGGTCTGAATCGATTGATGCTCTTTCGGATTGCTTGCCAGCCATCGATTCTCATCGCTGCGAATCGATGGCTTAGTTTTCGAATCTGCCTTATAATATGACCATAGTCAGTGACTATGGGAGGAATTGCCATGCAAACCACCATCGCAGCCGGGGAGTTCAAAGCTAAGTGTTTGAAAATACTTGATGAAGTGGCCGCTACGCGGGAGACGCTGGTGATCACCAAGCATGGCAAGCCGGTGGCGCAGGTGACACCGATTCCAGCAAAGGAATGGATAGATCCGATTGGGGCGATGCGTGGAAGCGTGATCTGGGAGGGAGACATCATCTCGCCGATCGATGTTGAGTGGGAGGCGATGAAGTGATTGCCGGAGCTGATCCCGCGCGAAGACTGCTGCTCGACACGCACACACTAGTTTGGTCAATGAACAACAATCCGAAGTTGGGATTGCGGGCCATGGAGGCTATACGTCTGGCCTATCGCAAGAAATGTGCCTTGGTTTCAGCGATCACACCGTGGGAGATCGGACTGCTGGTGAGTAAGGCGCGACTGCAATTGGGCGATGACGTAATGCAGTGGATAAGCGCCGCGATGGCCGTGCCTGGGGTGACACTGGCGCCATTGGAGCCAGAGATTGCCGTGGCCAGTACGCGGCTGCCATGGGAGATGCACCCTGACCCGGCGGACCGAATTCTGGTTGCGACGGCGCGGCACCTGGGCGCAACGCTGGTGACGGCGGATCGGGCGCTGCTGGAGATGGCACAAAAAGGACACTTCAAGGCGATGGACGCAACTGTCTAGCAGACTCGAAGACAAAGGCTTCAATCTCGACGGTAATCGTATTGGTCCTGATGCTCGAAAATCGCTCACAAAAAAGACGCATCTGGCTATGATTCCAAACCGGATGCGCCTTTCAAATTCTACCCGCGATCTCTGTGCCGAACACGATCTCTCTGCCGAATCTGGTCGATTGCACAGCAAATCGCTATTTATCCGTCAGCGCTTCCACTCCGGGCAGCTTCTTGCCTTCCAGGAACTCCAGTGAAGCGCCGCCGCCGGTCGAGATGTGTGTGACCTGATCGGCATAACCGGCTTTGTTGATGGCGGAAACCGAGTCGCCGCCGCCGATGATCGAGATAGCGGCGCGATTGGCCGCAACGGCCTTGGCAATCGCATTGGTGCCCACGGCGAAGCGGGGAAACTCGAAGACTCCAGCCGGTCCATTCCAGACGATTGTCCGCGCGGTCGAGACCACTTCTTCAATCGCCGCAATCGACTTGGGGCCGATGTCCAGGCCCTGCCAATCGGCGGGGAAGTTCTGCGAGCAATCCCACGGCTGCGTCTTCGCATCCGCGGCAAAGCCGTCAGCCAGAATGTTATCGACGGGCAGCAGCAGCTTCACGCCTTTCGCCTTGGCCTTATCGAGCGCGGCTTTGGCCATATCGATCTTGTCTTCTTCAACGAGCGACTTGCCGGTTGTGACACCCAGCGCGCGCTGGAAGGTGTAGGCCATGCCGCCGACGATGACCAGGGTATCGACCTTGTCCAACAGGTTATCGATGACATCGATCTTGCCGCTGATCTTGGATCCGCCGATGATGGCGACGAAGGGCTTTTCTGGAGCTTCCAGAGCCTTGCCGAGATAAGTGATCTCCTTTTCCATCAAGAGGCCGGCCACGGCGGGCTTGAGGAAGTGCGTGATGCCTTCGGTCGAGGCATGAGCACGATGCGCCGAGCCAAACGCGTCATTGACGTAGACCTCGGCGAGCTTGGCGAGGGCCTTCGAGAAGGCGGGATCGTTGGCCTCCTCCTCGGCGTGATAGCGCAAATTCTCCAGCAGCAACACCTGCCCGGATTCGAGCTGCGCGGCCATCTCTTCCGCCACTTCGCCGATACAGTCGGGCGCAAAGGCCACGTTGACGGCCTCGCCCAACTCCTTGTCGAGCAGGACGCGCAGCCGGTCTACAACCGGGCGCAGAGAGTATTTGGGATTCGGTTTTCCCTTGGGGCGTCCCAGATGCGAGGCCAGAATCACCTTGGCATTGCGCCGCAGGGCATAGACGATGGTGGGCAGCGTGGCCACGATGCGTGTGTCGTCGGTGATCGTCGAGCCGTCTTCAGTGAGCGGCACGTTGAAGTCGACGCGGATGAAGAGCCGCTTGTTGGCCAGATCGATGTCGCGGATGGAGAGCTTTGCCATGGTGTGAACCTTTCTGAGGGACTAAGGGACTAGAAACTATTCAGGTACGACGGCTTCCATTTCGATCTCGGCGCACCACTTGGGGCTGAGCAGCGTGGCGACGACCATTGTGGAAGCAGGACGGATGGAGCCGAAGAACTCGCCGTGAACGCGGCCCACGGCCTCCCAATCCTCGGCGTGAGCCAGAAAGATGCGGGTGCGGACGACGTCGTTGAACGTCGCGCCGGCCTCGGCAAGAGCCTTGCCAGCAATCTCGAAGATGCGACGGGTCTGTCCGGTTGCGTCCAGTTCATCGGCGCCAACCGGGCCGGTTCCGGAGAGGTGAACGGTGTTGCCGATGCGAACGGCGCGGGAGAAGCCGATGATCGGCTCGTAAGGAGAAGTACCTGGAATGTTTTTGCGCATAATTGTGAACAGGTGATGAAGTGAAATAGTGAAGAAGTGAACGAGTGAAACAGTGCGCGATCAATACCTTGAATGACTGCGCACTATTTCACTTCTTCACGCATTCACTGTGTTACAGTCCCTTCTTGACCAGGAAGCCGATCAGATCGACGACACGGTTGGAGTAGCCCCACTCGTTGTCATACCAGCTCAGCACCTTGACCGAGTTGCCGACGACTTTGGTCAGCGGTGCGTCCACGATGGACGAAAGCGGGTTGCCCTTGTAGTCGGAGCTGACCAGCAGGTTATCGTCATAGCCCAGAATGCCCTTCAGCTCGCCCTGCGATGCCTTCTTGAAGGCTGCATTGAGAGCTTCGACCGTGGTCGGCTTCTCGGCGATGTAGGTCAGATCGACGATGGAGACGTTCGGTGTGGGAACGCGGATGGCAAAGCCGTCCAGCTTGCCAGCGGTCTCAGGGATGACCAGCTTGAGGGCCTTGGCTGCGCCGGTGGAGCTGGGAATCATGCTGAGTGCGGCAGCGCGGGCGCGGCGCAGATCCTTGTGCGGGAAGTCCAGAATCACCTGGTCGTTGGTGTAGCTGTGAATGGTGGTCATGATGCCGCTGACCAGCCCTGTGGTCTCCAGAATCACCTTGACGACCGGCGCCAGGCAGTTGGTGGTGCAGCTGGCGTTGGAGATGATGTTGTGCTTGGCGGCATCGTACTTGTCCTGGTTGACGCCGAGCACCAGGGTGATGTCTTCGTTCGAGGCCGGAGCCGAGATGATGACCTTCTTCACGGTCGAACCGAGATGAGCCTTCGCCTTGGCGCCGTCTGTGAAGTGGCCGGTGGACTCGATGACAATCTGCGCGCCCACTTCAGCCCAGGGCAGTTTGGCGGGATCGCGCTCGGCCCAGACCTTGATCTTCTTGCCATCGACCGAGATGAAGTCCTCGCCCGCCGAGATCTCGTTCTTCAGGTTGCCCAGAATCGAGTCGTACTTGAGCAGGTGAGCAAGAATCGCCGGGCTGGTCAAGTCGTTGACGGCAACGAAATCGATCTCCTTGTTGCCAAGCGCGGCGCGCAGGACGTTGCGGCCAATGCGGCCGAAGCCGTTAATACCAACCTTTACTGCCATTGTGTGTGTTCTCCTTGGTAGCCGGTGAGGCTGTGGTTTGAGCTTGTAGTAGCTTGTTTTAGCTGCTTCTGAAATCTCCGGTTCGGCGGCTGGATGCATCCAGCGGACAAATCCACCAAACTAATCATCGTAGCATTACAGGGCATCGGAGAAGAAAACGAATCGCGTTTTTTCCGTTTTTTGCGGAAGCTCTCGCATCCATAGTGTGCCGCTCCCGATATAGGATCGTATGTGATGCAGTGCACACTATTTGCGGCAGCATCGGCTAGTATGGTATCCCGGTATCAACACGTAAGGTTGAAGGATTCATGAGCAGACGTTCGAGACGCGCCCCCAACACTTCGGAATCGACCGGCAAGATCGGTCAGGAACTTCCATCGAATCAACTGCGGCCACTGGTGCCGCTCTACCTGGACGACCTTCCCGCGCAACCCCAGCGCTCCCAGGAAGCCCGCCGCCAGCCCGCCGTGCAACTCTCGGCGGAGGCACGCCCTGTACGTCCCCAGCCGGCCTCCGACCGACAACCCGCCCAGCTACGCCCCGCTAAGCCGGAACGGCCAGCCCGCCAGGAGTGGAATGCTGCCGCGGACTCCGGACGCTTTGAGCTTGAGACTCAGCCGGAGATGCCCTCCGTGCCCTCGCATGAGCCGGAGGCAGCCGAGCGCTCGCCCCAAGCTCCCAAGGGCTATGTGGTTCTTGCCATTGGCCTTCCCGGCTCCGGCAAGACCACCTGGTTTCGCCGCCGCGGCGTCACGCCGCTGTCAAGCGACCTCCTGCGCAACATTTTGTTTGACGATGTCGAAGAGCAGCGATATCAGGGGCTGGTTTTTTCGACGCTACGTTCGCTCTTGCGGGCGCGGCTGATTGCGAAGATGCCCTGGAATTACGTGGACGCCACCAACCTCTCCAGCCATGAGCGCAGCCAGTGGATCAAGATGGCCAAGAGCTTCGGCTACGAGGTGCAGGCCGTCTTCTTCGATGTTCCTCTGGATGTCTGCCTGGAGCGCAACAGCAAGCGCGATCGCTCGGTGAGCGAGGAGATCATGCGCAAAATGGCGGAAAAGCTCAAGCCGCCGGTCTTTGAAGAGGGCTTCGCCAAGATTACCGTGGTCAGGGTGAAGAGCGCGGGATAAGGGAAGAATCCATAGCTTCCGTCAAGAAAGAATCATATGCTGCGGATTGGTTTGATTTCGTTCGGACTATCGGCAGCCATCTTCCCTCTTTTTGCTTTGCTTGTACAGATCGGAGTGGCACTCACTCTGATTGGACTTCTGAAAATTGCTTACGATTGGCATCGCCTGCGTGGGCAGTGCAGCCTCAGCAATTAACCGAAGAACCGGTATAAAACATCGGCGCCGCTCATCATGAGCGGCGCCGATGTTGTTTTTAATACTTGAAGAACGACTACTTGATCGGAACGGTCTTGATCGTCTTCAGAATCCGCGAGACGATCTGGTAAGGATCGGCTTCGGAGTTCGGGCGGCGGTCTTCGAAGTAGCCTTTATAGCCGTCGCGGACGAAGTTGACGGGCAGGCGGACTGAAGCGCCACGGTCGGAGAGGCCGTAGCTGAACTTGTCGATGGCCTGTGTCTCATGGAGGCCGGTCAGGCGGAGGTGGTTATCGGGGCCGTAGACGGCGATGTGCTCGGGAATGTACTTCTCGAAGGCAGCCATCAGCGCTTCGGTGTAGGCCTTGCCGCCCACTTCACGGATGTGCTTGGTGGAGAAGTTGGTATGCATACCGGAGCCATTCCAGTCGCCCTTGATCGGCTTGCAATGCAGTTCAAAGTCCACTTCATACTTCTCGCAGAGCCGGAACATGAGATAGCGGGCCATCCAAAGATCATCCGCAGCCTTGGCGGAACCCTTGCCGAAGATTTGGAACTCCCACTGGCCTTTGGCCACTTCGGCGTTGATGCCCTCATGGTTGATGCCGGCGTGCAGGCAGAGATCCAGATGTTCTTCGACGATCTGGCGGGCGATGTTTCCCACGTACTTGTAGCCCACGCCGCAATAGAACGGACCTTGAGGGCCGGGATAGCCGTCCTTCGGGAAGCCCAGCGGACGCCCGTCCTTGTAAAGGAAGTACTCCTGCTCAAAGCCAACCCAGAGGTCGGGATCGTTCTCGATGGTGGCGCGCGCATTGGTCGAGTTCGGCGTGCCATCCGGATGCATCACTTCGCAAAGCACCAGATATCCGTCTTTGCGCCCGCCATCAGGATACAGAGCAACTGGCTTCAGCACGCAGTCGGACTTGTGTCCTTCAGCCTGCATCGTCGAGCTGCCGTCAAAGCCCCAAAGGGGTATATCGCCAAGGGTCGGCGGATTCTCAAAGGTCTTCAGTTGAGTCTTGCCGCGCAGTTCAGGGATCGGTTTCCGGCCATCAAGCCAGACGTATTCCAGTTTGTACTTCTTCGCCATGGGTCTCCTTTTTGGAAGAAAAGATGAGGGTGTAGGGCATTCGTTTGAATTATAGAGTCTCCGTATAAGGAATTCGTGAGGATTTTCCGTAAGGCGGTGGAAAAATAGGTATTTGCCCCCGTCGGCCTGCCGGAGCAACCGCGGGGAGAAACGACCAACCTGCTAGAATCCTCACTAGTTTTACCGCGCGGCGAGCGCATCCGCGGCTACGATAGCCGGCGGGCTGTTTGCTGTCGGCTATTGGCTGAAATGGCGAGTCATCGATTGTCTTTGAGGTCCATCCCTGCCGGTTCTGTCTTTGGCGCCAGACCTTCACGGGGTTCTGGTTTGCGGGCGCTGCTCTTCATCCTGGAGTGCTCGCTGGGGATTGTGGCCGTAGTTCTGGTGGCCGCATTCGCTCATTGGTCCGGATGGCTGCTTCCGGTGGCCATGCTGCTGTATATGCTGATCGTTGTGCCGACGGCCTTGCTCTACGGATTCTGGCAGGCGGTCATCGTTTCGCTCTCCGCTGTCTTCATCCATGGTTATTTCATCACGCACCAGACGCAAACAAACTTCGCAATCGATCCAGCCAATACCGTTACGCTGCTCGCCTTTGTGCTCGTGGCATTGGTGGTCAGCCGCCTCTCCGCCCGCGTCAACGACCATGCCCGCGAGGCCGAAAGCTGGGGTGGGCAGATGCACGATCTCTATGAGCTGACCCGCCGCACTCTCGAGATGAATCTCCACATCGAGCCTGGTCCCCAGTTGGCCGAACTTGTCCACGAAATCTTTGCTCTCGAGGCCGTCGCCGTCTTCGATGCCGATTTGCACGATGTCTATCAGGCCGGCAATTGGAGCCAGGATCCACGCGAGCTGGCGCAGAATGTCTACTACTTTGAAAGCTCCGACGACGATCCCGTCACTGGCCTGGGCCGCCGCGTTGTCCGCCTGGGAACGGTCCCTGTCGGCAGCCTCGTCGTGCGTGGTGAGACCAGCCCGCTCACCAACAACGCCATCGCCTCGCTGATTGCCATTACCTTCGACCGATACCGCGCCTTCGCCAACGAGAGCCGCATCGAGACTGAGCGCCGTACCGAGCAGTTGCGCGCCACGGTCCTCGACTCGCTCGCCCACGAATACAAAACGCCGTTGACAGCCATCCGCGCCGCATCCACCGGCTTGAGCGAGATGGGCCATCTCTCCGCCGGCCAGGCCGATCTTGTCTCCCTCATCGACGAACAGGCAGGACAGCTCGCCAATCTGACTACGCGCCTGCTCACCACAGCCCGCCTCGACGCCGGTGAAGTCAAGATTCATGCCAAATCCGTCGGTGTAGCGCCGCTGATTGAAGAGGTCGTCGCCAGTCTCAGTGATCGTCTGGCAAGCATGAAGGTCGCGATCAAGATCGAGGACGAGGATCAGATGATCTGCTGCGACCGGCAGTTGATGGTCATGCTGCTCACCCAATACATCGACAACGCCTGCAAGTATTCGATCTTTGGCACTACCATTACCATCCGCGTGGCCCGCGCCAACGCCGAGGTGATCTTTTCCGTCCATAGCTTCGGTCCGGTGATTCCTATCAGCGACCGCGAGCGCATCTTCAACCGCTACTATCGATCTTCCAAGCACGCCAGCAAGGCCAGCGGAACCGGCATCGGCCTTTCCGTCGCCAAACGCGTAGCGCAGATTCATGGCGGATATGTTTGGGTTACCAGCGATGAGTTGGAGGGAACCACTTTCTTTGCGGCGATCCCGGCCTCAGCGCAGAAGGAGTGTAGTTGATGAGTCAGCCAGTCATTCGCATTCTTGTCGTCGATGATGAATCGGCCATTCGCAGGGCGCTTCGTCCTCCCCTGATCGAACTCGGCTTTCAGGTGGCCGAGGCCTCGCGTGGCGAAGAGGCTCTCCAGCTTCTCCGCGCCAGCGTCTACGACGTGGTTCTGCTGGACGTGAATATGCCCGGAATCGGCGGTATAGAAACCTTGCGCCGCATCCGCACTTTTGCCCCGCGGCTCCCCGTTCTGATTCTTACCGTGCGCGATCAGGAAGAGGACAAGGTCGAGGCCCTGGAACTTGGCGCTGACGATTACGTCACCAAGCCCTTCAGCACCCGCGAACTGATCGCCCGCATCCGCTCCGCCGTCCGCCGTGTCCGCGCTCCCGCACGCGCTGAGGATGCGCCCATCGAGATCGGCGAGCTGCGCCTGGAGCCGGTCAAGCGCGTCGTCACCAAGCGCGGACTGCCGGTTCATCTGACGCGCAAGGAGTTCGACATTCTGCACTGCCTGATGAGCCGCGCCGGCCGCGTGGTAACCTACGCCCGGCTGCTGACCGCCGTCTGGGGCGCAGATTGCCGCGAAGAGGTCGAGTACCTCAGAACCTTCGTTCGACAACTGCGCAAGAAGATCGAGGACGATCCCGCCAACCCCGTCTACCTGCTGACGGATGTTTATGTCGGCTACCGCTTTGCCGATGCGCAGTCCTTTGCCGGCGATGAGACGGAGGATGCTGCGGAAGAAATCTCGGTGGAGGAGAAAACTTCTTAGGCAGGCGGCAGCATACAAGCTCACTATTGCGGCGGCGCTTCGGCTTGAAGCAAGTCACGCCGCTCAAGGCCATATATTCGTCACTTGGAGCCGATTGCGCCCATCACCGCATCTGTGACTGACTTTACCAGTGCCTCCAACTCCGACTCCGAGGTTCTGCTCGCGTTGCCGGTGTAGCCATCGCAGGGAGTCGGATTGAGTGCAATCGAACCGGGCACCTCAAGATCGGAGAGTTGGCACTCTTTCATCCTGGATGTATCGAAGCGAATGTCAGGCAGACCGAGTTTCTTCTTGATCGCCAAAAGATCGGTGCCTTTCTGCTCGGAGATATACGAGATGGGCGCGCCGAGTTGCGATGCGATCAACAAGGTCCAACAATAGGTTTCCAGCACCTCTGCGTACCATTCGGCGTGTGTCACCGAGTCTGCCCAGCATATGATTCCGTGATTGGCGAGCAGCACCGTGTTATGTGTCTTGACGTATGGAATCACGGTCTGCGCGAACTCCGCAGTACCCGGCGTTTCGTAGGGTGAGATCGCCACCTTGCCAACGAAGACTTCGAACTCCGGAATAACCAGATTTGGCGGAACCTTCCCAGTGATGGCATAGGCAGTGGCATGGGGCGGATGGCAGTGAACGCAGGATTTGGCCTCCGGGACCGCCTTGTAGATTTCCAGATGCAGAAAAATTTCGCTGGTGCGCGGCCTCGTTCCAGCAACTTGGTTTCCTTCCAAATCGACTAGACTGAGGTCCTCTGGAGTCAGATCATACTTACTCACCAGCGTTGGTGTGCAGATAACCTCGTTCGGACCGATGCGGTAGGAGATGTTGCCGCCGTTGCCATCCACGAACTGGCGCATCCATAGCTTCTTTCCGACCGCGCAAATCTCCTTTTTAATGACTTCAGCTTCTGGTGTGAAAAACAGCTTTGGATTTGCGGTGCTGCGCACTGGCTGCGTACCGCTATTTCCGTATGCGGACGAAGTCGATGCCGCTTTCGATGCCGCTTGCGTCGCTGCGTCTCTCTTCCCGTTCGTCACCAGGGCTATATTACGCTGGGCCAGAAAGTCGCGGGCTGAAGGAGTCACAACGCAGTTCTCAGAGATCAGGACACGGCCTGCGCCCGCTGCAACAGCGCTCTGTACATCACGCATCGCCACCAGCTTCTGACCGGAAATATCAAAGCACTTCTCTTCGCTCTTCACTACCCCACCTCAAATTCTCGAAAAAACTATTGCTGAATGTTGAATGAATCGACGATCAGTGAACAATATGCGTCCACCGCTACAGCATTTGGCCAGAAAGGATTGGCAGCTTCGCGGCCTTCAGTAAAGGCCACCATCTGGCCTTTGGCCGCGCCTAATTCGTCGATGGCGACCAATGCCTTGCCGCCGCCCAATCCATTGCCGGCGCTCAGATTCTCCATCGTTACCGGCTCCAGCACAACAAGTGTCTTGCCGCGAAAGGCAGCAATGGCTGGATTGAGAACAACGTGACCCCGAACGATGCCCAGCCTCATGACTTGCCCCCGCTCACTGGCACCTCGTCCACAATTCCTACCACTACCATGCGCGCCGGAGTCGTGTTTCCCAGCTTCTTGCGTGCAATATCGCCATCGGTTGAAACCAGCACCGTGGAACCGCTCGCCGCGCCAAACCAGTCGATAATGACGATCGGCTCCGGCCCAGTGCTGCCATCCGCTTCCAAGCGCTCAGCAAGCAGAAAGCGGCATCCATCCAGTGTTGGATGTTTGACCGCCGCAACTACAGTGCCGCTGATACGCGCTAAAAACATAGTTAGACAATCCGTAGTGCGTTGCCGACGACCATCTGCCGCTCGCGCGTAAAAGTCAGCGGAGTGGTAATGCCCTCGCCGGTTGGTGTGGCAATACTGTGGCTGAAATACCCTGGGCCACCAACGCCCAGCGAGGCCGGCGATGCTGCGTTGTGAATGAAGAGAGTGGTATTGATGGCGCGCGCCATGCGCGTTGCGGTTTCGACATTTTGCGTGTGAATGATGGCCGTGTGCCGATAGCCATGTTCCGCTTTGACCGCAGCCGCAATACCCGCGTCTACATCCCGCACGCGCACCACGGGAACAAAGGGCATCATCTGTTCTTCGACGACGTAAGGGTGATCCTCTTTGGTTTCACCAAAGAGAAGCTGCGTATTGGCTGGGACACGGACTCCTGCAGCAGCCGCCAGCACAGCAACATCCTTGCCGACAAAATCCTTTTTCACGTGTGCGCGCGCACAGCCCTTACCGTCGCCGTCGAAGGTGAAAGCCGCCTTGGTGAGACGCTCTATCGCGGGTGCATCCAACTGAAATGCTCCGGCGCGGCGCATCGCATCGATGAACTCATCGGCAACTGAGGCAACTACAAAGATTTCCTTTTCACCGATGCAAAGCAGGTTGTTGTCGAAGGATGCACCGGCGATGATCGACTCCGCAGCGCGAGCGAGATCGGCGGTCTCATCCACGACAACGGGAGGATTTCCAGGACCGGCGGCGATGACGCGCTTGCCGGATTTGCTGGCAGCCTTCACTACGACAGGTCCACCCGTAACACAGAGCAGCGCAATCTTCGGATGATTGAAGATCTGCTCGGCAGCCTCAATGCTCGGCTCAATGATGGTAGTGAGAACATTGACGACTCCGAGTTCACGTTCGATTTCGCGATTGAAGAGTTGCAAGGCGTATTGCGCAACCTTCGCGCCCGACGGATGTGGACCAAAGACAGCAGTGTTACCGGCGGCAAGAATATTGATGGCGTTTGCAGCCATCGTCGGCACCGAGTGCGTAACCGGCAGCATCATTCCGATGACGCCCCAGGGTGCGCGCTCAATGATGCACAGGCCGGTATTGTCGCTGCGGGCGCTGCTGCCGCTGCTGCGCATGGCCTCAACGCCCTGCACAAAACGCATATTCGTCAGCTTGAGAATCTTGTGATCGAGGCGGCCGACTTTGGTCTCCTCCATCTCCATACGGCCCAACTCTTCGCGACGATCGTTGCAGATGCGCCGCACAATGTCGATCATTCGCCCGCGATCTTCCAGACTCATCTCCGCGACTTTTTTCTGCGCTTCAAAGGCTGCGTTGGCGGCCTCATCGACAGTCGCAAAGACTCCATCGCGTGCAGCGGTCAGGCTCTTGCTTTGAACGGCAGAGGCAGACGGCTGTTGCATCTGGACGCGGAGTCTCGCTACAACTTCTCTGGCGATCTCCTCGATCATCTGGGCCTGCATTGGCTCCCGAATCTGCATTTATGGCTTCTCCAATACTTTGCCTTCAACCTCGACCGAATCGACGATACCGACAATCACAGCGTCAATCGGCGCATCTTTGGTTGTAGGCGTCAGACGAGCCGAGCTGCCTTGTGTGAACAGGACGCACTCACCGATGCCGGCTCCAACGCTATCCACTGCAACCACGGAGCTGCCCGATATTTGCAGCTTGCCGTCCTTGCTGATGTACGGCTGAATCAGCAACAGTTTCATGCCGCAGAATTTTTCGTTCTTCTGCGTGGCGACAACATTGCCGATAACTTTTGCTATGAACATGGCGGCTTACCTCGCGCAACGCGGCAGATTGATGCCTGCCGCTCGCAGCTATTTCGGCAATACAGAACCGAGGGTGCCGTGCGGACGCGCGATCACATGCACGCTTTGCACTTCGCCGACAGCGCGGGCAGCGCTTGCTCCCGCGTCTACCGCGGCGCGAACCGAGCCTACGTCTCCCTGAACAAAAACCGAGCACAGACCGCTGCCGATTTTGTTCCAGCCGACAAACTCCACACTGGCTGCCTTCAGCATTGCGTCTGTAGCCTGGACGAGCGCCACCAGGCCCTTCGTCTCGATCATTCCAATCGCTTCATTGGCCATCTGTCTTCTCCTGATTCCTTGTTACTTCAACAAGCTATCGACAAGCGCATCGTGCGGACGCGCAATCACGTGCGACGATACCAGCTCACCTACGGTCTTGGCAGCTTCAGCGCCCGCATCCACCGCGGCACGCACCGAGCCTACATCGCCGCGAACAATTGCTGTCACGTATCCGCCGCCGATCTGCACGGTCTTTACCAGCTCAACGCTGGCGGCCTTCACCATCGCGTCACACGCCTCGACAAGTCCGACGAGGCCCTTGGTTTCGATCAATCCGATTGCTTCACTCATCTGGGTCTCCTCTGCTTACTTCGCGGCTGCGGCTTTGCCGGCAGTTTTCTGTTGAACGAAAGACGGCAGTTCGTCGTGGGGGCGAGAGATTACTTGCACACTGACTACCTCGCCGATTCTGGATGCTGCCTCAGCGCCCGCATCGGTGGCAGCTTTGACAGCGGCCACGTCTCCTTCTACGAAGGCGGTCACCAGTCCGGAACCAACGGACTGCCAGCCGGCGAACGACACGTTTGCTGACTTGAGCATGGCATCGGTCGCTTCAAAGAGCGCCACCAAACCCTTCGTCTCAATCATTCCAAGCGCTTGCTTCATCGCTTCCCTCTCTTCTTTGTTGTGTTACTTGAAAAGTTCAATGTCTTTGGTCAAATGCGCACCGCACGCGTTGGCCTCATCGGTATCCATGTGAACGTTGAGGCGCGAAGTGGGATCAATGCGCACGTGTACGTTGTTGAAGGTCACACCGGCCTCACCGCCAAAGCGCAACTTCATGCGGTCGCCCTTTGATACGCCGAAGTAGGCGGCCTCGGTTGGGTTCATGTGAACGTGAATCGCCGCGCGAATCAGGCCTTCCTTGAGTTCGACGACACCTTTGGGACCAATGACGATAGCTCCGGGCGTACCGGCGATGTCGCCGGAAAGACGCACGGGAATCTCCGTGAAACCCAGCATGATGGCGTCTGTGAAAGCCAATTCGATCTGCGACTGCTTGCGCATCGGGCCGAGGATGCGGAGATTGGAGATCAGGCGGTTGCGCGGACCAACAATCGTCACCGTTTCCTTAGCCGCAAAGTTGCCCTCTTGGTACAGCGGACGATCAAAGGTCAACTCCGATCCCGGCCCAAAGAGCACATCCATATCTTCACGGCAAACGTGCATATGCCGTGAGGAAGTCTGCACAGTAAGCACTGGAGCGGGTGTACTTTTGCCACGTCCGAGATACTCCAAAGCCACCTGACGGACGATCTCTTCGACCATCGATCTATCGATGGAGCCAACTGAAGTCGCCGATATTTTGCTTTCACTTCTCATAAGCATTCCCGAAATCTGTTGTGCTACTTTGACTGCGATTCGCCGACGACTTGTACCGTCTGGCGAGCAATTATGAGTTCTTCATTTGCCGGAACAATCAGAATCTTGGCCGATGAGTTTTCCGTGGAGATCGCACCCAATCCCTTCGCCGTGCCGTTCTTTTTCTCATCGAGTTCAATACCGAAGGCCGCGAGGTTCCTCAAGATAGCAGCGCGCAACGGGGCGCTGTTTTCGCCAATGCCGCCGGAAAAGGTGATGGCATCCACTCCACCCAGTTCCAACTGAAACGCGCCGAGATAATGGCGAATGGAGCGGGCAAAGACATCGAGCGCCAGACGCGCCTGCTTGCTGCCAGCCGCTGCGGCTTCGTCCAGATCGCGCATATCGCCGCAGGTTCCGCTGATGCCCGCCAGACCAGACTGGCTGCCGAGAATGCGTGCCATCTCATCCGGACCAACGCCGAGCTTTTTCATCATGTGCAACACCGCGAAGGAATCAATATCGCCGACCCGATTGTTCTGCGGCAGGCCGGATTGCGGCGATGTCCCAAAGCTGGTGTCAATGGCCACTCCGTCGCGGAAGGCCGCAACGCTGGAACTGCCGCCCAGGTGACAGGAGATGTGGCGGAGATTCTTGCGGCCCAGCAAGATCGACGTGTGCTCGTTGGCGGCGCGATGGCTGGCGCCGTGAAACCCATAGCGGCGAATGCCGTACTGCTCGCGCCACTGGTAAGGCACGGCATAGGTGGTGGCGGTCTCGTCCATCAAGCGATAAGGCGCGGTCTCGATCACAGCGACCAGCGGCACGCCGGGCAACTCCTGGCGAAAGGCCTGAATGGCCGCTATATAAGGTGGATTGTGCGCCGGAGCAAAAAAAGTGAACTCCTTCATCGCGTCGAGCAGTTCATCGCCGATCAACTGCGACTGATTGATCTGGCCGGCATGAACAACTTTGAAACCAACCGCGCCAACTTCAGAGAGATTCTTGAGCGCCTTACCTTCGCCGGAGATCGCGTCAATGCACTTGCGGATAGCGGCAGGATAATCGGCGCATTCCCCGCCAGGCTGTCCGATGCGCTCGACGCGGCCTTCGGCTAAAACCACCTCACTGGGCATATCCAGAACCCGGTACTTAAAGGAAGTGCTGCCGATATTTGGAATCAAACATTTCATTTTGATGAACAATTATGAACGATCTTGAATTATTTTAGATAATACAGTACAGTTTAGGTCAGAGTCAAACGTCTTTTGATGAATTTTGAGGTTGATGCGGAATGGCGGAGATCACGGGGCAGTCACGAGGGGATCAACCAGGTAGCTCGTCTACGGATCGCCTTGAGGAACTCGGCATCGTTGGAGCGGGCGGAGGAGGCTTTCCGGCGGCGGTGAAGTTCAAGTCGAAGGTCTCGATGGTGATTGTCAACGCCGCCGAGTGTGAGCCGCTGCTGCA
>Ga0181528_10000274_pt1 | contig 42656 bp, 25 predicted proteins | sample PEATcosm2014_Bin_47_FD_119742 | JGI IMG/M metagenome (GOLD analysis project Ga0181528, IMG submission 119742) | Peatland microbial communities from MTU Mesocosm Facility, Houghton, MI, USA - PEATcosm2014_Bin10_10_metaG | ecosystem: Environmental > Terrestrial > Soil > Wetlands > Peat | place...
CCATTGAGAATCAATGGCTTGAAAACAGAAATCGTAAAGTTTTACGGTTTTGCATTTTAGCCTGGGGTCAATTTCAGGTATCGCGGCCAGCCTGACTTGGGTCACTTGCGCCTTGCAGATGTGGAGTAGCGGGGTTGTGTCAGATGCGCAGACTGACCCACTACTCAATTCTGCAATTGTGGGAGCAATGAATCCCTGGCCGTGCAGATATCGGCTCAACACACTCTGCCCCCCCGGCGCCGAAGCCAGCGGCCGCAATTCGGCATCTTCCGGTCCACGCCCCGCCACTCGGAGGCTTCCGGCGATGCGCTAAGCAGGGGCCACTACTACACGTTCGCCCGCATCGTTGACGCGCGCCAATTCCTGCGGGGGATTGCTGTGATGGCGCCCTTGCGAATTCTCGCGCGGCTTGACCGAGAAATGCACCAGGTCGTTGATGGTTAGCGTGCGGAAGGGCTGAAGCTGCTCCAACACACTTGTCGGATGGAGCGAGATAGGACAGTCTGGGTTCATGCGCTGGGCGTTTTGCTTCACCACTGCGGGATCGAGCGGCAGTCCGGCCATGTTCGCCTGGGTGAACATGAAATTCAGCGATATGCTCGACAGGCCCTGCGCCATGTCCCCGCCACCGACGTCGGAGTGGACGCCGCGGAACCACACCTCCATCAGCCGTCCCGCTTCGTTGGGCCGGCTGCCTGTGAGACGCGTTAGCGGAAAGAACAGCCGCCGCTCGTCGAGCGCCATGCAGTGCCGGATGCACCGCGCGGTGGGTGGCGTCTTCAGGTCGAAGCCAACATCGAGGTCGTTGCCGGGCACGTCGAATGATCCGACGTTATCCCAGACGCCGAGGAATCGTACTGTGGGCGGCTGACCGCCCGCCGGAGCGGCCTGATTTCCGACCTTGTTAGCGAAGTCGACGGCGAGAGCCGCGCCGCGACTGAACCCGACCACATCGACCACGGTGTCGCCCGCGGCGAAGTTCTTCTTGAGCTGGTCGAGCGCTTCGCCAATCCGCTTGAGGCCGCCCGCTCCGTTGATTCCCCCGAAAATCTTGCCGATGAAGCCAAAACGCGTGCCCACGCCCTCCCAATACCGCTTGTTGGGACCGGTATAGGCGTTGTTAAACCAGACCACATTGGTATCCTGTTCGGCGCCCGGCTTGTCCTCATTCCAGGTGCCATCGAATGCATACAGTGCCATAGTCCCTCTTGCGTCGAGCCAGACTTCTGCGATCCCAGTGACACCAATATCTCAGGGTTGGCGAGCCCCGGGGAAGTATTCTTTAAGCAAACGACCGCCTTCATGAGTCCGAATGACTCATGAAGACATCCCAGGCGTCCTTACTTGTCGGCGTCCGGCGCCGGACCTCCGCCTGCGCCGGCTGTCTCCACAAGCGGGCCGACAGTCTTGGCGAGGCCGCCCAAGGCCGATCCGACTCCGCTTAAACTGCCGGTCGCAATTGCTTTGCCGAGTGCAATCAAGGCCTCCCCAATACTGATGACGTGCTGCACGAGAAGGACGGTCTTCAACTGCTGTTTGACCTTCGCTGTGACTGCGCCAAGATCGGCAAGAGCGCCCTGCACTGCCGCAATCCTCTCTCGCGCTGCTTCGACGTTGAACTCGTCACCGAAGTGCCTCGACTGCCGCGCGAACTCGACCAGTTGATCAGCTTCGGCGTCGGTAATCCCGGTCTCTTGCGCCTCACGGTATCGATCTAGCGCTGTGGCTGACGAGAAGAAGAGATCGGCGATCTGGTCCATCAGCTCGGCTGGTTTGTCGCTTGGATTCATCCGGTGTTACTCCATTCTTGCGGTTTCAAAGCGCCTTTCTCAGAATCGCCAGCGCGTTCTGGATATCTGCGGTGAAGGGTCCCAGCAGACCGCTCATTTCATCGGCCTTGAATCGGCCGCCCTTCTGGGCTAAGGCGTGGTGACCCTCACGGATCTTGTGCAACGCCTCAACATAGGCCGCGGCGGCGGCGCGCTTCGCCTCAAGCGCCCGCACGTCCGAGTCCCAATGGTCCCGGAACAACACGGCCACCACCGGCTCCGCGGACTTCAATTCCGGCGTGCGTTGCACGTGGCCCAGAAAACTCGTGTAGCGCTGCCGCAGCGCCTCCTGCTCTGAATCCAGTTGCTTGCTGTACTCCTTTTCGACCACGGCCGCTTGCGCTTCGGCGAGCGCTCCGACGGCTCCATCGGCGGCAGCAACGTCTTCAGCCAGCTTCTTCTGCGTATAAACCTTGGTAAACCACTTCGACACGAGGTCGATAATCTGCTTGTATTGCGGGTCGGAACTCGAAGACGTAGTGAGAGCTTTCGGCTCGTCCTTTGCCTTCACGGTGCTAGCGGTCCCGGCGGCCAGTTGCGACAGCGCCGTAAAGTAAGATCCCAGCGCTTTCGAGATGGCCAATTGGTCGGTCCCGACGTCATTGGGACCCTTGCACTGTTCTTCCGCCTGTTTCTGGCGCGAGTCAAACTCGTTGATTGGCGCCTCCGCCAGATGCTCGCGGATGCACGATTGTTTCCAGTCCTTTACTACCGCCTGTCCCTGCTCCAGCGCGGCACTCGCGTTCGCCGCGAACTTCGACACCTCGTCGGTCGTCGTGCAACCCGTCAGCGCCAAGCCAACTACAACGGCGCAGAGCGCCCATTTCCGCACCATCAACCACCTCCTCCAGAGGCTAAGAATTCAGGCTGAGCTTACATTGGGCAAGGCAAGGTGTCAACACTAAAATCCGCTTGGCGTATAGTTCTTTGGATGTAGAAGCAGGTGCTGTGAGACTTCTGATATTGAAAATGATCTGGCCGTGATTATTTCCGTAGAGACGCCAACTAATCAGATGAGCAACTCAAAGCGTCGACATGTGGTCGCCATACCGCCATCCGGCACGCCCTTTCGGCCTGGGTTGATCCGCCGCCTGGGCGGTGACGACAAGCTCGTGGCCAGGCTCTATGCGATGTTCGATGCGAAGGTCGATCCAAAGCAGTACGCCGATGTTGAAGACATCTCAGGCATGATCGGCCAGTAGATCCACGGCAATGAGCCGAGCCACCATCTGGCGTACCTCTACAATTACGCCGGCGCCCCGTGGCGCACGCAGGAGCGGCTGAAGCAGATCGTCGAGAGCCAGTACAAGCCGACACCCGAGGGACTCGTCGGCAACGACGACCTGGGCCAGATGCCGGCCTGGCTGATCTTCACCTCGCTCGGCTTCTACCCCGTCGCGCCACGCTCAAACGAGTACGTCATCGGCCGGCCCTTCGTGAACGAGGCTACCTTGCACCTGCCCGGCGGGCAGCGCTTCCGCATCGTGGCGGAGAGCCTCAATGAGCGGAACTGCTACGATGGCCGCGTCACGCTCAACGGAGCGCCTCTCACGCGCAGCTACATCCGCCACGAGGAGATCCTGGCTGGCGGGGAACTGCGCTTTGTGATGAGCTCGCAGCCGGACAAGAACTGGGCGGCGGCGCCGGGCGCGCGTCCGTTCTCAATGACGCCGTACCGGTAGCTCGGGCCGCGAGCAATCTGCCGGGTCCAACGTGCTACAGGGCCTTGGCCAAATGGAACTCGATCGTGCCAACGACTCCGGCATACGTGGCTAACCCGTTAGCGACCACGGCCGGCGTGCGCCCCGGCGCCGACGACGCCGCGGGCACCACCAATTCCGCTTCACACCCGTCGGGCAATTGCAGGCGCACAGCGTGGCCCGTGGCGGTTGGAGTTGCCGTGAACTCCACACCGCCGAGGGGCGTCCATGCCGTCAATGCGAGGTCGCGCAGGCCGCCTAGCTGCGGTGCGATCCGGCAACGCGCGAAGCCCGGCGTGAGCGGACGGATGCCGGCCAGTTCCATATAGGCGACGTTGACCGGGATAAGCGCGCAATGGCTCCATTGCGACGTGGAGTCGGCGCGCACGACCCAGTCTTCCTGAAGCGTGTTGTTCTCGGCGACCGAACGCATCGCCGCCCAACGCGTGCGCAGGTCGCGCACGATGACGTCGGCGCGCCGCGCCTTGCCCAGCGCCCACATCCGCCAGATCTGATTCGCCGGGTACGAGAAACCCATCTCCGGCGGGCATTCGGCCAGTGCGCGCACGCTCTCCGCCGTGTTGCCGCCAGGACATTGATCGAAGAGCACCGCCGTCGCCAGCGAACGGTCGCAGAGCCGCACCTCGCGCTCCTCGCCGGCCCAGGGCAGATTGTTCACAAAGACGCCGCGTTGCGACGACCAGAAGCGGCGCACAGCCGCGCTTAACAGGTCTTCGCCCCTGCCGCGGTACGCGCGGGCCTGGGCCCCGTCGCCCATCAGCTCCGCTAGTGGAGCGAGCGCGTGCCGGTACATCGCCGCGGCGTACAGGTTGAAGGCGCATTGCTTATGGCGCTGCCGCTTGTAAGCGATGTGATCCATCCAGACCGCGGGGATCCCGAGGTTATCCACGGGCAACAGCCCGTCGCCGTCACGCAATCGCCATAGGTAATCGGCGAAGCGCACCAATCGCGGATAGGGCTCGCGAAGCGCGTCGAGTTCGCCCGTTTCGTTGTAGTGATTCCAGCAATCGAAGTTGAAGCCAACACCATGGTCGAGCAGCGGCCCCCAGCTCGCGCCATCTACCTCCCGCTGCGGAATGCGCGCCAAGCGATCGGCGGCGGGCCAGCAATCGAGGAAGTAGCCGTCCTTGGTGAGCCCTTCGCTGAACGTGCGCAGGTAGCGGCGAGCGATCCGCGGCTCGCCGAAGGCGTAGCGCACGGCATGCAATTGATGCGCGCCGTCGCCGCTGTATTGCTGGCGCTCGCGCGCCATGCCGTCCACCACGGTCTCGATAGCGCTATTGCGGATCGTGTTTATCGACGCGTCGAAGAGCCGCTGGAGCGGCGCCTCGCTGGTCTTCAGGCGCGGTTCGTGCGGCCAGTCGAACTGGCGTCGCCGCACGCCGACCTCGCGGACCTCGACCGGCCGCGAGGCGTTGCGCACGTGTAGTTGCAGCCAGCGCAGGGATTCGAAGTCGAAGGTCTCGAAATGATTTGTACCCTCGCGGCAGACGAACCGGCTCCAACTGAAGAACTCCGTATCGAGCCAGGCTGTGGTCCGCGCATCGTGCGCCTCCTGCGGCATCAGTTCGACGATTGTTCCCGCGGGCGCGTCGATGGTGAAATACGGCCAACCGACGATCTGCTCACGGAACTCGAAGGTCGCAAAGGCGCCCTCGTGCCCGGAGGTCGCCCCGGCGCGCCATGGCCCATCGGCGATGCGCTCCACGGCCTGGTCCCGCCGGATAGTGAAGGAGTCCGGCACGCGGAAATCGAACCAGTCGTTCGGATCGCGCCGCCACTCGACGCGGCCCGACTCGGCCAGCCGCAGCGCCGCGACCATGGTCTCGCGCACCGGTGGAATCTGGCGCAGACGCAGTTCGCCGGAGCCTGACTCCACTCGATCAACCGTGTCATTGCACCACGGCCCGCCCTGAGTGCACGTGGCCGGACGATCCGCTGGGCAATTCAGCGCGCGCGCCGCCAGCCATCGCTCATCGGGGTGAAACTCCGGCGTGTCCCAGCCCGCCGGGTGCAGTCGCGCGTCGAACTCCTCCTGCAGGGCGCGCAGGAACCAGCGCTTAGCCTGTCCCGGCCGATGGGCGCGGTCTACCGTCACCCGCCAGTTCTCATCGGAGACGAGCGCCTGCTGAGTGCCGTCCGGCATCTCGATCGAGCCGAACAGGAGCAAGCCCGGTTTGCCACCCGGCCACGTGCCCTCGGGGTGGCCGTAGAACAGGACCTCTACGCCGATCACATTCTTCCCCGGAACCAGCAGCGCGCCAATCTCAGCCGGGTCCACATCGAGTTGCCGCGGATCGCACGGCGCGGGTCCCCACTGCACGCGCCGGCCATTGACGGTGAGGCGATAGCGGCTGTCGGCGGCGATCCACACGGTGGCGCGACGTGGTGTGGCGCTAAGCGTGATTTCGCGGCGAAACAAAGTGAATGTGTTCGGCAGCACACGCTCGCAAGGCATCCAGATCCATCGCGCGGGCGCGAGATCGGCGCGTAAAGGCCACCACCGAGCCTCTGAACTGCCCGCCGGAAGACGATCGCCCGACGCGAGCGCCACGGTTCCCGAGTGCGGGTCCGGCCCTGGGGTTCGAGCGGATTGGGCGGCCAACGCGGGAAGCGCGGCCGCGGCGAGTGTGCCCTCGAGAAACGAGCGGCGCGTTGCATCAGTCATGGGTGAGATCGATTAGCTCAGAGCAGCCTATCAAAGCCTTGCCAGGGACGTCCAATCATGTCTACCGCTATCACTTCGAACGGAATCTGCCACTCCCCGAGCCGGCCGCTCCACACGCCGGCGAGACGGGGTCACCCACGCGACTCCGACCCCTCTATGAACCGCCGGCATCCGCACGAAGCTCCGCAGCGAGCGCGGCGAGCTCATTGAACATTCATTTTGCCGGCCGGCCGTGATCCAGGCACAGAGCGACCAGGTCGGAGATAGTCGCTTCACCCACGCACATGACCGTGTCCGCGCCGCCCCAATAGATCTTCACTGTTCCATCGGGCTCCGCAACCGCGCCGCATGTGAACACGACGTTGTGGACATAGCCCGTAATTTCCCAGGGATCCTCGGGTTGCAGAATCCAAGAATCACTCACTCCGATGACCTTTGCCGGGTTCAGTAGATCGTGAAGGGCAACCCCAAGGCGGTAGACTGACCCATCCATGGTTTGGAAAACGCCGTGATAGATCGAGAGCCATCCCTGGTCCGTCTTAATCGGCGGCGCGCCGGGGCCGATCTTCATTTCATCCCAGTGATACTGTTCGGGCCTCATGATGAGCTCGGACTCGCCCCAAAATCGTAGATCCGGAGAGTAGGAAATCCAGATGGACCACGGCGCGATTTCCGAGTGGGGCCGGTCCAGCCGCGCGTAGAGCCCGCCAAACTTCTCTGGAAAGATCACCGTATTCCGATAGTCCGCCTCAGTGATGAGCGAGAACCGTTCCACCTGACGGAAGTCCTTCGTCTTTGCCAGCGCGATCCGGACACCATTTCGCGAATAGGCGCTGTACGTGATGACGTACTCGCCTTCCAGCCGGGTCACGCGCGGATCCTCGACGCCGAACTCCTCGTAGGCGCCAAAAGGGCCATCCCGCGAGGGAGTCAGGAAGGGCTCTGGATCGGCAGCAAAGTGGAATCCGTCGGAGCTGCGCGCCAGTCCAATGATGGACCGTCCCGTGCGCAGATGAGAGCGGAACAGCATGATGTATTCGTTCTCATACTTCACCACCGCCGCGTTGTGGACCGTTTCCACGGGGTAGGGGATCGCGGCTTTGGTGAGGATGGGGTTGCCGCCGTACCGTCTGACGATGTCCTGCTTCATGATTGCCTCCTAACTTCGAGATCAAAGATCGTCTGGTAGACCCTCTCGTAAGACTCCACCATCGTCTCGATGGAGAAGCATCGCTGGACCCGTTTGCGGCACTCGTTACGATCAATCCCACAGACACGGCCCAATGCCCGCAGGGCTTCAGGGACGTCGTTGACCAGGAAGCCCGTCAGCCCGTCTTTGATGACCTCACGGCACGAGCCGAGATCCATGGCGATCACAGGCACGCCAGCGGCATTGGCTTCTGCCAGGACAAGTCCAAATCGCTCCGGGATGGTGTTCAAATGCAACAGAGCCCGGGCCCGCGCGAACAACGCATTCTTGCCCGGCGCATCCACCGGCCCGATGTAGCGGATCGTCTGATTCAGGTGCGGCTCCACTTGCTCGCGGAAGTACGTCTGATCCTGGATAATGCCCGCGATGAGCAGCGGCATTCCGCTGAGGCGGGCAACCTGGATCGCCAGATGCACGCCTTTGTCGGGGTGAATTCGGCCCAGGAAGATCAGGTCCTGGCCAGCGCATTCCTGGAGCGGGTACAACGAGAGGTCGATTCCGTTATAGACCGTCGCCAGGTAATTCAGGCCCGGTGCGCGATCAGAGTTGCTGATAGAGACGAAGTTTCCGTCCCGATATTTCTCGTAAACGGGCATGATTCGCGGTGACGAGAATCCATGGATGGTTGTGAGGACGGGCGTCTTCACCAGCCGGGTGTAGGACAGCGCCATGAAGTCGTAATGACTGTGGATAAGATCGAACTCAGCGGCGTGCTCGAACACCTCGGAGATGTGAAGGTACTCGGCCACTTTGGGATCGATGGCGGGATCTTCTTCATATCCGCGGTCCACAACGGCATGCAGGTGGGCGCGGGTCACGGAATCGCCGGTAGCGAACAGCGTCACATCCCAGCCACGAGCGACCAGTCCCTCGGCGACGTTGCTGGCGACCGTCTCCCAGGCGCCGTATTGCCGGGGAGGTGTTCGCCAGGCGACGGGCGACAGTACAGCTATTCTCTTCCTGCGAACGCTCATACCGATACCGGCTCTTCCTGCTCCATGGCGGCCAAGACCTCAGCAAGCGGGACCGAGGCAAAACCCGTGGCGTGATCGGCCAGACCGTAGGGAATGATCAGTTCGCCGTTGTGGAGCAGAGCGCCGCAGGTATAAACGACGTTCGGCACGTAGCCTTCCCGCTCGTTCTCGTTCGGCTTGAGCAGAGGTTCCTGGAGACGGCCGATCACTTTGGAGGGATCATCGCGGTCGAGCAGGAATGCGCCGATGCAGTATTTCCGCATCGGGCCGACGCCATGGCTGAGCACCAACCACCCGGCCTCGGTCTCGATCGGAGACCCGCAGTTCCCGATCTGGGCCAGTTCCCAAGGAAAGGCAGGTCTAACAAGCACCGTGCTCTCATTCCAAAAGTGGATGTTGTCCGAGTACATCAGGGAGATGTTCTCGTTATCCTGGCGGGAGAGCATGGCATAGAGGCCGTCGATCTTCCGGGGGAAGATCGCCATGCCCTTGTTTTTGGCGGCCGGGCCATTCAAGGTTCTGAACCGAAAGCGGAGGAAGTCAGACGTCTCTACCAGTTCCGGGACCACGAGCTTGCCATCGAACGCTGTGAAAGTCGCGTAGTAAATGTACGTGCCATCCTCGTTCCGGAAACGAACGAAGCGGGCATCTTCGATGCCGTTGCTTTGCGAAGGCGTGGCGGGGAAGAGAATGCGATCGGACAGTTGCTGTTCGGGCTGGAACTGAACTTCATAGTTGGAGCGTGCCAGCATCCAGATTCCCTTGGCGGCGTTTCGATCTTCCTGCGTCGCTTCATCCGGCGCGCGCGGCTTTTCTTCTTTGAGCGCGGCGCGAAGTTCTTCCAGTGCGAACGACTCTCCGAGCTTGTTCATGATCCGGCGCGCGAATTCGCCTGTCAATCCGAGTTCTGTGAGTTTTCGCCCGAACAGCGGCTTCTCGTATGAGGGGTTGGGGATCTGGCGCGGCTCGGTAAGGAACCCGGTGGGGGTCGATATTTCAATTCGCTCATCGGAGTGAATGACACCGGTTCGAAAAGTGATGGAAGAAATATGTCCCTCTCCAGTGGCGCGCAAGCTGAGGATGAACCGCAGAGCGCCGGGCTGCAAACCAGTCTGGTCAGGGTCGGGAACGATGGACGGATTGAACAAGGCCGCGGATTCTAATGAGTATTCGGCCAGGAAATAGGATCCGATCAAGAGACGTCTTGCTACGGATACTTCCTCATTCGTCACCAACAAATCGCGGACTTGTTCGAAGCGCGCCATGAAGCGGTTGCGAATCTTCTCGTGCCGCTGGGAGAAATCCGCTATGACGGCGTCCAGGAGCGCGCCGACTCTGTCTTCCGGGAGGGACATGATGCCAGCGATGATCCTGGCGACTCGCTCAGGACCGCCCGGGCTGAAGGGCCGCAAAAGCACGCGGGACTGGTCGGGCTTGAGGATGGTAGCGATGCGTTTGACGTGGATTGACACGGGCTGTTCCTTTTGTAAACGAGAGAGGCAATCGGCGACTAATCTGCGGCGGCGATTGGTTCCTTAAAACTTGTCAGTATGTCTTGCGCCAGGCGCATCTCGGCCAGCGAAAGCAAGAAGGCGAGCGTCGATTCCGCTCCCTGGTTCCCGTTGACTCGATCAACATGCAACCCGTCGCGGCAGCCGCCTGTTTCGGGAGAGTAGAGTTCCAGCCCGAGATCGTTCCAGCCGATAAACCAGTCGAAGGCGCGCTGCGCGTGCTCGTACCACCAAAATTCGGACGTGGCGCGGTAGGCTTCGAGACAAGCCGAGACAGTCGCTTGCGCCTCGACGGGCTGCTGGTCAAAATTGGCGCGCGTGCCGCCACGACGGTAGAAACCATTGCTGCCGATAGGCCGAAAGTGACCCGTCTCTGACAACTGCACTTCAGTCAGCCAGCGTAGGGCCTGCAGTCCGCGCTCAAGCACCGCCTGTTGTCCGGTTGCCTGTCCACTCAAAATAAGGGCGTGCGCAAGCTTCGCATTGTCGTACGAGAGTTCCTGTTCAAACCACTGCCAGTCCGGCTGCACATTCGCTTCAAATAGATCCATCAGCCGGCCAGTCAGTATCTCCCGGGTCTGGTTGACCAGGCTGTCACCGCTCAACCGGCGCAGGTATTCATGGATTCCGATCAGGCCGAATGCCCACGCGCGCGGCGAACTGAACCCCGTCAGCGCAGGCAACGCCAGCGCGAAGAGCTGCCCGGCTATCATCTGGAAGCCCGAGAAGGGCGAGCGGCCCACCCCCATGCCCAACGCCCAGAGAGCCCTGCCTTGACAGTCCTCCGAACCCTGTTCATCCAGCCAGCGCCGGTCGAAACTTAACTGGTTGTGGAAGCGTTTCGTTTGGGGATCGAAAGCATAGTGGAGGAAAGCAGCGGAGGTGGTAGCCAGAGTTCGTACGCTCTCCGGATCCTCGCCCAACTCACCGAGCAGCACCGCGAGGATGAAAGCGCGAGCGTTATCGTCGGTGCAGTAACCTTCGGAAAAATTCGGAATGCTGAAAACGGCGTGTTCAAAGACTCCGGTCGAATCGGTCATCCGCGACAGATGGCTGAGCTTGATCTTCGGCAGTTCCCGCGGCTTCCGGTCGAGCCTCTTAGTGGCGAGGGACTTGCGCGACGACGGCACCACCTCCAGCCGGGAACACTCGAAGGAAAGCATATAGAGCTCAGCCGCGTTGCTCCAAATCATCTCGCGGCCGAGCTTGTAGGCGTTCTTGCGAATGGCGTGCCGTCGCGTGTCGTCCCGCAGCAATGCGATCACCGCGCTTGCCATCGCGGGCGCGTCGGCGAAGGGCACCAACACACCGCGGTCGTCCGCGAGCAATTCCGCGGCGTGCCAATAAGGAGTGGAAACCACTGCTTTGCCGGCGCCAAACGCGTAGGCTAACGTGCCTGACGTGATCTGCGCTTCGTTGAGGTAAGGCGTGATGTAAAGGTCCGCCGCGCCAATGAACTCCTTGAGGTTCTCGATTTCCACGAATTGGTTATAAAAGATGACGTTCTCTTCGACTTTGTTCTTCTTGGCAAGGATTTCGAGGCTGAGCCGGTAAGCTTCACCGTGCTCTCTCAATTCGTTAGGATGCGTCGCTCCGAGGACGATGTAGACAACTTCGGGAAACTCCGCGACAATTTTCGGCAGCGCATTAAGCACATATTCGATGCCCTTGTTCGGCGAAAGCAGGCCGAACGTCAGCAGCACAATCTTTCCCTCCACGCCGAACTGGTCCTTGAAGTAAGTCGGATCGACGAAGCCTACGTCGGGAATGCCGTGCGGGATCATGTCGATCTTGGCCGGCGGAGCCTGATAAACATCCTGCAGCATCTGCCGCCCGCGCTCGGCCATGACCACGAGACGCGTTGAGAGGCGGATCAATCCCGCCATCACGCGCCGCTGCTCTGCGTTCGGTTCACTCAGTAGGGTATGAAGCGTCGTGACGACAGGCATTCCCAATTGGCGCAGGAGCGCCAGGATATGACCACCGGCGGGCCCGCCGTAAATGCCGAATTCGTGCTGCAGGCAGACGACGTCCACGTTGCTGATGTTGAGGAAATCCGCGGCGCGCAGATAGGACGACAAATCCTGCTCCTCAATCTCGAAGCGAACAACTTCCGGGTAGTCGTAGCCGCCCTGGATGTCATTGACCGCCACGGCGAGGCACTGGCTTTGGGGATGCGCGGTAGCGACGGCGGCGAGCAAGTCGCTCGTGAACGTGGCGATGCCGCACTTGCGCGGCAAGTGGTCTCCGACGAAAGCAATCTTGCGGACTTTAGAAGATTCTCTCATGAGGCAATTCCTTTGCAGCCATCAGCCCCGAATCCCAAGTCAAGCGGATACTCCCGATTGCGGCACGGAAACCTGGAGGAGTCCCTGGGACTTGCGACTCCCAGCGGTAATAGATCGAAATGTGCTCAGGTTCTCCGCAAGTCAGCATCATAAGCGGATCGATTTCCTCGCGGTGTAAAAGCGCTCCATAGCCGTCCGCCAGAGGCCTGGATCCGTCGATGCTCCGGCTGCCCCATTGCGCCTTGCAATTGTTGAACTATGCCTGACCCTTTGACTCCGGCTAAGCCTGTGGTATCCGCAACCTCTACGGCAGCCGCCGCGCACATATCGTCGCCGAACCTGCTGACTCGCGACACGATAGCGCCGAGGCTCAGGCCCGGATATGGCACTCCGTTACTCAGTTGTGCAACGGCGCATGTGACGTCACTCAATGTGGCCGGTGGGAACGGGCCGATGGCCATCAGGTCGGCGGGGTTCGCCTCGACCTGCGCACGGGGATTGGAGCGCGCGAAAATGATCGGCCGCTCGAGATGCACCGCAGTTCCCTTGACGATGTCTTCCCTGCGAGTGCCAGGGCTGTCGAGGCGCCAATCAGGCTTGCCGGCGCCACACGTCGCACCACCTCGGCCAAGTTCACGCCGTTTCCATTCCCGTCGTGTTTCCAGACTTTGCTTTCGTTGTCCGGCCGCGGTTACGCCGAGTGGTAGTCGTGCGGCCGGCCACCCATGCCGGTCGTGAGTATTCCTTGCCGGTCCACGCACCAGAAGCGTCTGGCTGCCTCTTCCTCGCAGTGCCCTTCACGCACCATGGTATCGCGAAGCTGGTCGGCCCCAACGAAGGTCGTCCATCTGTAGTCTGAAATCGAAAGCGAATCAAGCGCCCCGGCAGGGTAGATGCGAGTGGTCTTTGACCCAAGCCGGTCAGCTACCGCGAGCCGATGGCGGGGCCGGCCGCAGTGATGCTCCCTGGAACTGGCGATGTACGACGTGCATCGGCTTGAGTCACCTTCCGCGGTCCTTCCGTAAACCTGCTTGTTACGTCGTGCGCTGCCTCAATGCTGCACGCCTGCTTGCGATGCCATTCCGATGGCCGCTGCGGTTGCCGTGAAGGCGTGGCGCGCGATGATGCCCTTACCCTCCTGCACCACGATCCACTGGCCGGCGGCGACGCCGGAGTAGGTTTCGATCTTACCCTGGGGCCAGCGGATGGTGACGTCGGCCTTGGTCTCCTTGCCCAGGCCGAAGTGCACGCGGAAGTCGCCCTGCGAGATGTGATAGCCGCCGCTGCGAACCTCGTCGATCTGCTTGCGGCCGCCAGCGCTCACGGTGACGCGGGCGCCGACGGCATCCCGGCCTGTCGCCGTCATGGCTCGAATCAGCAGGGAGTTCCCGCGCTGGCCGTAGTTCTTCAGCAACGAGGGCGGCTCGAAGAGATTCACGACCACGATCTCCATGGAACCGTCGTTGTCGAAGTCGGCAACGGCCACGCCGCGCGAGGAGTGCTTTGCGGTGATTCCGGGTCCGCCGGTCGAGGACATGTCGAAGAACTGTCTGTCGCCACGGTTCCAGAACAACTCGCGGGGCTGCTTAAACTCTTCCCCGGTGTTGTACTTCTCGATGAATGGGTAGACGTGGCCGGCGACCACGAAGAGATCCTTCCAGCCGTCGTTGTCGAAGTCCAGGAAAGCCGTGCCCCACTTCACGTCCTGCGTATGGACCGCCAGTCCGGCCTGGCTCGTCACATCAGCGAAACTGCCATCGCTTAGGTTTCGGTAGAGCGTATTGGTGTCGCTTGAGAAGTTGGTCTTGAAGATGTCGAGGAACCCGTCGCCGTCGTAGTCCGCCGCCGTGGCACCCATGCCCGCCTGCTCGCGGCCGTCTTCGTTGACGGCCAGGGCCGTGATCATACCCTGCTCCTCGAAGGTTCCATCGCGTTTGTTGTGGAAGAAAAGGCTGGGAGTTGAATCGCAGGTCACGTAGAAATCGGGCCAGCCATCGTTGTCGAAATCGCCGGTCAGCACCGTGAAGCCATAGTACTCGCGCGGCGTCTCGACGCCGGCCTGCTTCGTCACGTCGGTGAAGTGGCCGCGCCCGTCGTTGTGAAACAGCGTCATCGTTTCGCCCTTCAGCCCGCGCGGCCCGCAGGGCACCGGAATGCCCTTCCAGTTGCAGCCGCTCTTGTCGCGCGGCCGCGGCGTCTCCTGCGCGTTGAAGTCAATGTAGTTGGCGACGACCAGATCGAGGTGGCCGTCGCGGTCATAGTCGATGAACGCGCAGCCCGTGCTCCAGCGCGATTCCGGCCGGGCGAAGCCGCGCTCCTTCGTTTCGTCGCGGAACGTCCCGTTGCCCAGGTTCTTCAGAAAGACGTTGTGGCCCCACTGGCCGAGGAAGAGATCGACGTGGCCGTCGTTGTCAACGTCGCCGGCGCACACGCCCTGGCCCCATCCCAAGTGGCCGATGCCGGCCTTCGCGGTCACATCCTCAAAACGGAGTCCGCCGAGATTGTGATACAGGTGCGGCGTGAGCGGGGTAGGCCCAGGGTTCAGCCGGTCCCCCTGCACCAAAAAGATATCCGGCAGACCATCGTTGTCGTAGTCGAGCACGGCTACGCCGGTGCCCGTGTTTTCGACCACGTAGGTCTGATCCAGGTCGCCGGAGATGACGGTCGCTGTGAGCCCGGCCGCGGCCGCGATATCGCGGAAGTCCACGACCGGCGCCTTCATGCCAGGGGGCAGCGGGCGCGCGCGTTGATCGACCGCGCCCGTGGAGACCATCTGCGACAGGGCCTTTCTCCCGGAGAACAAGGCGAGGCAGAGGACAAGACCCACGCTCGCGCCAATCACGAGGCGCGCACGGCGTTGGGAGATTGCCCCCATTTACCGCGCCCCCGCCTTGGAGCGGGCTTCGGCCGCCGGCTTGCGCGCACGCGCAATCAGCGCGAGTGCGCGCTCGATCTCGGGATCGCCCGGCCGGGCAGCCTGCGCGAGGCGCAGCTCCTTCTCCCCAGCTTCCAGATCGCCCGCATGGCAATGCATCAGGCCAAGCTTCTTATGCAGCTCCGCTCGCACGCTGCATTCGCCACAGGCGGTAATCGCCTCTTTCAGTTGCCGGATCGCCTCGGGCCAATCCTGCGCTTGCATGGAGGCGACGGCGTCGTTCGCCAGAGTCTCCGCGCGATCGATGATGCGCCGCTCCTTCTGCAGAGCCGCATACCGGTTCATGAGCCGGGCCGCCTCCGCCGGGTCTATCGGCCGCAGTGCCCTTGAGAGGCTCCACAAAGCCTGCACGTTTTCCGGATCGATGCTGACCGCTTGCTTCCAGGCCGCGATGGCTTCCTGCGTCCGCGCTTCCTGTTCGAGACACTGCCCGAGCAGGTGCCACGCGGTCGCATTTCGCGGCTGCAGCTTGACCACCGTCTGCAACACGGGGATCGCTCCCTTGTAGTTGCCGGCCTGCTTCTCCAGCACGGCCAGAAGGTACTGCGGCTCCGCCATTTGCGGCGCAAGCCGGCTGGCCATCTCAAGGTCTGGCCGGGCCTCCGCGGTCTGTCCGAGGTCAAACAGAACCCGGCCATGATTGAAATGCGCGGAAGCAGACTGTGGGGCAAGCCGTACCGCTTCGGCCGTCTCGGCCAGCGCGCCGGGCAGATCGTAACTGCCGGCCAGAGCGATGGCCAGATCGAGGTGCGCGCCAGCGGAGTTTGGGGCGATTGCGACAACCTTCCGGAGCAGCGTATTGCCCTCGTCGCTCTTGCCCAGGCGCGCTTTGACCTTGCCCGCGGCGGAAAGAACGCGGAGATCTTCGGGCGCGAGTTTGAGGGCTTTGTCCAACGGAGCTTCCGCATCGGCGAACTTCTGCTGCTGGGCGAGCACGAGCCCGAGGTTCAAGTATCCCTGCGTGTACCCGGGGTCGTCCTCCAGCGCCTGCCGGAAGACCTTTTCGGCCTGGGCGAGATCGCCGTTCAAGGCGAGCACCATGCCGAGATTGCCCTGTGCCGCGGTGAGCTGAGGATCGATGGCCAGGGCCGCCTCCAGTTGCTTTCGCGCGGCGGGCAGGTTGCCGGCCGAGAGTTCGAGCACGCCCAATTCCGCCCGGGCAACGGCCAGCTTGGGGTCGATCTCCAGGGCTTTTTCGAGCGTCTCCCGCTCGCCTTTCACGTCGTGCGCGGCGGCCAGCGCCAGGGCCAGATTGTAAACCGTGCGCGCATTCCGCGGCTCGATTTCGAGCATCTGGCGGTAGACCTCCGCCGCCCGGGCGGGCTGATTGGCCTGCAGGAATTCATTGGCCCGGATGCCCTTGGCCGCCAACTGGTTCACCTGGAACTCTTCCGATTTACTCTGATTGAACTTCGCCGCAGCCTCGCGCGCCCGCTCGCCCTCGCCCAGTGTCCGCAAGACGGCCGCCAGTTGGAACTGTGCGGTCGAATCGAGTGGCTTGAGCGCAACCGCTTTCTCCAGATGCTCCAACGCCTGTTTGGGCTTTTGGTTCCGCGCCAGCACGAATCCGAGCTGGTATTGCGCCTGGAAATCCTCGGCATTGCCCGCCACCGCGCGTGTCAATTCTGCTTCGGCCTTCTCGTATTCGCCCAGCCCGCGGTAGACGGCGCCGAGCATGAGATGGCCCTCCGGATCCGTGGGCTTGAGGCGGATGTAAGCCTCGGCGGGCGCGAGCGCTTCCTGAAACGCCGAGACCGTCGTCAATGCCTTCACCTGCGCCAGCAGGACCACCGCATCCTTCGCGTCCACGCGCGCCGCCTGGCCATACTCGTCCGCGGCTTCCCGGAACCGGTTCTCGTTGGCATAAATGTTGCCCAGGGTGAAGTGCGCCGCTTTCAGGTCGGGATGCTGACGGGTCAGTTCCAGCAAAATGCGAATGGCCTCTTTCGTCCCGGCCATCTTGGCGCCAGCGATGCCAGCGGCCTCCTTCGCGACTGCGTCTTCGTAGGTGGCGCCACCCAGGGAGAGCAGCATCTCCGGGGCGTCCGGTTCCAGCTTGAGCGCCTCGTTCCAATACCGGATGGCCGCGTCATAGCGGCGTTGCGCTGCCAGAATCTGCGCCAGATGATCCAATGCCGGGACCGACTTCGGATCGGTCGCGAGCGCTGAGCGGAACTCCGCTTCGGCCTCGGCTGCTTTGCCAAGGTCAGACAGTGCGGAACCCAGCGAGTCGTGTGCCGGCACCATGCCGGGGTTGGCCTTCAGCGCCAGGCGAAACTCGCTGGCCGCCGCCTGAAGTTGGTTCATACGCGCCCGTCCCACTCCGAGGTCGTAATGGGCCTCCGCTGAGCCCGGCTCCAGTCGCACCGCCTCTTCGAAGGCGGCAACCGCGCATTTCAGATCCCCGTGCCCGGCAAACCACGCGCCTGCCGCGTCATACACTCTGGCCGAGGCCTCTTTGCTGATGGCTCTCACCAGCTCGGCCGGCGGCTTGCACGACTCGGGCAACGGCACTCCTGGAAGTAGTGGGGCCACGAACAAGACGATGGCCGGAAGCGTGAACGGCCAGGCCAGGCGCGGTATTCCCATGGCACCAGTATAGGCTGTCATTTTCATCAAAGTCATCGATAACTAAAGCACCTCAACGGGCGTTTTGCGCGGGTTCCTGGACGGTCACGATCCGATCGGCGGGCACATTCTCAAGGACCTGGCGAATGCCGGAGGGCCAGCGGATCTCGATCTCCCGGACTACGTTGAAAGCCCCCAGGCCGAAGTGGACTCGCGGGTCGCTGGATGCCGCGTACCCGGTGCTCGTCGTGGCCTCGTTGTATTGCTTCAGGCCGTCGCTGGTGGTCACTCGAATTCGTGCGCCGAGTCCCATCCGGTTGCTCTTTGTGCCCACGAGTTTCAGCAGGGTCCAGTGGTTGTGGTTTTCCGAGACGTTGCGAAACACCCGGGCGGGCTGGCCCAGCGCGGTGACGACCAGGTCGACGCGGCCGTCGTTGTCCAGGTCCCCGTAGGCCAGCCCGCGGTAGGGCGCGGGCCGCACAAAATCTGCGCCGGCCGCCGCGCTCACATCCTCAAACTGACCGTTGCCGAGATTGCGGAAGACGGAGTTCGGCTCACTGTAGGTGAAGTGCCGTGAGATGTCCTCGATGTTGTCCATGACGTTGCCGCGGGCGACGAAGAGGTCCTTCCATCCGTCGTTGTCGAGGTCGGCGACGCCGTTCGACCAGCCTGACATCTTTCTGCTGATTTGCGCGATTCGACTCGACTGGCTGGCATTGACGAACTGCCCGCCTCCGCGATTGAGGAACAGCGGGAAGGTCTCATTCTCGATCGCCGTGTGCCAGAGGTCCGGCAGACCGTCGTTGTTCACGTCGCGGAACTCCGCACCCATGCCGGCGAGCGCGTTGCCGTCTTCGTTGTAAGCGACGCCCGCCTGGAATCCAACCTCCTCGAAGCGCTTCCCACCCAGGTTGTGAAACAGCAGGTTCGGCGCGTTGTCGTTGGCGACGAAGACATCCGTGAATCCATCGCCGTCGTAATCGGCGAAGGCCACGCCCATGCCTTTCCCCTGGATGGCGGAGATCCCGGTCTGCTGCGAAACATCGGTGAAGGTCCCGTCACCGTTGTTGCGATAGAGCGTATCCGGCAGCGGCCCAAAGGCATTGGGATGGCAGTAGCCCCGGCCGTTCAGCCCCACGCAAGCCGGCTCATGGCGAGGGTCCCACTGGCAGTAGTTCGACACAAAGAGGTCGAGCAATCCGTCGTTGTTGTAGTCGAACCAACCGGCGGAGATCGACCACATCTTCCTGTCACCCAGCATCGCTCCGCCCACACCCGCCTTGGCCGTGACATCGGTGAACGTGCCATCCCCGTTATTGTGGAAGAGCTGGTTGCCGTTGACGTTGGCCACGAATAGGTCGGGCCACCCGTCGTTATCGTAGTCGCCCACGGCAACGCCCATGCCATAGCCCTTTCCGGCCACGCCGGCCCGCTCGGTCACGTCGCTGAACGTCCCGTCGCCGTTGTTGTGGAACAGTCGGTTGTAATACTTCGGCCCGGTCTTTATCAGCGAGGGCATCTCCGCGCCGTTGACCAGATAGATATCCAGCAGACCGTCGCCATCATAGTCGAACAGCGCCACGCCGGCCGGCATCGTCTCGGGCTGGTGCTTCTCCGGAGTAGGGCAGTTCTCCGTGGTGAAGCGCACGCCGGCCGATTGGGCGATGTCCCGGAAGCGGATCGTGGACGCAGCCGGCGCGAAGGCGCACAGGACCGCCACGCTCAGGGTGATCCCCCCCAGTACAAGCGCGCCCGCGTCTCGCAACCGTCTCATCCTCACAGCTCTAGCGGTTTCCTTTCGACGGTTCCCGAACAGTAAGAATCCGGTCGGCCGCGAGATTGTCGAGCTTCTGGACGATCCCGCTGGGCCAGGCGATCTCGAGCGACCTGACGGTCTTGTCTCCGCCCAGGCCGAAATGGACTCGTTTGTCGCTTGCAGAGAAATAGCTGCCGCCCGTAGTGACAGTAGCGTACTGGCTGGCGCCGGACTCGCTGACCAGATGGAGCCGCGCCCCGATGCCGTCGCGGTTGCTCACCGTTCCAACCGTGTTGATGGTCAGCCAGTGATTCGGGCTTCCCTGGTTATGGAGCAGCATGGGTTTTCCGTCGAGGCAGCTCACCACAATGTCGATCTGGCCGTCGTTATCGAGATCCCCGAAAGCCGCGCCCCTGGCCGCCTGCAGCGTCCGGAAAGGTCCGCCGCTCTGCTTGGACACATCCTCGAAGTGGCCCGCCACGTTGCGCAGGAGCAGAAGAGATTCGAGATAATGCACGTTTTCCTGGAAATGCTCGATGTTGTCCATGACGTGCGATTGCGCCACAAACAGGTCTTTCCATCCATCGTTGTCGTAATCGACAAGGCTGGTGCCCCAGCCGGAGTGAGGCATCGTAATTCCGGCCACGCCGGTCAAGCCCGATACGTACTCGAATGAGCCTTTCACGTTGTGGAATAGAGCGTATTTCTGGTTCGCCAGGTCGTTGATGAAGATGTCCGGCCATCCGTCATTGTCGTAGTCTTCGAACGCCACGCCCATGCCCGAGAATGCCCTGCCGTCTTCGTCATAAGCCAGCCCGGCCTGCATGGCGACTTCCGAAAAAGTTCCGTCGTGATTGTTGTGAAACAGTTGCTCCGCGATCGCATCGTTGGCCACCAGGATATCCGGCCAACCGTCCCGGTCGTAGTCGTTGAACGCGCTACCCAGCCCCCTGCCGGGAGAGTCGGCGATCCCCGATTTCGTACTCACATCGGTGAACGTGCCGTCCCCGTTGTTGTGATAGAGGAGATGGGTGACGAGCTTGAAAACGTCGGGGGTGCAGTATGCGGGATGCCCATGTTCGGGATCGCCACACCGTATGTTCTTTGCGAAATCCCAGTCCAGATAGCGCGTCACAAAGAGATCCAGACGACCGTCGCGATCGTAGTCCACGAACAGCGCGCTGGCCGGCCAACCGCCTCCGCCAACACCGGCTTTCGCGGTCACATCGGTGAAAGTGCCGTCCCCGTTGTTGTGGTACAGGATGTTCCGACCGAAACTTGTCACGTAGAGATCTGGACGGCCGTCGTTGTCGTAATCTCCCACCGCCACCGCCATTCCGTAGGTGTGGCCACGGAGTCCGGCCTTCTCGGTGACGTCGGTGAAGGTGCCGTCGCCGTTGTTGTGGTACAGCCGATTCCAGTACTTTGGATCGGATTTGTCGGGTTGCATGCCGGCAGGCATCGGATCTTGCAGGCGCGCCCCATTCACGAAGAAGAGATCCTGGAGTCCATCGCCGTCGTAGTCCAGCATGGCGACGCCGCCAGGCATGGCTTCGATGGGATATTTCTGCGTTGTGCGGGAGGATAGGAGCTGAAAGGTTATACCCGCCTTCGCTGTGACGTCGAGGAAAACGGGCAGGGGCGCCCGCTGCTCCCGCGCCGCGCCAAACAACGCGAAGCCGGCGGCGCAAAGAACCGGCAACATCCACAAGGCCGCGCAGAGAATCCCTGGGTGGTCACCCCAGGCGTGGCAAGGGGGACGTGGCCGGAGTTGCTTGTGGCGCATGCCTGTACCTCCAGCGTATCCCCAGAAAGAACGACGTCAATGCCACGCCACGGGCGCGCGGCATTGACGCCGGGAAAGATTAGCCTGGAGGCTGTCTTAGAAGTAAAACTTCAAGCCCAACTGCAATTGACGGGGCGTGTTCATCTGCCCCGTCACCCTGCCGTAGTTCGCATCGCCAATACCGGAGTCCGGATAGCTGAAGACCACGTTGTTGAAGACGTTGAAGGCCTCGGCGCGGAACTCAAAGTATCTCTTTTCGCCCAGTCCGATATGGAACTGCCGGAACAGGGACAGATCGAGATTGCGGCCCCAGTCGGTGACCAGGGTGTTTGGCTTCTCGTTGCCGTAGGTGTACGGCGCCGGAATCGCGAAAGCGTTGGTATTGAACCATTCGTTGACGTTCCCGCCACCGGAAGTTGCACTCTGACCGGACACGATATCCGCGCGCTCCTGGTTGTAACCGCCGTTGTTCAGCACCGAGTTGCTGGCGGTAACCGTATACGGGTTGCCGGAGTGGAGTTGCAGAATGCCGTTGAGCATCCAGCCGCCGGCCACGTTGGCGATCAGCTTGTTGGAGTTCTTGCCGAGCGGCGATTGCGCCGTGAAGGAGAAAGAAAACACGTGCAGTTGGTTCAGGTCGGATGTCTGCTTGTCGGCGGCACGGTTGTACACGTTCTGCACGTTGCAGTTGCCGCCGAGGACGCAACCGTCGTCGTCCGAATGGGACAAAGTGTAGGACGCCAGGAACGTCATGCCGTGGGTGAGCCGCTTGTTGACGGACACCTGCAACGCGTTGTACCGGCTGTCGCCGACGCTCTGGTCGAACCATTGCGGCAGCATGTACGGGAACGGCTGACGAGCCGTGGGGTTACCCGGGCCCGGAGGCGCTACGTTCTCGACCGGCCCCCAGTCGAGACGCCGGCCGACCGAACCGACGTAGTTCACGTCGAGCACGGCGCTGGACGGCAGCTCCCGCTGGAAGCCGAAGTTCCACTGATCCATGTAAGGAGTCTTGAAATTCGGGTCGACCATCCACTGGCTCACCTGGCTGAAGTCGTTGATGGGATAGATAATCTTTCCGCCCGAGCCGAGGCCCAGCGGATCGGTAACCTTCGCCGTCGGGATACCCGTATTCAGGCTGTTACCCGTCTCGAGGGTGGAGACGGCGGGCCAGTTCCCGGCGAAGTTTTGCGCCAGTTGCATGACGGTGCCCCACGTGTCGTAGTAGCGTCCGTATCCGGCGCGCAGCACCATCTTGTCGTTGAGACGGTAGGCGAGGCCCAAACGGCCCGCCCAGTCCTTCAACGAGTTGTTGATGACCCGGCCATTCGAGTTCGGATTCACGAACACATGCGCGGGTAACCCGCTCGTCGGAGCGGGCGTGCTGGAAGCGGTGTAGATTCCGTTCGGGATACACGGCGCACCCTGGGTGGCCGAGCACGCCGGAGGAAGCGCGTTCAGCTCGTACATGCCGGTCATCGGATTGGCATCGCCCGTGTACCGGTTGGGGCCATTGCCGGAACCGAAAATCGGCTGGAAGACCATGTCATTGCGGAATCCAAGGTTCAACGTCAGCTTGTTGGTAACCTTCCACTGGTCCTGAATATAGAAGGCATTGTCCCAGCCGCCGGTCGTTACCTCGTTGACATTCCGGTAGTCGGCCTCCTCCGGAACGCCGAGGAGGAAGGAGGCATAAGCGTTGCCGCCGACGCCCTGGTTGACGCCCAGGCCCGCCGTTTGCGGGATCCCAAAGGTCTGACCGGCGTACCCGATCGGGGAAACCAGGTTGTTCGTGGCGAAGTCGGCGCCCACTTTAATCGTGTGCTTGCCGAGGATCTTCGTAAACGTGGCGCCGCCCTGGTAGGTATCGGCCAGGACGCTGTCCTGCAGGCTACCGCCGCCGAGGCCCAGATAGTTGTCTATATTAAAACCAGGAGTGAATTGTATGCCGTGCAGGTTGCCCCAGTACTGAGACACCCCGAGGCTCGCCATTTGCGATTGGAACGCTGGTGCCTCCGAAGCGGGAACCACAGAGCCCGTGTTGGTCCAGCCATAATTCCGCCCGAAGTATCCGTCTAGGATCGCCGTCGGGCCGAAGGTATGGGTTTCATGGATCGCATAGTTGTGTCCATCGATCAGCCAGATCGATCGACCGATAACACCGGACGGCTGGTTCACGTTCTGCTGGAACTCGCTGTAGCGGAACATGATCTGGTCGGAATTACCGATGTACTGGTCGGCGCGGAGCGTGCCGGTGTTTTGGTTCGTCGCGTTCGACCCGGGCACAAACAGGTTGTTCCCGTTGATCATCGCGCCGGCGTGCGGAATCAGGGTTTGAGCCAGCATCGTAACCGGGTTCATCTCGTTCGCCGGGAGAATGTTGCCCGCGATGGGGCTGCGCGAGTACGTGTTGGTCGTCGCGTTGTAAGCGCTCGTATACGGATCGTAGAGTTGCTGGCTCAACGCGCTGAAGTCGCCGCTGCGCATCGCGTCGGTGGCCACCAGCGTGCCGTTTTCGTTGTGCAGACGCTGCTTGTAACCTTCCCAAGCGCCGAAGACGAAACTGCGGTTCTTGCCGTTATAGACCTTGGGAATCGACAACGGTCCGCCTGCGGCGATTCCGTACATGTTCTGGCGCAGCGGAACGCGGGCCGCTTCGAAGAAGCCGCGGGCGTCCATCTGCTCGTTGCGCAGGAACTCCCACGTGGTGCCGTGATACTCGTTGGTACCCGACTTGGTCACCACGCTCACGATACCGCCTGCGGCCCCGCCGTACTCGGCGAGGTCGTTGTGGCCCTGGGTCTTAAACTCCTGAATGGCGTCGATGATCGGCGCGTAGTTGTACGTCGACTGCATCGCATTCAGATCGTTGATGCCGTCCAGCACGTACAGGTTGCTGCGCGTATGCGCGCCGTTGATCGCCGGGAACGAGAATGCGCCGATTGAGTTGCCGGCCCACCCGCCGCCACCACCGCTGCTTTGGTCCCTGTTGATGTTAACGGCGCCCGGGGTGATGGTCAGCAACTGGGTGAAGTTGCGGCCGTTCAGCGGGAGTTCGACGACGTCACGGTTGTTGACCACCGAGCCCAATTCTGAAGTGGAGGATTCAACTGCGGCGGCGGTTGCCTCAACGGTAACCGTGGATTGCGCTTCACCGACCTTCAAGTGAAAGTCGAACGTTGCAGTCTGGTTGACCTCAAGCGTGATTTGCGTACGCGACATGACGCTGAAACCCTTGGCTGTCGCCGCGATGCTATATGGCCCCGGTATGACGTTCAAGAACGCATAGGCTCCATCGCTATTGCTCGTCGAGGTTTTTGCAACCGCGGTCGCTGTGTTGGTAAGCGTGATTTGCGCGTTCGGGACTGCGGCGCCGCTGGGATCCGAGACGACGCCGTTCACGTTGGCGGATGCTTGTTGGGCTCGGGCAATCGGGGGCTGAGTCACCCAGATGCCGAGAAGGATCAGAAGCGAGGCGAGGCGGAAGTACCTCGACCAATGTTGTTTGGCTAACAATGCCATGGCTCTCCTTACGTGGATTTGCAATATCTGGCATGGCGGCGAAACGCTCGGCATCAACGCCCTAACCGCAACGTCGCGCAGCCCCTGAAAAATGATCTTGAGACCCTCAATGCGCTCTCAGATACCGATCACTTTAACGTTAACGCTTAGCGGGAGTATATAAAGACCCTTCATCCGCGTCAAGGGGAAAGCGTTTACAGTCCCCGATTTGCACGAGAAATTGTCACCACTCTAGCCATCGTTCGATTCAGATTCGGTGGCTCCTCGACCCTTAAGATCCTGATTTTAAATATGTAGCACGCCTGTGTCAGGAAGACGCGTGCATCGGCTCCACCACCAGTCCCGAACGACCGGAGGCGGCAGACGAACGAGTTGCACTTGCTGCTCCGGAAATCGCTAACTTACGTCCATTCCCGAGGGTTGAATTCCGATGGGGCCGCAGGCAACTTCCCTCCTCGTCCGGGACGCCGACGCCGACGGCACGGAACTGACAGGAATGGGCAGTGCTGGATTCCATGACAGAGAGTCGGTATGACAGGTTGGAGCGGCCCGGCTGCCAACTCCAGCAGGTGCCAAGGGTTGGAGTGGAATCAAGTGCCATGTAACTCCGTAACATTGCGCCAGATTCAGTTCTACAGCAACACTGCGGGCTGAGCGAGCCTGCGCCGGGACTGGACGCCGCCAGGCTCTCGGGAGGTAGTGCTCAGCCCCGGGTCTGCTTTGAATTCCGCCCCAACAGAAGTGAGGCCGACACGACGGGCGTAGTCGGCACGGTCGACACACCCAAGGTCCCCTTCCTACGAGCGATTGAGCCACATTCGGGCGAATGGCCGCGCGATAGTGCTCCGGCGGCAGCATGCGGCAAGCGAGGAATCGCTCCGACGTGGAGCGGGAAAATTGACGCGAGAGAAAGCCGCATTGGCTCATGGCGCACCCGCCAGGCGACGGGTTTGCGGCCGCCGTGGGCGATCGGGAAGGCAGTGCTGAACTGACGGTCCTCATCATGGTTTCAGGAACCAGATGGAGTAAGTCAGGAGCTGTCCACGCGCCTGCCGAAAGTTAACGATTCCCAGCGCTGCGGCAGGCATCTATCGCTCGTTCAGTTACAGGTCTATCTACGTTTTTTTCAGTAGAATAGGCGTTTGACAGAGGCGGCTTCGTGAGCTATTCTGGCAGCGACTTCTAAAACGATAACTAAGGAAGCCAGACGCACAGAGGTGAGGGCTGCGGCCTTCCGGCTCATAGCGAGTCGTTTTGCGATTCCGTGATCGCGCTCTTGCTCGAAGGCGTGCTGCAAGTGGTGCCGGTCAGTCGTCCCCCCGAAGGTTACCGCCCGTCGGGCGTGAAGAACCTCAACTTGGCGTGGATCAGCCTGTTTGACGCGACCGGCCGAGGCTGTCACGACGCAATCGTCGTTTGCAACGTGGAGGCGCCGAGCGAGCCGCTGAAGGAGTGGATTGGGTGCTGGACGGCGCGACCGCCCCAGGTGGTCAGTCATCCTAACCCGAAGGTCGATCTGAAACTGGTGCTCGCGGCGTATCAAGGCCGACACAAGGGCTGCGGCGGATACCCGCTGGCAGTCCCGAGCGGGCCGTCCTCGGGGCATTTCGCGTGAAGATCGGTGTCCGATAGGGGAGCCTCGCCCATGTTGAAGAGCGGAATCCTGAACCCCACGCTGTTGTCGCTGCTTGCCCGCGTGCGGCACACGAACAGGCTGGTCCCCGCCGATCGCGGTTTCCCGTTTTGGCCGCAAATCGAAATGATCGATCTCTCGTTGGTCGACGACATCCCCAAGGTGCTCGCCGTATTGCGCGCGATCCAGGCGAACTTCGTGATTGGCGCGCCTACATGATCATCGATTCCGCGTAGCGTTTGAGAGAAAGCAGGCGCCCAGGTTGTGCGCCACAAGGAGAGTCGAGATGAAACTGATCGCATTGGCCGGCTCCGCGCTGGTCATGGCCGTGACACTGTCGGCGCAGAGCTACGACGACAAAGCTTACTCCGATCCCGCTTACCAGGCCAAGGTGCGCGCGGCGCTCGCCGAGGTCGACAAGACCGCCGCCGCGGGTCCGTACAAGCCGAACTGGGATGCACTTAAGGCATACAAAGTGCCGGCCTGGTATGAGGACGCCAAGTTCGGCATTTTTATTCACTGGGGCCTCTACTCGGTGCCAGCCTTCGGCTCCGAGTGGTATCCGCGCGAGATGTATACCGAGGGATCGCCCGAGTTCAAACATCACGTGGCGACCTACGGACCGCAGAGCAAGTTCGGCTATAAGGACTTCATTCCGCTCTTTAAGGCCGACAAATTCAATGCCGCGCAGTGGGCCGAACTCTTCCGCAAGTCGGGCGCGAAATACGTAGTGCCGGTAGCCGAGCACCACGACGGCTTCCCGATGTACGACTGCAGCTTCACGGAATGGTGCGCGGCGAAGATGGGACCGAAGCGCGACATCGTCGGCGAACTGGCCACGGCCGTGCGCAAGGAGGGACTGCATTTCGGAGCCTCATCGCACCGCATCGAGCATTGGTTCTTCATGGGCGAGGGGCGCAAGTTCGATTCGGATGTGCGCTCCGGCGATTACGAGACGTTCTACGGGCCTGCGCAGGCGCGCCCGGACGATAAGGACAGAGTGGGCGGCAACCCCGACACGGCGCACATGAACGACTGGCTGGTGCGCACGGCCGAGATCGTCGACAAGTACAAGCCCGAGATCGTCTGGTTCGACTGGTGGATCGAGCGGCCGGCGATGCAGCCGTATCTCCAGAAGTTCGCATCGTTCTACTACAACCGCGCGGCCCAGTGGAAGAGCCCGGGGGTGGCGATCAACTACAAGTACGGCGCGTATCCCGAAGGTGTCGCGGTGCTCGACATCGAGCGCGGCAAGCTCGACAAGACGCGGAATCTCTTCTGGCAGACCGACACCTCGATCAGCGTCAAAAGCTGGGGCTACATCGAGAACGACACGTTCCGCACGCCGGGCTCCATCATCGGAGACCTGGTGGACATCGTCAGCAAGAACGGCTCGTTGTTGTTGAACATCGGTCCGCGCTCCGACGGGACGATCCCCGAACAGGCGCAGACGATCCTGCTGGCGGTTGGCGGCTGGTTGAACGTCAACGGCGAGGCGATTTATGGCACGCGTCCGTGGAAGACGTTTGGCGAAGGACCGACCGAGGTTGTGAGCGGCGCGTTCAAGGACACGGCTTCCAAGCCGTTCACGGGTGAAGACATTCGCTTCACCTCCAAAGGTAAGACGCTGTATGCCATCGCACTGGCGTGGCCCACGGGCGGCAAGCTTGTGGTGAAGTCGCTGGGCGACCATCCCGTGAAGCGCGTGGATCTGCTGGGCGTGAAGAAGACGCTGAAGTTTAAGCGTGAATCCGCGGGACTCACCGTAGAGCTGCCATCCGGCAAGCCGAACGAGTACGCGTACGCATTCAAGATCACTCAATGAGCGGCGGTTGGGAGTATCTTGTCGTCACCGCCCTCAACGCTGCGCGGGCTGCCGCTTAAAAGCGACAACGGGGTGCGCGGCGCGGCGCAGGAGTGGACGCAGCGCTGGTCTGCGCCGATCCCGAGGGCCGGCGCAGGGGTTGCATTCCGCCGCCGTATCTGATCGGGATCCTGAATCACGGCCGGGCGCGCCGGGGTACCGACCCTCGCGCGCCCGACGCGGTCGAACGAGATTCCGACGAGTTGTGTATCCGGATCGTCCATGCACGCGGCGAGTTGGCAAAGCGCCAAGGCTGCGCCGGCGCAGGCCGCGCATCAGCCTCAGCCAGTTATCGCTAAAGTTAAGGGTCCGGCGTTCCCTGGTCTGCCCGAACGACGTTCGCTTCTGAATTGGAATGAGGACCTTAGCGATCCTCGTCCCGAACCGAACCAGACGGCCAAGTCGTTCCGTTTACTTTCCTGGTGAGATACTCATAAGCATGGCCATCCGGATGAAGGACATCGCGCTCGATTTAGGTGTGTCCATAGTGACCATCTCCAAGGTCTTGCGCAACCACTCTGACATCAGCGAGGAGACCCGTCAGCGCGTCCTCAAACGCATGCGCGAGTTGAACTACCAGCCCAATCTGGCTGCGCGCGCGCTGGTTACCGGCCGCTCCTACACCATCGGACTGGTCGTGCCCGACTTGGTCCACTCCTTTTTCTCCGAGGTTGCCAAAGGGCTCTCCTCCGTCCTCCGCCAGCACGGCTACAGATTGCTGATCTCTACCTCGGAGGAGGACCCCGTTCTGGAGCGCGGCGAAATCGATGATCTGCTGGCACGCCGCGTGGACGCGTTAATCATCGCCTCGACGCAATGGACCGTCGAGAGCTTTCGCCGAATTGAAGAGCGCGAGATGCCCTACGTGCTCATCGATCGCAGTTTCCTCGGGTTGCCCGCGAACTTTGTGGGAGTCGACGATGTGGAGGTCGGGCGGCTCGCGACCGAGCACTTGATCTCGATCGGCTGCCGGCGCATCGCCCACATCCGCGGGCCCGAGGTCAGTACGGCGATGGGCCGGTTGGAAGGCTATCGCCGGGCCCTCGCGCGCCACGGCCTTGAGGCGCCGCCAGCCTATGTCGTCTACGGTAAGTCGATCGACGATGCCGGCGATGTCAGCGGCGAGGAGTCGATGACGCTGCTGCTCAATCTGGCTACGCGACCTGACGCTGTCTTTTGCTATAACGATCCGACGGCGATGGGCGCAATACGGGCAGCGCTTGCGAACGGCTTGCGCGTACCGGAGGATGTCGCGGTGATTGGGTGCGGCAACTTTTACTATGCCGACCTGCTGCAGGTGCCGTTGTCCAGTATCGACCAGGATAGTACTGGAATCGGCGAGCAAGCGGCAAAGCTGGCGCTGAGCCTTATGGAGGTAAAGAGCGCTCCGGCGCGGCCCAGGAGCGTGTTGCTGCAGCCGAAGCTCGTCGCGCGCGCTTCTACGCTGGGCGCGCAAGTCCCATCGCGCCCGCTTCTGTCCGGCTTGAGGGATCAGTAGCGGTAGGGGATGCAACTCCATGATCGCTTGCAGGAATTCGATGCCATCCAGCATCTGCCGAACGCGTCGCAACAACCGAAGGCACCGTGGTTCCTCCGCGGATTGGCGTTCGGAGACCCTTGGCATGGTTGGTACTGCTCTTGCGTAGCGTCGGGCAAGAATGAAGCCAAGTCCGCTTATGACAACGACAGTCATCGGCGCTGGCACGATCTTCACGCGCTCATTTCATCTTCAAGAGCGCCAGAATGGTTCGATGCCGCTCCCGGCCACTGGCATCCCGGTGCAGCCTTTGCACTCCAATAAGCCGATTGTGCATGCGGATCAAGTGCCCGGCGCCGCTCACTCGCATCGAGAGGTTCAAACCTACAGGCCGCATCCGAACAGGCAATGTATGCCCGTCTAAACCGTACGGTTTCACTTTCGTCCTCGGCGGACTGCCGCAGACGGGTATGTTCAGCGCTTGCGCGATGGGCGCTGCTCCATGCGAATGCGGTTCGAGCGCAGATGGCTTCGTTACCCATATCTCCCAAACCGGTCCAGGCGTCCGAAGGGTGGGTGGCGATGCCGTCTGCGGCGCGCTCCACTGCCGACACTGAGGCGAGCCGCCCTGCTATGGAAAGCACCCCGCTGTGAACAACTACTAACTCATCGCGCTGCAATCACTTGAGCGATATATGATCCCGCGAACGCAACGCCATCCGGCGCGCCATTCATTCGCTGTTGAAAGCCAGTCATTCACACGAGTCGATATCGGGGTTTCAGCCCCGACGCTTGATGCTTATGCAGAAGCTGGCGCGTCGGCGGATGTCGACAAGCCTTTGCTATCAATGTCCGGCACAGCTATGCCATCGCAGGATGCCCGATTGGCGGCAACCCACAACCGGCCGCCAGTTGCGAGACTCGCGCCGGGCCCGAGCAGGTTAAAGTCGACATGGCTACATAGTTGCAACTCAGCCCAGGAGACCCTTCGGCGAGGAAACCAAGCTGGCGGCGACACCCGGAATGGCCTCTACCTGCAGGTATGCAGAGCAGTTATCGGAGGCTCCTATGCTGAATCGAATTCTCCTGGCTTTTCTGGTTGCAATCCTGCCGGGTGCTGTCCTCGGACAGACGGTCACGCGCTTCGAGCAGAATGATCCGCGGATCACTTACACCGGAACCTGGTATCCAAACACTAATTCCCTGGAGAGCGGAGGATCCGCCCTGCTGGCGAACTTGAGAGGGTCGCAGGCGGTTGTCATCTTCAACGGCACGGGCATCACTTGGGTCGGCGCCTCCGATTATTACTCTGGAATGTGTTACTTGACGCTGGATGGTGTGCCTAGTACGGTGGACACGTCCAACCCGTCGGGCGCAACGCTCTATCAGCAACCGTTGTTCACCGTCCGGGGGCTGACGCCCGGGCTGCACAGGCTGACCATCGAAGTGTTTCACTCCCATGACGCCTCGACCGACGCCTCATGGATTTGGGTGGACGCATTTGACATTGAGAACGGCTCGCTGGTCGGCGGCACGATGACTGCCGGCGCGGGCCTGGTGCAACAGACCGACGTCGCGGCAAACTATTCCGGGCACTGGTTCCAGAATGCGGGCGCACAATACAGCGGGGGCAGCGTCAACCTGGTGGTCGATGCGGGCGCGCATGTGGATCTCACGTTCAACGGCACGGGCATCACGTGGATTGGCTATCGCGACGAATGGTCAGGCTTGGCGCAAGTTCTCCTGGACGGTGCGCCGCAGGCCACGGTGGACACTTACCTGACGCCCTCACAAGCGCAGACGCCGGCCTACAGCTTGACTGGATTGGCCCCCGGCACGCACGTTCTTAGCATTGTGGCCACGGGAACTCACAGTGCTGCCTCGGCCGGATCATGGGTCTGGGTGGATGCCTTCCAGGTTTCCGGCAATATCACGGGGAGCGCGCCGGCGATCAGTGCCGGAGGGGTCGTCAGCGCCGCCTCGCTCGTTCCAGCGCCGAATAATCAAGTGGCGCCCGGGCAGATCGTGTCTGTCTTTGGACAGAACTTCCTTGTGGCTGGCAGCGCCAACGCCGACGTGGCGCCGCTTCCGACGCAGCTCGGTCCGCAGAACACCACGATTGCCGCCTGCGGCCGCGCCTTTCCTCTCTTCAGCGTTTCGCCTGGCCAGATCAACGCCCAGATTCCGCTCGAGTGTCCCGCTGCCGGCGTGGTGACCGCTACAGTTACGGTTGGCGGGCAGAGCGGGACGCAAACGTTCACGCTGGCGCCTGCTTCGCCCGGAATATTCACCGTGGATGGAAGTGGCGCCGGCGACGGCGTGATCGTTCACGCGGACAATTCGCTGGTCAGCACCGCAATGCCGGCGAGCGCCGGAGAAGCGGTGGTGATCTATGCCACGGGACTCGGTGCGACCAATCCGGCGTTTGTGACAGGAACCGCTGCGAATCAAATCAATACTACGGTGCTGCCGGTCAGCGTGACGATAGGCGGGAAGGTCGCGACCGTCACAAACGCTGGCTTGACCCAAGGCTGGATTGGGCTCTACCAGGTCAGCGCGATCGTGCCATCCGGACTCAGCGGAAGCCAGCCGGTCGTTATCACTGTGGGATCGAGCTATTCCAGTCGCGCGGGAGTCACGATGTCGCTTCAGTAGTAAGCGCGGCTGAAATCCGCCGGTTTCCTGAACTGGGAAGCTATCGAAATACATGGCTCTCCGGCCATCAGGCGTCGATTCCAATCGGATGTGGCGCCTCTGCTTACGGAATTGGAGGAGAGTGAACTGGGGACCAAACGGTCATCGATATTGCTGGCCACGTCTCCAGACATCTGCTCTCCCGTAACAGCGACATCCCTGTGGAAGCAGGCGCGAGTCTCTGGATTCCGTCAACGCGAAGCCCAAAGCTGTTTTCCGAGTCAAGACAGGATAGTGCACAGTTCAACCGAGCAGGACACAATACTTGCACAGTGAAGGCGCTTGCCGGCCGTTCTGAGACTTCCAAGGGGTGTAAACGGTTGAATTGCTGGCTCCCCGAGTGATGAATCGTCATGCAGGGACGAACCACGATGGGCACCAGTCAGCAGATCGCGCGGGAAGAGGCCAAGCCTGCGATGGTGGCGCGTCATTGCATGCGCGTGGGGCCGCCCACCGGTCTTGACTAAAGCCTGTGCCCGCACGCCAAGACCACGCGCCATTGGAATCGGCGTGCCTGTCGGCCTTGGCATCGTGGCGATGCTCCTCATCGGCACGACGGCCTTTCCCACGCTGCTTCCTGGCGACGTTTGAGCGGCCCTCGCCGGCCCGCCTGGCGATGATCCGTCATAGGAGTACTCCCGGTGGAAAAAGGGGAGCTAAGAATCGGCAAAACCCGGGGGCCGTTCGCCATTCGATCCCGCCCTTCTCGCGCCAACCCGCACCAGGCGTAAACCATACATTCCTGCCAAGTTATTTGCTTCTGGGTCCGTATCGAAAGGTTTCGAGGGCATCCCGCTGGCTAGTGAGTAAGCTGTGTTAACATTATTGCTAATTTTCAGGGTGAGCCTCGCCGGCCGAGTCGCCGGGTTTCATTTAGCATCAGCATTGATTTGAGTTGATCGCCTCTCCCGAGTTCGGGAGGCGACGGTTGGCATTTCATCTACCAGCAGTAACGAATGGCAGGACAACAACCAATGAACCAGACTCGCATTGCTCACGTTTTTCTGGGGGCTCTTGCGGCATGCCTCCTGGCAACTCCCGGCATGGCCCAGGATGCAACGGGAAAGATTGTCGGCACGGTGACGGACGCACAAGGTGCGGTGGTGCCCAAGGCCAAAGTCACGGTTACAAACACTCAGACCGGACAATCTCGCGTAACGGCGTCAGACGCCACAGGCTCCTACCAGGCGATTGCGTTGCAGATCGGCACCTACACCGTCGCCGTGGAGCGCGAGGGGTTCCGCAAGTCGATGAGCGCGCCGCAGACCCTGCAGATTAATGCCACGGTCCACTTGGATATCAAGCTTGAGGTTGGGGCGATCACCGAGACCGTGCAGGTGGAAGAGACGGCCTCAGGCGTCGAAGTCGAGAACTCGACGCTAGGCAGTTCGGTCACAGGCAATCAAATCTTGACCGCGCCGCTTAACGGACGCAACGCGCTAGACCTCGCGCTTTACGTGCCCGGTGTGATTCCGACCGGCACGACCACGGGAGGCTCGGGCGCGGGAGCAGGTTCGTTCAGTGTGGCGGGCGGCCGCCAGGATTCGGTGACCTACCTGCTGGACGGCGGCGTGAACAACAACCTGCTGAGCAACGGCGTGGTTTACAATCCCAACCCGGACACTCTGGCTGAATTCAAAGTGCTGACGTCTAACTACTCGGCCGAATTCGGTCGGAACGGGGGCGGTGTAGTCAGCATGGTGACGAAGTCGGGCACGAACTCGCTACACGGCAGCGCCTACGACTATGTGCGCAACAACGCGTTCAATGCGAATTCGTTCTTCAACAACGCCAATGGGCTGCCAGTTTCGGTGCTGAAGCGCAACCAGTATGGCGGCACCATCGGCGGTCCCGTGACGATCCCCAAGGTCATCAATGGCCAGGACCGTTTCTTCTTCTTCTTCGGCTACCAGGGGCAGCGGCAGAGCGCGCTGCAAACGACCGCGGCGACCACCGTGTATACGCCGGCGGAACTGCAGGGCAATTTCTCGCAGTCGAACGGCGGTGCGCCGGACCCGGACGTGGCGTCGTTCCTGCTCGCCAATCCGTTTTACCAGAGCAATCCGTCGCTGGCGAGCCAGGGCATCATAGATCCGGCGAGAATTGGCAGCGTCGCCGCGAATTATATCAAGGCAGGTCTTGTGCCAACCTCGCCTACTGGCACGTTGATTTCGCAGGGCAGCGCGACGGCGAACAGCGACGAGTACACGGGCAAGTTCGACATGCAGATAACGGCCAACGACCGGGTCTCGCTGACGCTGGGCTATCGCAGTTCGCTGACACTGAATCCGTTTGCCTATGCCAACGTCTCCGGCTTCCCCGATTCGACCACGGCCTCGCAGTCCTTTGGCAATCTCGCGTACACAAAGACATTCACTCCGACGCTGCTGAACGAATTCCGCTTCACGGCACAGCGCAACAACAACTTCCAACAGGTCCCCGCGGCGAAGCTGCCGACCGCGTCGCAGCTCGGCATCGGCATCACGCCCGACAATCCGACCGGTCCGCCGTCGATCGACCTGCTCGGCAGCGGGTTGTCGATGGGATTCAGCCCGAACGGGCCGACGTCGCTCATCGATAACACCTATACCTGGTCCGATACGCTGACTTGGATTAAGGGTCACCACACACTCAAGTCCGGCCTCTGGTTCACTCCGTATCAGAACAACACCTTGTATGACTACTACGTCAACGGCGACTTCTATTTCTACGGCTCGGGCGGCAGCAGCTACCTGAATAACGACAAGGCTGCATTCCTCTTCGGGCTGCCGGACGAGTTCCTGCAATTCGGCCAGGCGCCTTCAAACATCCGCACACACAATATCGGCTTCTTCGCGCAGGATGATTGGCGCGTCAGTAAGCGCCTGACGCTGAACTACGGCATGCGTTATGAGTACAGCTCGCCGAAGTACGACACGCAGGGGCGGTCGTTCTCGCTGGCGCCGGGCCAACAGTCCACTCGTTTTCCGAATGCGCCGTTAGGGCTCCTGTTCCCGGGAGATGCGGGCGCGCCAAATGGCTCGAACTTTGCGATCAAGAACAACTGGGCCCCGCGCTTTGGATTCGCCTATGACCCGACCGGCAGCGGCAAGACGTCGATTCGCGGCGGCTTCGGCATGTTTTACGACATCCTGAAAGGCGAGGACAATTTGCAGTTTAACGGCCAGGCGCCGTTCTTCGGCTACGCCGACCTGTTCTTTAATCCGCTGGACTCGAACCCGACGGCGGAGGTGAACAACATGACGCAGCCCTACGTGGCCGCGGGCCAGCCGAATCCGTTTCCTTCGAAACCGCCGGCCAAGAACATCGACTTCGGCGCCTCCGGCTTCATACCATTCGGCGGCGGCGGCGTGTACTTCGTAAATCCGCACATCAAGACACCGTACGTGTTCCAGTACAACTTCAGCATCCAGCGGGAGATTATGAAGAACACGATGGTGGAGGCATCATACATCGGGTCGAGTTCCCACGCCCTGACCGGGCTGGTCGATTCCAATCCGTTCATCTTGGGCACAACGACGCGCGTCTTGAACACGCCGCCGGGAGTGCCAGGCAATTTCAGCTACCTGGAGACGTTCGACAACGTGGGGAAAGCGCATTACGACAGCCTGGCGCTGAGCCTGACGCGGCGCACCTCTGAGGTCAAAGGGCTCGGTTCGTTGATGTATCAGTTGAGCTACACCTACGGGAAGACAATCGACAACAGTTCCGGCTTCCGCGCCCGCAACAGCAACGTCCCGTACTACAACCACAACCAGTTCCTGTCGGTCTCCGACTACGACATCACGCACTATCTGAGCATCAACGGCGCGTGGGAGCTGCCGTTCGGTGAGTGGTGGGCAAAAGGTCCGAAGCGCCTGACACGGGGCTGGACGCTGTACCCGGTGATGTCCTACCGCAGCGGGCTGCCGCTCGACGTTTTTGCAGGCCTGAATGCCAGCGGCAGCAAGCCCGGTCCGTCGGGGGCCGGCGACCAGAACCTGGTGCGCGCCAATCTGGTTGCCCCGGTCACCTACTACGATCCGCACGCAGCGCAAGCGCTGGGCGGCAACTCGGGCAACTATTACTTCAACCCGGCGTCATTCAGTTACCAGGAGATCGTGAACCTGGGACTGGCGCCGGTCACCGATGCCTCGCTGCGTACCTACGGCACTCTCGGACGCAACGCGTTTCGCGGGCCGTCGCGCACCAACGTAAACCTCACGCTCGCCAAGATTACTCCGCTCTGGAACGAACGCGTGAGTTCGGAGCTGCGCGCCGATTTCTTCAATGTGCTCAATCACACGCAGTTCGACAACCCGAACCTGACCATCACTTCGCCGCTATTCGGGCAGGTTTCAACGACCGGCGATCCGCGCATCGTACAGCTCGCTCTCCGTGTGACTTTCTAGACACGCGACAGTCTGCGAACGCACAAGACGGGCGGGGCTTGCGCTCCGCCTGTGCCGCGTCTTCGGAGCTTTGAATGCCCGCCGTGAGTGTGGGCCGATTCCCGCCCTCCATGCATCCGCCCCACCGGGTCAGCTCCGGAGACTGGATTTACCTGAATTGGCGCTGGTTCATACCCGCAGTGCACTCCGGCAAGGATGTCGCTCTTTCAGCGGAAGTTCACCTGCCGCGAACGTTCATCATTTGAAACGCTGACTTTGGCCTTCACCCGGCCTTAAAATCAAATCCTCACTGATTGCGAGATGTCAGGCGTGGCGACGATGTGCGAGAGTCAGTCTGGGTGGCTCAGTTTCGAACAGTGCCCCTCACAAGCCGGGGTAGCGGGGAAAAGGAAGCAAAGCGTCATGGCGACAACAAAGCGCAAGGTAAAAGTGCCGGAAGTAATTGTCGAACCGAGAGCAATTGAGCCACTGAGCGGGAATGACGGCCCGGGGTTCCCCGTTGTGGGCATCGGCGCCTCGGCCGGGGGGCTGGCGGCATTTGAAGCCTTCTTTTCCGGCATGCCCGCCGACACCGATCCCGGCATGGCTTTTGTGCTGGTGCAGCACCTCGCCCCTGACCACAAGAGCATCCTCTCCGACCTGATCAGGCGTTATACCCGAATGGAGGTCTTCCAAGTGGAGGACGGCATTGCGGTCAAGCCCAACTGCGCCTATATTATCCCACCGAATCGGGACATGGCCTTTGTAGGTGGCACTCTACAGTTGCTGGAACCCATGGCGCCGCGCGGCCAGCGTCTGCCGATTGACTTCTTCTTCAGCTCCCTGGCCCAGGACCAGCACGAGCGGGCCATCTGCGTCGTGCTCTCGGGAACCGGCAGCGACGGCACGCAGGGGGTGCGATCGATCAAGGGCGAAGGCGGCATGGCGATGGCGCAGAACCCCAAATCCACCGAATACGACGGCATGCCCCGCAGCGCCATCGCCACCGGCCTGGTGGACTATGTGCTGCCGCCAGCCGAGATGCCCGCCCAGATCATTGCCTACGTTGCGCACGTGTTCGGAAGAACATCCCTTCCGCCCTCTCCTCCGGCCCCCAAAGCCGAAGACGCGCTGAAAAAAATCTTCGTGCTGTTGCGGGCCCAGACCGGTCACGATTTTTCTCAATACAAGCGCAGCACTTTCGTCCGCCGCGTTGAGCGGCGCATGGCCGTCCACCAGATCGCGCGGCTGGACGAATACGTCCGCTACTTGCAGCAAACCCCAGTCGATGTGGAGGCCCTCTTTCGCGACCTCCTGATCGGCGTCACCAGTTTCTTCCGCGACACGCAGGCATTTGCGGCGCTCCAGGAACAGGCCATCCCGCGGCTTTTTGCCGGTAAGCCGAACGGCGCAGTGATTCGAGTCTGGGTGCCTGGCTGTTCCACGGGCGAGGAAGCCTATTCCATCGCCATCCTGCTCCAGGAGCGCATGGAGCAACTGAAGCAGAACTTCAAAGTGAACGTATTTGCAACCGACATCGACCGCAATGCCATAGACTCCGCGCGCACAGGCATCTACCCGGCCAGTATCGCCAACGACATCCCGGCGGAACGGCTGGCCCGCTTTTTCTCCCAGGAGCCGGATGGCGGCTCCTACCGCATCCAAAAAAGTATCCGCGACAAAATGATCTTCTCCGAGCAGGACTTGATCAAAGACCCGCCGTTCTCCAAACTCGACCTGATCAGTTGCCGCAACCTGCTGATCTACATGGGAGGCGAACTGCAGAAGAAGCTCATTCCCCTGTTCCACTACGCGTTGAACCCGGGCGGTATGCTTTTCCTGGGCACTTCCGAGACCGTGGGCGAGTTCGTCGACCTATTCGCCACGATGGATCGCAAGTTGAAGCTGTATCAACGCAAAGAGGTCGTCGCGGGCGCATATCTTCCGGGGTTCCTTCGACTCTTGCCGGAGGACGGACCCGCCTCACCGCCCGCCAGGAAGCCGCTCGGAGAGAACAAGCTTCCGGTGCGCGAACTGACCGAGCGGGCGCTGCTGCAGCAGTGCGCCCCGCCCAGTGCGCTGGTGAACGAACGCGGTCACATCTTCTACCTCCACGGGCGCACTGGCAAGTACCTGGAACCGGCCCCCGGCGAGGCTGGCCTGAACATCCTGGAAATGGCCCGTGAAGGGTTGCGTCGGGATTTGACGGCCGCCCTGCACAAGGCTGTGACGCTCAGAGAACTGGTGCGCCACCCGGACGTGCGGGTCAAGACCAACGGCGATTTTACGAACGTCAACGTGACGGTCCTGCCGGTACCCGCGGGCCCGGATTTAGAAGCCACCGCCAAACTGTTCCTGGTCATCTTCGAAGAGGCGCCCGCGCCCGGCCCGGAACGGCCTCCTAACGGCGCCGCCATGGATGCGCGCGGAGAACCGGATGAGAACGCCACGGACGTGGATGCTCGCATTGCAACGCTGAAGCGGGAACTGCGGGCCAAAGAGGAATATCTCCAGACCACCAACGAGGAACTGGCGACCTCCAATGAGGAGCTGAAATCCTCTAACGAGGAGATGCAGTCCGTGAACGAAGAACTGCAATCCACCAACGAGGAACTGGAGACCTCCAAGGAAGAATTGCAATCGGTCAACGAAGAGTTGGCCACGGTCAACGCCGAGCTGCAAAACAAAGTGGCCGATCTGTCGCGTTCCAACAACGACATGAACAACCTGTTGGCCGGCACGGGCATCGGCACCATCTTTGTGGACCATCAACTGCGCATCCAGCGCTTCACGCCCGCTGTTACTCAGGTCATCAACCTGATCCTGAGCGATGTGGGGCGGCCGGTAGGCCACATCGTCTCGAACCTGGTGGGCTACGACCACCTCGTGGCGGACGTGCGGTCGGTGCTGGATAGCCTGGCGCCCAAGGAAGTTGAAGTTCAGACCCAGATGGGCGCGTGGTACCTGCTGCGCATCCGCCCTTATCGCACTCAGGAAAATGTAATCGAAGGCGCGGTGATCACCTTCACCGAGATTACAGAGATGAAGAAAGTGAAGGCGGCGTTGCTGGAAACCGAAGCCCTGCGCCGGCTGGCCGTGGTGGTGCGCGACGCGTACGACGCCATCACGGTACAGAATATGGATGGTAGCATCGTGGCCTGGAATCCTGGCGCGGAAAGGACGTACGGCTGGAGCGAAGCTGAAGCACTGGCGATGAACATTCGCGACCTGATCCCGGAGGATGGACGGGAAGGAGCGTTGGCCGTGCTCCAACAACTGAGCCGGTCTGAGGTGATGGAGCCGTACCGCATGCAACGGATCGCCAAAGATGGCCAGGTCGTGGAGGTCTGGCTCACCGCCACCGCGCTTCTGAACAACTCAGGCAGTGTGTATGCCATCGCCACGACGGAAAGAAAGGTGCGGACAGAGTCATGACTGCGAAAGAACACCATTCAAATCCGGATATAAACCCATCCACGGATTCGCCCGAAGCACATATTGCACGAGATCTGCGCCAGCGGGCGGAATCGCTAGCCGCTGAGAGGGCCCGCGCGATTCCTGACGACCCGGAGGCGCTATCGCCCGAGGTAGCGCGTCGCGCGCTGCATGAGTTGCGGGTGCACCAGATTGAACTGGAGATGCAGAACGAGGAGCTGCGCCGGGCGCAAGAGGAGTTGGAAGTCTCGCGAGCGCGATACTTCGATCTGTACGATCTGGCCCCGGTCGCCTACTTCACGCTCAGCGAACAAGGGTTCATTCTGGAAGCCAATCTAACGGCCGCCAAGCTGCTCGGCGTGGCAAGAGGCGCTCTAGTCCACCAGCCGTTATCCCGCTTTGTCCTCCGCGAGGATCAGGACATTTATTACTTGCACCGGAAAGCGCTTTGGGAAACGTGCGCGCCGCAGTCGTGGGAGATGCGGGTGTTGAAAAAGGATGCCGCGCCGTTCTGGGTGCGTGTTGCGTCAACCATGGCAGAGGATGCTGGCGGGGCTTCCGTATGCCGCGCTGTAGTCAGCGATATCACCGAAAGCAAACGGGCGGAGCGAACGCTCAAGACGACCAATGCCGAACTTCAGGAATTCGCTTTTGCGCTCACGCACGACCTTCAGGAACCGCTGCGCATGGTGGTGAATTTCAATCAACTGCTGGCGCGGGAGAAACAAGGCAAGCTGGGCAAAGACGCGGACCAATATATCTCTTATTCCGTCGAAGGCGCGTTGAGAATTGAGGCCCTCCTGAAAGGCCTACTGAACTATTTGGAGCTTCCCGAGCCGGAAAGAGACCGGTTGCCACTTGTTGACTGCAACCAAGTCTTGTCGCAGACGCTGATAGCCCTTCAAAAGCCTATTCAACAGAGTGGCGCTACGGTGACTTTTGATCATTTGCCGACTGTGCCAGCCAAAGAGGACATGCTGACGCAGCTTTTCCAGAACCTGATTGGCAATTCGATCAAGTACAGGAGCGAGGTGGCGCCAAGAATCCACATCTCCGTCGCGAGAACGGCAGAAGGGTGGTTGTTCTCCGTGAGAGACAACGGAATTGGCATCGATCCGACGGACGCTGAGCACGTCTTCGGCATGTTCAAGCGTCTGCATGGAAAGGAAATCCCCGGTACGGGCATTGGACTCGCACTCTGCCGGAAGGTGGTTGAACGCCTCGGTGGGCGCATTTGGGTGGAATCGGAAGTGGGACAGGGCGCGGTTTTCAAGTTCACGATTTCCACGGAAGAGCCGCTTTAGCAGCCTGTGGTAGGCGCGTCTTCCAGGCCAAAACCGCCCAATTGCGCGGTTCAGTTTTGCAAGTGATTGATTCGTAATGGGTTATTTTCAAAAACCGCTCAAATGAACGATTTTCGACTCTTACCGTAGGCTGTTAGCGCTGTGATCGACATTCCAAACGGAGCTATTGTCAATGCAATCCAAGAGTGCGGCAAGCGACTTTCCCGTCGTGTGCGTAGGCGGTTCGGCCGGTGGTCTCGACGCTTATATCCGGTTGCTACGGCATCTGCCAGCCGATATGGGTGTTGCTATCGTCATCGTGAATCACTTGAGAACCGTCGCTACCATGCTTGACGACATTCTCCCGCGATACACAGAGATGCCGGTGGAACTGATCACGGAAAAACTGCTCATCCAGCCCAACCGTGTGTTTATTATTCCGGAACAGCGTGATTTGCATGTCCTTCATGGGGAGTTTCGGCTAAAGCCGATATCAAAACCCAGGGGATGGCCGGACGTGATCACGGTGTTTCTGCGTTCCCTGACGCAGCACTGGGCGGGCAAACTTATTGCTGTTATCGTCTCCGGCTACGATGGTGATGGCGCAGCCGCGCTCTGCGGCATAAAGGAAGCGGGCGGGATTACCATCGCGCAGAAGCTCGATACAGCCGGGCAGCCGGATATGCCTGAAAGCGCAATAGCAAGCGGGTGTATAGACTTTGTTCTTTCGCCCGAGGATATCGCTAAAGAGATCATACGCATCGCGCACTCGCCTTCAGCAGTTCACTGACACCCACCGCATGCGGAAACAACTCGCAATAAGGTACGCGGCCTGTGAACCCATAGGCGTGTTCCTGGGATGGGGGAAACCGTTCCTCGATGTTGTCGATGGCGGTTGAGAGCAGGCTGCCGCCCGCGTCGCGCGATCGCAACGAGCAAGCCAGTTCTACCTGCGGCGACCGGGCGCCTGTGTGAATCCGCTTAGAGCAGTTTCACAATTTCTATAGGCCGTGGCCTGCGCGCGCATCCCGATAGCCAGCACAGAACCGCGAACGCAAGACAGCGGTCAACTGCCGTCTTGCGCCAAGGACCGCTCTTTTCATTCGCGGTTCTGTGCTGGAGGGCGGTGCTC
>Ga0181528_10000275_pt1 | contig 42631 bp, 22 predicted proteins | sample PEATcosm2014_Bin_47_FD_119742 | JGI IMG/M metagenome (GOLD analysis project Ga0181528, IMG submission 119742) | Peatland microbial communities from MTU Mesocosm Facility, Houghton, MI, USA - PEATcosm2014_Bin10_10_metaG | ecosystem: Environmental > Terrestrial > Soil > Wetlands > Peat | place...
AGAGTAACGGTTCCACCACTCGCGATACTGCTTGAGGCCAAACCAGTCGAGCGGCACGGGAGCGAACTCCAGGGCCAGCACGCTGAGGTAGAAGGCGATGCACCAGGCCACCTCAAACATGGCCGAATGCTTCGGATGATAGATTGCCAGCGATGCCGCATGCCATGGCAGGCCGAGGTCGGCCAGCAGGGTGATCATCACAAACGTATAACTGAGCAGGCCCATGAGCACGGCACTTCGGCCAATGCTGTATAGATCCTGCCGGCGCAACACGTAGATGATGGCCGCCGTGGCAAAGGCTCCGGCGGCAATGGCGATCCAGGCAAAGTCGAAGACGATCCAAAGTCCCCATGCCCAGGTGTCGCTGAGGTTGGTTGAGCCGCCGAGGCCGAGAGCGAAGCGCATCAGGAAGCTGAGAACGCCGAACGCGATGAGCCCGAGCAGGGTTTTATCAAAGCCAGTGAACTGCTGTTGCGGCACGGGAGCGAAGTCGGGATGAGCGTGCTCGACGGGCGGCTGGTTGTTGGCGATGGCTTCCTCGCGGGCGACATCCTCGCGGCGCTTGCTGAGGGCGTAAGCTCCGCCGAGCACGGCACCGACGCCGACCACCGCAGGAGGCACGGCGCCAAGAGCAATGGCGCTGATCCGCGGGAAGGACTCCGACTGCACCTCAGGGAAACCAAGCTCGGCAAAGGGCACGCTGGAGAGATACAGCATGCCGGTTCCGCCGGCCTCGTGCTCGCCGTAGATGTGGCTGATGTACTTACCGGGATGGTTCTTGATGCGCTCGCGCGCTTCTGCCAGCAAGGCCTCGCGGTCGCCATACTTCAGGCAGCCGGAGGGACAGGCCTTCACGCAGGCGGGCTGCGTATGCTTTACAACCCAGTCCTTCTTCTGGACATCCGTGAGCGCGACGCCGTTCTGGTGCGTGGGAACGTCGCTGCTGACGCGGTCGGCGCAGTGCGTGCACTTGCGGATGGAGGGATTCAGAGAATCCCACTCCGCCGTGGGCACGCCCCAGGGGCAGGCCCACATGCAGTAACGGCATCCGATGCAGCGCGACTTGGAGTACACGACCGGGCCGTCATCCAGTTTATGCAAGGCGGTAACCGGGCAGGCCGAGGCACAGGCCGGCTCTTCGCAGTGCATGCACTGGCGCTTGGCGAAGATCTGCCGGAAGCCAGCCGAGTGATTGGGATCGTCCACCAGCCTTTCGGTGATGACAACATAGGTCTTCGACGAGAGCAGGCGCGGCTCCTGCGAGCCGAGTGCTTCCTCGTTGAGTACCGTTTTTTCGCCGGGCAGGTCGTTCCAGGCCTTGCAGCTGACCTGGCAGGAGCGGCAGCCGATGCACTTGGTGGTGTCAATCAGGGTCGCGCGATTCAATACATTGTGATCAGCCACGGTGACCTCCTTCTGCCGGAGCGACGTTCACCAGGCAAGCCTTGGCTTCCTGCGTGCCGGCGCCAGGATCCACGGCGTCAATGGTGAGGTAGTTGGTGCTGGGTCCGGTGTTCAGGCCCTGGAAACCCCAGTTGTAGGGCATCCACACCACCGTGACCTCCTTACCGTTGATTTGCAGGGTCCTCATGCGGCGGGTGACGACGGCCTTCACTGTGATCTCGCCGCGCGCGGAACTCACCTTGGTCATCTGGCCGGTTTTGATACTCAGCTTCGCCGCCAGCGATTCCGGAATCTCGACGACCGGCTCCGGGCTCATCTCAAAGAGCCAGGGCACGTTGCGTGTAATCGAGCCGGAGAGCCAATGTTCGGCCTGGCTGGAGGTCATCAGCACGTAGGGGAAATCCTCCACCTTGCCGATGGGCTGCTTGCCCTTGACCCGCGGATACTTCAACACCGGGCTGCTCTTGCGGTTGGGATGCAGAGCGTTTTCCGTCGGACTCTCCACCGGCTCGTAGAACTCGGGGATGGGGCCGTCCTTGGGCGTGTACGACGAGTCGCGTGGAAGTTCTTTGTCGGCGGCCTTGGGATCGAAGTCCTTGTAGCTGGTTGCGATCAGTCGGCCCAGTCCCTCGCCGTTCATGCGGAAGGCGCGCTGGCCGTTCGGAGTATCCGGGCCATCGGTGGCCACCGGAACATCCGGGGTGTCAAAACCCGTCCACTTTTTCTGTTCGGCATCCCACCAGACCAGCTTGTTCGCGGGATCGAAGGGCTGCCCCTTCTCATCGCAACTGGCGCGGTTGTACAGCACGTGCATGTTGCCGGGCCAGCACCAGGCAAAGCCCGGGTAGATGCCCATGCCGCTGGGATCGTTCTTGCCGTCGCGGCGCTTGCTCAGGTTCTTGCCGCCCTTGTAGCAGCCGGCGTAGATCCAGCATCCGGAGCTGGTTGTGCCGTCTGGCTGGAGGTCGGCGATGCCGTTGACGGGCAGGCCGGTCTTCAGGTCGAAGCCGTTGATCTCCTGAAGGATGGCCTCGGCACGGCCTTCCTTCGGATAATTCCACACGGCGTTCTTCAACGCGATGTCTTTGGGGTCGGTGGAATCCTTGTAGAGATCGCGCACTTTGTGGAAGAGCGTGTCAAGAATCTCAAGATCGTCCTTGGACGTTCCGGGGCCGTTGAGCGCCTTGTAGCGCCACTGCACCATGCGTCCGGAGTTGGTGAGCGAGCCTTCCTTCTCCATGAAGTAGCAGGCCGGCAGCAGGATGACCTCGGTCGGAATGGCCTTGGGATCGGTGCCGGGGCGCTTCCAGAAAGCAGCGGTCTCGGTCTCCCACAGCTCATGCACCACCAGCATCTCCAACTTGCTGAGGCCCTCGTGGGTCATGCTGAGGTTGGCGTTGCTGACCATCGGGTTCTGTCCGATGACGTACAGCATCTTGACGTCACCCTTGGCCGCCGACTCGAAGAATCCGTAGACCGTGTGGTTGGCCTTGAGGCTGCGCTTGGGCAGCCAGCTGTAGCCGAAGTCGTTCTCCGGCGTCGCCTTGTCGCCAAACCAGCTCTTGAGATTGTTGACCAGGAACTTGGCGCGGAAGGTGCCGTTGTTCTTCGTCCAATCCTTCAGCGTCGGCTCGTTGTGCGCCGGGTAGCTCAAATAGCCCGGCATGTAGCCGCTGAGTACGGCCATGTCACTGGAGCCCTGCACATTGGGCTCGCCACGCAGCGCGTTGACGCCGCCTCCCGGCTTGCCGATGTTGCCCAGCAGCAGCTGGAGAACGGCGTAGCAGCGAATGTTCTGCACGCCGACCGTGTGCTGCGTCATGCCGAGCGCGTACATGATGGTGCCTGGCTTGTGGGTGGCCATGATGTTGGCGATCTGCTTGATCTGCGCGGCGGGAACGCCGGAGATCTGCTCGGCCATATCCAGCGTGTAACGGCTGAAGTGCTTCTTGAGCTGGGCGAAGACGCAGTGCGGATCGTCGAGGCTCTTAGCCTTCTTCGGCTTCTTGTCGGCGCCGGTTTGGTAAGTCCAGGTGGCCAGCTCGTAGTGATGAGTGGCCTCGTCGAAGCCGCTGAAGACGCCATCCTCGAAGCCGAACTCCTGGTTGGCCAGCATCAGCGCATTGGTATGCAGCTTGACGTAGGGCTCGTCGTAGAGCTTGTTCTCCAGGATGTAGTTGATCATCGCGCCCAGGAAGGCGATGTCCGCCCCGGGACGGATGCAGGCAAAGATGTCCGCGATGGCGGAGGTGCGGTTGTAACGCGGATCCACGTGGATGATGATGGCGCCTTTTTCCTGCGCCTTGCGGATCCACTTCATGCTCATGACGTGATTTTCAGCGGCGTTGCTGCCCTCGATGAGGAAGACCTTCGAGTGCTGCATGTCCAGCCAGTTGTTCGTCATGGCGCCCCGGCCGAATGATGCCCCCAAACTGGGGACGGTGGGGCTGTGTCAAAGTCTGGCCTGGTGTTCGACGTTTACCGTGCCCAGCAGGCGGCTGAACTTGGTGATGGCATAGCACTCTTCGTTGGTGTTCTGCGCCGCGCCCAGGAAGGCGATGGCGTCGGTGCGATTGGCCACCAGTTCGGTGTCGCCATCCTTTTCCGTGAACTTCCAGGTCTTTTCGCGAGTGTCCTTCATCTTGTGGGCAATGCGGTCGTAGGCATCGTCCCAGCTGATTTCCTTCCACTCCGTGGCTCCGGGGGCGCGATACAGAGGCTTGGTTAAACGCTGCGGCGAATTCGGCACCGCGGCCATGGCCGCTCCCTTGCTGCACAGCGAGCCCTGGTTGATGATGTGATCCGGATCGCCTTCCAGGTTGATCAGCTTGCCGTCCTTGACGTGGCAGATCATGCCGCAGCCACAGGAGCAGAAGTTGCACGCCGAGGTGAACTCCTGCGTGCCGCTGACCTTCATGGCGCTGGTGGCCGCCTGTACATGAGTGGGGTTGATCCCCAGCTCGGCCAGCGCCAGCCCGGCGCCCATCCCTACCGTGGTCTTGAACCACTGCCGCCTATTCATTGCCATCAATAAACCTCCCGAAACCAGCCGCACTCAAAAAGAGAGGGAGTGCAGCCAAGTTTCCTGCAACCGGAGATTATTCCTCTCGCCCGGACGGGCTGGCAGTGGCAGAACTCACGGGAATGCGTGACCCATTACCGAATCTCATTATGTGAGACGAGCCGTCGTGAACGACGGTGGGGATTCCCTGATTGCCGTCCTCAATGAAATCAATCACATACGAGAATCCGAGGCGGTATCACAGATGGGCGGTGACTCGGCTCACTGCACCGGGTGCGAAGACCGAATACAGTTACGCGGTTCTGGGGTCGTCGAACCCCGTCTGCCTGCGTGCGATGCCGGCGGCGGCGACGCCTGTGTGCCCGCTGCGCAAAGCGTCCGCAAAAGCCCCAGCCCTGAGGTACAACGTGGCGATTCTAGACTCCTCCTCCCTGCGCCCAATCAAGCAATATTCCATTGACGAACTGAAGAGCGCGGCCGCCCTGATGCGCGGCTACAACCTGGCAGCCCTGCACTGCGCCGGCAGCGGACACAGCGGCGGCACGTTGAGCATCATGGATATCGCCGCGGCCTTGTATCTTCACGTCGCCGATCACGATCCGAAGAATCCGCAGTGGGTGGCGCGCGACCGCATCCTGTGGTCGGCGGGGCACAAGGCTCCCGCGCTGTATGTAAGCCTGGCCTTCAGCGGCTACTGCAAGAAGCTTGACCTGGCGCTGCTCAGGCGGCTGAGCTCGCCCTTCCAGGGGCATCCGCACTGGCTCAAGCTGCCGGGCGTCGAGGTCAGCAGCGGTTCACTGGGCCAGGGGCTGAGCGTGGCCGTGGGCAACGCCCTGGCCGCCCATCTGGACCACAAGGGGTACACGGTTTTCTGCATCATGGGCGACGGCGAGCAGCAGGAGGGCCAGGTGTGGGAGGCCGCGATGGAGGCTGCGCATCACAAGCTCGACAACCTAGTGGCCATCATTGACAACAACCATCTGCAGATTGACGGCAAGACCAGCGAGGTGATGAACGTCGAATCCATCGCCGAAAAGTACAAGGCCTTTGGCTGGAACGTGCTGGAGATTGACGGCCACGACATTGCTCAGATCGTGGAGGCCCTGGAGAAGGGGAAACGCAATCACGATGGGCGTCCGACGCTGGTGCTGGCCGAGACCGTCAAGGGCAAGGGTGTCAGCTTTATGGAGAACCTGGCGGGCTGGCACGGCAAGACTCCCAACCGCGAGGAGCTGGACAAAGCGCTGGCCGAGCTTGGCGTGGCCGCCGAGGTGGACGTGGAGAAGATGCTGGCGCACGCCGCCGAATATCAGAAGATGGTGGACGCGAAGCTTGACGCCAAGATGCCGAAGTTCAAGGCCGACTACTGGTGGAACCGCGGCGAGACCATGAAGGTGAAAATGGAGCCGACGCGCATGGGCTTTGGCAAGGCATTGGCGAAGGAGGGCGGTGACGAGCGCGTGGTCTGCCTCGGACTGGACATCTCCGGCTCCATCACCATCAGCGACTTTTACACCAAGAACCCCGAGCGCAAATCGCGCTGGCTGAGCATGGGCATCGCCGAGCAATCGGCCACCGCCGTCGCCGTGGGGCTGGCCAAGGAAGGCAAGCTGCCCGTCTTCGGCACCTACGCCACGTTTGCGGCGGCGCGCAACCTGGACCAGATTCGCGTCTCCATTTGCTATGGCAACTTCAACGTCTTCATCGCCGGAGCGCATGGCGGCGTCAGCGTCGGTCCCGATGGCGCGACGCACCAGGCCTTGGAAGACCTGTTTGCCATGTGCGGCCTGCCCAACATGAGCGTCGTGGTTCCGGCCGATGCCGTTGAGACGCGCAAGGCGACGCGCTACATGCTGCTGGAGCACAAGGGTCCCAAGTATGTGCGCTTTGCCCGCGAGGCAACGCCCATCATCAGCACCGAGGAGACTCCGTTTGTCTTTGGCAAGGCCAACGTCATTCGTCTGCGCGGCGAGCAGCCCAATATGGTGGACGCCTTTGAACACCACCTGGCCAGTGACTACAAGAACGAGCACGAGGCGCTGACCATCATCGCCTGCGGGCCCATGGTTCCGGAGGCAATGCGCGCGGCGTGGATACTGAAGAAAGACTTCGGCTACGAGACGCGCATCCTGAACATGCACACCCTCAAGCCCTTGGACCGCGAGGCGATTTTGCGCGCGGCCCGCGAGACGGGCGCGATCGTTACGGCCGAGGAGCACCAGGTGGGCGCCCTGGGCTGGCAGGTGGCGGGCGTCATTCTGGAAGACCCGTCTCTGATGCACCATCCCGTGCTGGCCGGCTACATCGGCGTGCAGGATCGCTTTGGCGACAGCGGCGCGCCGTGGGAGCTGGTCAAGGAGTTCGAGGTCAGCGCCGAACACATCGCGCAGAAGGCGGCCAAGCTGATGAAGGAGCGGGCTCAGCAGACGGAGCCGGCACTGGCCGCACATCGGTAGGCGATATTCGCAAGCTACGCGCGCGGGTCGAAGTGGCTCGCGCGTTTTTGTTTGGAAGGAATTTGAAAGGCGTTTTGAATTACTTGGTGATTTATTCAGCTAACAGGCCTGAATGCATCAGCCTCATCAGTTCGCTCTTCGCACTTGGGACAGAAGGCTGTAGAAATCAGGCAGGAGTTTACGGCTTCCCATATACGTAGCGGAGAAATTCCGCTTATCCGCCAGAGGAACGCAGTTAACGGTTACAGCGTCACCAACGTACCATGCTGGAAGTTTGTTGCGCCCCGTAGTTCGCTCAAAACAATACAACTCTTGTCCTGCCACACTGATGGGGGCAACTTCAGTGGTTATCCACCCGAACTTTTCTCTCATTATGGGTACAGACTTTCGAACTTCTTCCGCAGTCGAAAAAGCGGGGCTAACAGAGAGGGTCATGCTGCCCCAGTTAGGGCGATTGGCACCTATGAACGGTCGATAGAACAGGAAAAGATTCCATCCGCCTTCATCGAGGCGAGCCGCCGTCAGCGTCGGCACATTCACGTCATATTGAGGGCCGAAGGAACTCTTGAGGTGTGCTGTCCTGCCGTGGATAACGTGCCATCCTAGCGCGAGAATCTCAACCGAAAACATATGAATGGCCACGTAGCACATCGCCAGTATCAGCAGGAAGACCGCACACGTTAGTAGCGTTTTCTTGGACATGGAATCAGAGCCATATTGTACATGGGGTATGATGTCTCCCCCACCTCCGCAAAATTCACAATCCTTTACTGAGAATTTGCCGCAAGTTCATTAACATGGAAATGCACTTCATTTTTCCGTGGAGCGACCCTTTGTCTTTGAAGTCTTTTTTCTGGCCGGTGCGGCTGGTGTGTGCGGCACTCTTTTTGTTTCTGCTGGCGCCCGTGGCCGTGGTGGCGCAGGGCGGACCTCCGCTGCTGACCGACGATCCCGGCACTCCGGGGCGCAACAACTGGGAGATCAACGCCGGGTACACGCAGGACCGCGCGCGCGGCGACAACTATTACGAGACGCCGATCCTGGACATCAACTACGGATGGGGCGACCGCGTGCAGCTGAAGTACGAGACGCCATACATCTTCAACAGCGTGAACAACCAGAAGTTGCAGGGTGGGCCGGGCGACAGCAAGGCTGGCGTGAAGATTCGCTTCTATCAGAACGAGAAGCTGGACCTGAATATTGGCAGCTATCCGCAGTACCAGTTCAACAACACGCAGAACTCGGTCACGCGCGGGCTGGTCTTCAAGGGGCCGCAGTTCCTGCTGCCGCTGGAGGTGACGAAGAAGGTCGGCCCGGTAGACGTTGACCTGGAAGTGGGCCACTGGTTCACCCAGCAGAAGGATTATTGGATCAGCGGGCTGGCGCTGGGTCACCAGGCGACCAAGCGGCTGGAGCTGCTGACCGAGGTGTATCACGGAGGCGACCCTTCAGGCTTCCGCGACACCACCTTTGACTTTGGCGGGCGTTACCGGCTGGGCCGCAACGCGCTCTTCATCTTCATGGCCGGGCGCAGCTTTCTTGGCCCGGCCAGTGGTCAGTCGCAATTCATCGGCTACTTTGGCATGCAGTTCCAGTTGGGACGGCATCTGCGCGATGACGAGGATGCCGAGAAGGAAAAAGATGGCCGCGCGATGACGCACCCCGGAGCCATGAGCCGTCCGATGAACGCGTCGGCGATGCGGTAAACATTTTTCGGGCAAACAAACAGGGGAGCCTCACGCGAGGCTCCCCAAGTTTTTTTCTACCGCAAACTTCTACGGCACCCAGTCGGCCATAAAGACGTTCGTCTCATGCGGTTTGCCGTTGCGGTTGCTGGCCCACACCAGGTGTTTGCCGTCACTGGTGAACATGGGGAAGCTGTCGAAGGTTGGGTTGTAGGTAATGCGTTCCAGGTCCGTGCCGTCCACGTTAATCATCCACAGTTCGAAGTTGCCCATCGTGCCCTTTTCCGAGCCGTTGTTGCTGGCGAAGATGATCTTCTTGCTATCCGGGGTCATGAAGGGAGCAAAGCTTGCGTAGCCCAGGTGTGTGACCTGGTGCTTGTGGCTGCCATCAGCCTTCATCACCCAAATCTCCAGGGTCGAGGGGCGGATGAGATTCTTCGCCAGCAGTTCCTTGTAATCCTTAATCTCCTCCGGAGTCTGGGGATGGTAGGCGCGATAGACAATCCACTTGCCGTCCATGGACCAGAAGGGTCCGCCGTCGTAGCCAAGCTCGTGCGTCAGGCGCTTCACGTGCGAGCCGTCGGCGTTCATGGTGTAAATGTCGAGGTCGCCGTCGCGCATGGAGGTGAAGACGATGTGCTTGCCGTCGCGGGAGATGGTGGACTCGGCGTCATAACCCGGCGTGGTGGTCAGGCGATGCTTGTCGCTGCCATCCAGCTTGCTGACCCACACGTCAAACGAGGCATACACCGGCCACACGTAGCCGTGCTCGTAGCTGGGGCGCGGCGGACACTGCGGGGCCTCGCCCTCGGTGGAGGAGTAGAGAATGTGCTGGCCATCCGGAAAAAGATAGGCGCAGGTATCGGCTCCCTTGCCGCTGGAGACCAGATGCTGGTTGCTGCCATCGGCGTTCATCACAAATATCTGGTCGCACTTCAAGTCGCCGCGCATGCTCTGGAAGCTGAGCATCTTGTCATCGGCGCTGAAGTAGGCCTCGGCGTTCTGGCCTCCCCAGGTGAGCTGGCGAATGTTCTTGAGGTGCTTCTCCTCGGGAAAGCGCAAGGGATCGCTGGGGTCGGCCCCGGCGACAGGCTGAATGACATGAGACTCCGGAGCAGCGGTTGGCGCCGGCTGCGCCAAGGCGAAGGCGGCAAGCAGCAGGCACAGGATGGAAACAAAGAGAAAGCGAAGGCGCACTGGCATAGGCGGGCAGTGTAGCGAATCTGGCGCGCAGACACAAGATTCAGTCGCCTTCGATGGACAGCAACGCAAGAATGCTCCTGAAATTTTCTTCAGGAGCGAGCGGTTGAGCGAGCGATGAGGAGAAAACCGCAGGGCGGCCTATTGACCGCCCCGCCTACGTTTACCTGGTGGTGAAGCTCATGACGGAGCCGATCGTTTGGCCTCCGCCGTTGATGGCGATGACGCGGTAGTAATAGGTCGCCTTCGCCTTGAGGCCACTGATGGCGGCGCTGACCGTCGTGGCCGAGGTGCCGCTCAGTGGGCCTGCAATGGGCGTGCTGCCGGACATGGAGCTCGTGGTGGGACCGTAGCAGAACCAGTATTGGGTGGTGGCGTTGTTGGCCGTCACCGTGGCGTTCAGGGTTGCGCCCGTGGTGGTCAGTCCACTGGCCGATTTGGTGCTGACCGTGGGCGCAGAGGCAATGACGAAGCTGCCGGAGACCGCGCTGCTGGCCGGATATCCGCTGGCCACGGCGATGGCCTTAACCGTGGTGGCGGAGGTGATCTTGATTCCGCTGGACGAGTACCTGGCGCTGGACGTGGTGGGCGTTGTGCCGTTCGTCGTGTAGTAGATGGTCGCAGAGCTGGTGGAGTCCGTGAGCTTCAAGGTCTGCGCGCCGAAGTAGGTGCCGGGCGTGAGGGAGAAGACCGGCGCGGGCGTTTGCAGACTGATGGTGTAGCCGGCGGAGGCCACGGCGCTGGTGGTGTATCCGCTGGCGATGGCGATGGCCTTCACGGTCTGGGTGGCGCTGACGGTGATGGCACCGGTGTAATGCGTCGAGGAGGCCGTTGGAGTCGTGCCGTTGGTTGTGTAGTAGATGGCCGCGCCGCTGGTGGCGTCGCTGATGGTCACGGTCTGCGCCGTGCTGTAGGTGCCCGCCGCAAGCGAGAAGACCGGCGTAGCCGTGGCGGCGGAGTACTCGGTGAAGGTGTAGTCCTTGCTCGACCAGGCGCTGCCAATGTACGACCAGAGGCGCGCGTAGAGCGTGGCTCCGGCCATGGGGATTCCTGTGACGCTGGCCGTAGTGGCCGTGGTGTGTCCGGTGCTGGTGAGGTTCGTGGAGCCGACGCCGGTGGTGCCCAGATCGAGCTCATACTGGGTGACGCCGGTACCGGGCGTCCAAGCGAAGATAGCGCTGGAGCCCGTAAGCGTGCTGCCCGCCGCGGGCGAAGTCAGCGCCGATGCCACAGGAGTCACGGTGCTCGATGACGCCGTGTAGGTGTAGGAATTCGACTCCCACTGGCCGTTGACGTAGGACGAGAGTGTTGCGTAGATCGTTCCGGTGGTGGGCAGGCCGCTGACGCTGGCCGCAGTGGTGGCCACCTGTCCGGAACTATAGAGGTCGCTGCCACCCGAAGTGCTGCCCAGCGTGAGTTGGTAAAGAGTGACCGCGCCGCCCGCGCTCCAGGTGAAGGTTGCGCTGGTAGACGCAAGCTGGCTGCCCGGCGTGGGCGTGAGCAGTGTTGCCGGGGACGGTGCAGGCGATGCCTTGTAAGTGGTGGCGCTGCTAACCCAGTTGCTGTTGATCAGCGTGGCGAGCGTGGCGTAGATGGTGGCTCCGCTGGTAGGCAGTCCGGTGACGTTGGCCTCGGTGGTGGAGATGGCGCCGGAGTTGTAGAGATCGCTGGCTCCGGCGGTGGTGCCCAGGTAGAGACGATAGCTGGTGCCGGGAGCGCCCGTGGCCGTCCACACAAAGCTGGCGCTGGTGCCGGTGAGCGTGCTGCCCGCAGCGGGTGCGGTGATGCTGGCAGCCGTGGTGCTGATGCCGCCGCCGGCAAGGTTATAGAGGTTGGCGTCGAGCGTGGCGTTGGTCGCCGTCACGGGTGCGAGGAAGTTTCCATAGTTGCCCAGTTCACCGCCGCAACTGTAAGTGTTGGCGGGCGAGGAGCAGGATGCCGCGGTGGCGACGGCATCGTGACCGTCGTAGGCGTTATCGCGCCAGCTGACCAGGCCGAAATCCGTGTACTGCGGGAAGCCATAGCTGAGGTAGGCCCACCAGTCATAGCCAACCCATGGGCAGGAGCCGGTGGAGGAGGAGCACATGTTCCAGTAGTCGGTCATGTCGTTCTGGAACTGCATGCCGCGCGCGGCCTGCGTGGGATAGTCTCCGGCGACGGGAGCCTGCAAACCCTGGGCGCGCAGGTAAGGCGCCACGTCGGAGTCATAGTTCGCCGTCACCGAGTACCAGTTCTGGTAAGGCTTGTCGCCAAAGCATTTGCCGATGAACTCGAGCTGCGCCTGGGAGCCATCAAAGCTGAGCTGGCCCACGTCCAGCACCTGCCCTGCAGCCTTCAGCACGGGGCAGCGCGCGGGAGCCTGCCAGCTTCCAATCGAGCTGGGTCCAAGGAAGAGATTGTTGGGCGCGTACGCCTTGAAGCCATTCTTCATGGCCACCAGGAAGGTGTAGGCGTAACCCTCCAGAAAGTTGTCGAGGTCGGCCTTGTAAGCCGCGGTGCCATAGCTATCTGGTGATGTGGTTGCGTTGTTGTAAGTTGGCTGGTAGTTGTCCAGCAATCCCGTGCCGCCATTGCCAAAGCCGTTGTAGTAGTAGCTGACGGTGATGGCGCCGGTGAGCGTCGAGGTGAGCGTGACCGCTCCGGTCGAGTAGTTGATGGAGCCGCTCGTGATGCCCGCGCCGATCAGGTTGTAGGCGCCGTTGGGCGTGCCGTTGTCTCCACCGGCGACGGTGGTGCCGATGGTGATGAGCACGGAGTAACGGTCAACGTTGGCGTGCTTGAGTGTGAAGCTGACCTCGCCGCCGGTGCTGCTGACACCTGTAGATTCATTTGTGGCCTGCGCGGCGGTGGAACCAAACGTCGTGAAGTTGGTGCCCCAAGCGGAGTTCAGGGCCGCGATAGTGCCGTACTCGGTTTGCAGAAACGTCGCCAGCTGCGCCTTGCTGTGATTCGCGATGTCGGTGAAGGGCGTAACGGCGAAGGGGTTCATCGTCTGGCGCGGCGCGGAGTTGAGGATGACCCAGCCGGCGTGATCGAACCACTTGCCCGCGGGCGTGGTGGGGAAGTCCACTCCAGCCTCAAAGCCCGTGAAGTAATCGCTGTCGCCTGCGACTCCGCCGATGAAGTAGGACGACTGCGAGGCCGTGGAGCTGCCGTAGCAGTTGCTGGAGCCGGCCGACGAAAGATTGCAATCGTTGGCGTAGACGCTCATCACCACCGGCGCGTAGTTGGGATCGTAAACATCTGTGAGGTGATAGTTCGAGCCCGTGCCGATCGTGGGGTCGTAGAGGTACCAGAGGTTCTTGCAGGTGGAAGTCTGCTCGCAACTGATGTGCGCGTTGTTGCCAAAGTAATTGATGAATGGCGTCGCGGTGGCGACCGCCGGACCGTAAGGATCGTAGGGATACGCCATGCGGTATCCGCCGGGGCCGATGCCGTTGAATCCCCAGGAGCGCAGGCGCGCAACGGCCGTACTGTTCAGGGTCTCGGCGTCGGGATACTTGCTGCTGGTGGTGGCGTCCCAGCTCTGCGGAATGTATGGCGCAGCGGTGTGGTCATCCTGATAGCCAACATAGTAGACGCCGCGATGGATGTAAGGATGTCCGAGGGGATCGCAATAGACCCAGTGATTGCTGATCTTGGCGGTGTAGAAGGTTCCGGTGGCGCCCGCCGGGCAGGTGGCATCCAGCACGCCGCTGTATTCGTCGAGCTGCGTCTGTGCCACGGCACAGATGGAGACGAAGAGCACTGTGGCGAACAGCAGGACCATGCGGGAGGAGTTTTTCAGCGGGGTAAAAGATGGGTGCGTCACCAGGATTCTCCTTGCAAGGAGAATCATCGGTTTCGCGCAGAAGGATCATGCACTTACCAACGTAACAATGGGAGTGTTCCGTGACCCGTGGGTACATGACCTTTCAGATGCGATCAGGATGGCCGCAAATTTACTGGATGGAATCGAATTTTCGTCCCCGTTACCGGAGTAACCGCAGAAGATTCGAATATGCCGCGCATAGAAGGGCGGCGGAGAGAAGGATCAGCACATGCCGCTGTCTTCGGCGTGCAGCACGGCCTTGGCGCGGCTATGCGATGCCCGTTCTCCGCGAGCCTTCTGCGGCGTCCAATTCGATATGAGGCAGATCCTCTAGTAATCCACTCCCTGCCAGTAGTTCGGCGTGTTGACGATCTCGTACTTATTGGGATTGGCCTGCACCATGGCGTTGGCCGTGGAGTTCCAGACCGTGGCATGGCCTACTGCTCCGGTGCCGCCGACGTTGTTGTTCTGCACCACGGACTGATCCAGCAGGTAGTTGCTGAATCCGGCGGAGTTCTTTGCGTTCGTGTCCTGCTGCGCCCAGTAGCCGGCGTGCTGCGCGTCGTTGGCGGCCTCGGTGGCGTTCATGCGCGCGGTGGCGGCCTGGCCGATCTGATGAATCTCATTCACGCGCTGCTGGCCGGCGGCCAGAATCTGCTGATCGCTCTGCTGCTTCTGCTTCAACTGTGCGGCCATCTGCTGATTCACAACCTGGTTGTTGATCTGGTAGCTGGCGATGATGGCCTTCAGCAGGTCGAACTCCTTGTTCTCCACGGCAGCGGGCAACAGGGAGTGATCGAGCATGACGGTGTAGCCCCCAAAGCTCTGGATGGGGTCAATGGCGCACATGACGTCGTTAAACGCCTGCATGCCTTTGCCGTCGGGGTCCATGTGCCCAATGGCGTGGACGCAATGGTTACCCTGCGCCGCCTGCATGGGCTCGAGCTTTTCCACCTGAATCTTCGCCGGTCCCTGACCACCTGCCTTGCGCCACGCCTGGAAGAGATTCACGAAGTCCTTGTTGATATCGCCGCGGAAGGGATAAACCATGGTTCCCTTCATGACCGGCATGCGCTGCCGGGCCAGGTTGACCTGGAATGGGTTGGTGGGGTCCACGGCGTTCCGGATCATGTCAAGACCAACCTGTTCGCCGTTGGGCCCGCGCACGATGATGCTGCCGCGGCCGCTGCCGGGATCCATCTGCCAGCCTGCGGGCACGCCCATGCTGGCCGAGTTATCTGACGCCGTCACGCGGCGTAACGCCACCGACGATGGCGCCGGGGCCGTGCTGGACGCTGCGGGTGCCGCGGCCGCCGGCTGGCCGGGATTCCAAACGCTCGTCAACTTCTGCAGCATGGGGTTCACCGTCTGGCTGAAGCGGCTGGCGTCATCGGTGACGAGAGCGGCCTCAAAGTGCGTCGGGGAGACTTCGGCAGCTATCACCATGCCCGCCACGGTCGCGTTGCCACGGTTGTGGTTGACGGCCGTGAAGAAGACCGCCACGGAGCTGCTGTTGCGCACGCGGAAGGGTTGACCGACCTGCGGCTTCTCTCCGCACTGCTGGTGCACGGAGCTGAGGATGGAGCCCATGGCGGCGGCCTGCGAAGAAACTCCGTTCACGACTCCGTAGACAATCTTTCCGTCCGGAGGATAGTCAATCGTCGTTTGCCCACCGGATGCCGCGTTGCTGGTGCCGGCGGCCACTCCCTGGTTATGGCAGCCAACAGTTAGAAACATACAAAGGGCGATGCCGAGTATGAGAACCGCTAACTTACTTTCTTTCATAAGGACTTCCCTCTTCTCTCTGTGGTCGCTGCTCCCGCGCGGGCGCGTCAGGGGAGACAAGAATTGCCGTGTTTACCGCGTATTGATTGCTGGGCGGCTGAATCTTACTCCTCCTCTTCCGCAAAACGTGGATGACCTGCTCGAGATTCAGTCTTTTGTTAGCCAGTCGAACCAAAGTGGAACTCGCCATGTGAATTTTCTGGGCAAAACGCATTGCCCGCGCGACAGAAAGTGCAGCCTGGTGTTTCGAAATTGTGACTGGCCTTCCATGGTGGAAGGTCTATACTCAGGCATTCTTAAATGGAGCTCGTATGAGGCCATTCACGGCGGCCTTTCTCGTTGGGCTTTCTCTCGCCTGTGGAGCGCAGGCGACGGCGCAGACCAGTCGCGCATTGCTCCTCGGCATCAATACATATCAGCCGGTGGGCTCCTCGGCAGAGCATCCGCCGGGCTGCATTTACGGACGCTGCGAGCTGGGAGCATTTGAGAACCTGGATGGCGCGGTGAACGACGCCTCGGCCATGGCCGATCTGCTGACCAGCCCGAAGTTTGGATTTCTCGCCGCGCAGGTCGTACTGCTCACCAATCCCAATCCAGTCCATCCCCGCTCCGGCACCACCATCCTGCCCGCCGAACAGACCACCCGCGAAGGCATTCTTGCTGCCATGCAGAAGTACCTGGTGGATCTGCCGCAGAAGGGCGATATGGTCGTCTTTTATGCGGCCAGCCACGGCTCATTGCGCGTAAACAGCAAGGGCAACAAGCTGACCGTGCTGGTGAATGGCAGGTATCTGCACGCAGACAACACACTGGTTCCCTCGGACGCCTACAAGGGCGGCTACGACGTGCGCGACCGCGAGATGACCCGCATCTTCAACGCCGCGCTGGACAAGGGAATCCACCTGACAGCGATCTTTGACAGTTGTCACAGCGGCGGCATTAGCCGTGGAATCGGCACAAAGTATAAGGAGCGCAAGCTCGCCTTCGATCCGCGGGACATCGCCGAAGAGCCCGCGTCGGCAACTGATTCAGGCTCGACCGCGCCGACCGAGAGAACGGATAACCCTGCGCTGGTCTTCACCGCCGTGCAGCAGGATCAGACGGCCAAGGAGTTACTGCTCAATGGCACCACCACCGAGCCGCATGGTGCCTTTACCGCCGCGTTGATTGAGGCGCTGGAGAGCCTGCCCGCCAACACGCCCGCGGGGGATGTCTACCAGCGCGTGAAAGCCGTGCTGGAAGGCGGCGAGGTGCCGGAGCAGGAGCCGGAGCTTGACGCGGCCGCCGCACGCCGCCGCCAGCCACTCTTTGGCGGAGCGGCCACAGACAGCGGCCATCTGCGCGCTTTTGCCCTGAAGACGGATGACGGCGGAAACGTGTGGCTGGATATTGGCCGCGCCTCCGGCATCGGCGTGGGCAGCGAGTTCACCTCCATCCCCGCGGACAAGAACGTCGAGCCCGTTCATTTGCGAATCACGGAACTGCAAGGCATCGCCCGCTCCACCGCCGAGGTCGTCGGCGCCACTGGTGCAAGGGTGGAAGCCGGAGAGACCTTTGAGCTGAGGAAATGGATTCCGGCGGAGTCGGCGCCACTGCGCCTGTGGCACTGGGCTGCGAATCTTTCCGACGAGCAAGTACGCGCCGCTGTGGCGGAGGTGCGTGCCGCGCGAGTGGTTTCGGTCGCCGACCCCGCTGAAGAACCCTGGACGCACATGCTGAGCTGGGATGGCGTGAGTTGGACACTGCAGCAGACAGGCGCAGCCTCGGCCGTGAACTTGGGCGCGCCGCTCATGGCGAAAACCCTGCAGCAGCATCTTCCCCCGGGAGCGAAACTGTGGGTCAATCTGCCACCATCGCAAGAGTTGGCTGCCAAGCTGCACGCCGATGGCGGAGACAGCAACGTGCAGGTGGCGGCTGATCTATCCAGCGCACATTACGCGCTCGCCGGAGCGCTGGGGCCGGATGGCCCGGCCTATGCCTGGTTCCACAAGAACGAACTGGTAGCCGGGCCGGTGGCCGCCGCGCGCAGCACTCACACCCCGGGCTGCTCGGAGACTTCGCCCTATCCGGTTCGCAGCGATTGGGTGGCCGCCACCGGCAGCAATGCGATTGCCGAGCCTGCCGCTGTGCTGAATAACTATGCTGCGCGGCTGGCCAAGGTGCATGGATGGCTGGAGCTCGCGGATTCTCCGGCCGGTGCAACCAGCGGCGGATATTATTCGCTGGCGCTGCTGCCGGCGGCGAATGACGCCGCGCTGGCGAAGGATGTTCCGGTGCGCGGCGGAGAGCTGCTGCGAATGGCCCTGCGCTCCGACGAACGCGTGGTGGAAAAGCGGTGGGTGTATGTGCTGGACATTGACTGCCGCGGCCAGGGCACGCTCATCTATCCGGGAAATTACGCGGAGAATCAATTTCCCAATGCAGCCGACAACGGGCGTCAGTTCCTGCTGCCGGGCGCGCGAACCCTGCGCGTTGGCCCGCCTTACGGCATGGATACGCTGATTCTTTTGAGCACCGCGCAGCCGCTGCCCGATCCCTACGCGCTCAACTTCGAGGGCGCAACGTCGGAGGGTGCAACCTCGCGCGGAGAGTTCGCAGCGCAATCTCCGCTGGAGAGGCTCTTGAACCACGCCAGCAGCGGCACGCGCGGCTCTACCGGTGGAATGCCGGTCAACTGGGGTATTGCGCTGACGCCCCTTCACAGTGTTCCCGCAGGGGAAAACAAATGACCTGCGCAGCTGGCATCGAGGTGCCGCAAACAGCACAGAAAGCTTCACATCACAACGAAAGAGAGTTCTTATGTCCATCTCACGACGCCGCTTTTTGACCGATGCCTCGTCCATGGGGCTGCTCGCCGCCATCCTGCCGGAGCTGGCGCACGCACAAGCGCAGGGCAATGTTCCTCCGCCCTCATTGGAGGAAGCGCCGCACGATTCCTTCGACTTCTGGAATGGCTTCTTCGATTCCGTGAATCCGTACAGCGAGAATTACGGCAAGAAGTCCGCCACGCGCGGCCCGCAGGACCAGCTTCCGGATCCCGGCGCCGAGACTCAGTATCTGCACTTCAAGAGCGAGGAGCGCAAGCTGCGTTACGCGACGGACATTCACAAGGAGGAGTTGCTCGATCACGATGGCGACGTGGCGGTCAGCATCTCGCTCTCGCAGTTCCGCACCGGCGCGGGAGAAGTGTCGGCGCATCCCTCGCAACTGCGGGTGGACACCACGCAGATCTACCCTTACATGAACATCATTGCCCCGCTGGCGTGGACGGCCATTGCCTCCCTGGTGCCGGACAAGGCGGGCAAGGTTTCGCTCGACCAGTTGGGCTTCCGCACGCCGCAGGCCAAGCAGGGCACCAGCAAGATTCTGCTCACGCAGGGTACGGGCAAGCTGGCCGTGAACATCTCCAAGGCGCCGACGACCTCCATCTTTGTAAAGGCGCTGCACGTGATGATTGCGGGAGCCAAGATCGCGGCGCCCCTGGTGACGCTGCCGGCAATCAGCGTGCCGGCCCTGAGCGCGTTTACCGAGGCGCTCAGCTACTGGGAAGACCGCACGAAGTTCCTGATGGCCGGCAACCTGACCTCGGCGGTGGCCACGCAACATGCCTTCGCCGACGCCGAGCGCGAGTCCCGCTACGTCGGCCTGCTCTCCGGTGACTACCTGATGCTGCCGATGAAGCACACGGAGGATTTGGCCAAAGAGCTGCCCAACCTGGAGCTGGTGCAGGGTTACCTTGTGCGCAAGGACGCCGATCCGAATCTGCCGATCGAGAAGCGCGCTCAAGCGGCCGTTCCCGGCATCACCTACGCCTCCATGAGGATCAGCGTGCAGAAGATGGACGCCTCGATCGGCAGCAAGCCGGCCACCAGTGAGAGCAACTCAAGTTCTTCAAGCTCCTCGAGCAAGTCTCACACGAAGGAAAAAGAAAAGACGAAGTAGGCGGAGAGGAAGTCCCAATGATTCTCCCAGGTATGTTTCGTCGAGTTATGTTTCGTCCAAGGAAGTTACTAGCAAGCGCATCTCTGTGCGTGGCGTTGCTCATGGGCGCAGCGGTTGCCCAAGCGCAGATCGCTCCACTGCGCGAGCAGATTGCGCAGCACGAGCAGAAGCTGGCCGAGGCTCGCGCCGGACACCAGGCAAAGGATGAATGCACGCAACTCATCGCTCTGGGCTATCTCTACCGTCAGTCCGGTCAGATGCAGAAGGCGCTGGATGCTCTGAACCAGTCATTGGCCGTGGAGCAGAGTGGCGGAGGCCAGGCCACCCGGGCGATGACACTGAACACCATGGGCAAGGTTTACTCCGATATGGGGCAGCAGAAAAAGGCTCTGGAGTTGTACGGTCAGGCGCTCGCCCTCTGGCAATCTCTCGGCATCCGCGCCGCAGAGGCCAACACCGAGACCTACATGGGCCGTTCGTACAACGAGCTCGGCCAGCGGCAGGATGCACTCAAACATCTGACCGAGGCGATGTCTCTCTGGCAGCAGATCGCCACCCAGCCGCAGAACCTGCGCGCCCGCTCGCGCATGGGCCTGGCGGAGTTGATGGACCTGAAACGCCTGAAGGACGCGATGCCGAACCTGCAGGAACTGGTCGAACACGCCGGGAAGGCCAACACCCTGGAGAACCTCGGCAAGGCCTACTCCGAGATGGGCCAGGGCCAGCAGGGCTTGGAGTACCTGAAGCAGGCGCTGCCCATTTGGCGCGAGGCCGGCGAGCACAACGGTGAGGCGCTGACGCTGAACGACATGGGCCGCACATGCGCCGACCTGGGGCAAAAGCAGAACGCACTGGACTATTACAACCAGGCGCTCACCCTGTGGCGCAGCATCGGCAATCGGCAGGGCGAGGCGATGACCCTCAACAGCTTTGGCCGCCTCTATCGCGATCTGGGGCAGCAGCAGATGGCCCTCGATTACTACAACCAGACGCTGCCCATCTGGCGCGAGGTGCAGAACCGCAACGGCGAAGCCATGGCGCTGAACGACATTGGTCGCGTCTATGCTGACCTGGGGCAGGGGCAGAAAGCTCTGGAATATTTTGACCAGGCGCTGCCGATCTGGCATGAGACGGGAGCCCGCCGCGGTGAGGCGATGACCCTGAACAATTCAGGACGGGTCTGGTCGGATATGCATCAGCCGGCCAAGGCAGTGGCGCTGGACGCCGAGGCGCTTGGCATCTGGCGTGAGGTGGAGGACCGCCGCGGTGAGGCGCTGGGCCTGATGAGTTTGGGCTGGGCCTATTACGAACAAAAGCAGATTGACCAGGCGCTGGCCAGCGAGCTATCCGCACTGGCCCTGGCCAAGGCCGCGGGAGATCCGGAGATCGAGGGCGTCATCGAGACCAGCCTGATGGTTGGCTTCCGCGATGAGCATCATCCGGAGGAGGCCATTCTGTTTGGCACGGAAGCAGTGAACAGCTTTCAGCAGATTCGCAGGAACATTTCGAGTTTGACTAAAGACCTGCAAAGCGGCTTCGTGAAATCGAAGTCTTTCACCTATCGCACACTTGCCGAGCTGCTGGTGCAATCCGGACGGCTGGGTGAGGCCGAGCATGTTCTTGATCTGCTGAAGGAGCAGGAACTGAAAGAAGTTGTGCGCGGCGCCGCCGAGAGTGCTGCATCCGCCTCTCAACCCCTGGTGCTGAGTGGCGCGCAGCAGAAGGCGGAGAGCGCACTGGCTTCTGCGGAGAATACAGCCGCCGCCTTGACCGAGATGAACGTGGAGATGGCCCGGCTGCAGAGCCAGCCGCAGCGTACGCCGGAGGAAGCCGCGCGCCTGAAGGCCCTGGAGGCAAAGATCGAAGCGGCCAACGCGCAGGTGGCGGAGTTCTTCCGCAAAACGCTTTATCCTGAGCTGGCGCAACGCTCCGGAGCGCAGGATGCCAACGCCCTGCTCAGCCGGGAGAAGTCCGAAGTCAGCCGCTTGCAGAACACGCTCGCCAAGCTGGGTCCGCGCGTCATCGGCATTCGCCTGTTGCTGGGCGAGGAGCATGCCTACCTGATCGTGGTGACGCCACAGGCGCGCCGCAAGTACGAGCTGGCTGCCGCTCCCTCCGAGCTGCGCAGCAAGGTGTTGCAGGTGCGCGAGGAGCTGCGCCGCCCGTCATCGAATCCGCGGCCTCACCTCGCCGAGCTATACACCATGGTGGTTGCGCCGCTCAGCAATGAGCTCGCCTCGCTCGAGCAGAGCGCAAAGGGCGAAGCCCGGGCGCCGGTGCTGTTGTGGTCGCTGGACGGCGTGATGCGTTACGTTCCCATGGCTGCCTTGTTTGATGGCACGCACTACCTGGCCGAGCGCTTCAATAACGTCCTGTTCACTCCGGAAAGCTACGGACACATGGCCTCCAGTGATGACGGCAAGCCTGCGCTGCAGGTGCTGGCCATGGGACTCTCCAAGAGTTATGGGGGATTGCCCGCCCTGCCCGGCGTTCTGCCGGAGCTGCATGCCGTGGCCGAAGACCCGGCGGTGCCGGAATCGCACGGTCCGATGCACGGCCGCCTCTACTTTGACGACCGCTTCACCTACGCCGCGCTGAAGGAGCAGCTCGGCTCCGGCTCGGGTTTTCCCGTCGTCCACATTGCAAGCCACTTTGTACTGGAGACCGGCGGCGATGCCGAACCCTATCTAATGCTGGGTGGAGAAAACGCAGGCGACACCGGCGGATTTCCACTGACGCTTTCGCGGATTGAGGAATCCACCATCAGCTTTCAGCAGACGCGGCTGCTCACGCTCTCCGCCTGCAGTACGGCCAAGGGCGACGTCGCCAAGGACGGGCTGGAGATGGACAGCCTCGGCATGATTGCGCAGCAGAAGGGAGCCGATTCCGTGCTGGCAACATTGTGGGACGTCAATGATGCCAGCACCAGCCGTTTGATGAGCGACTTCTATACACGCTGGGTCAGGAGTCCGGCGCCGGGCAAGGCCGAGGCGCTGCGCCAGGCCCAGCTCGCCTTTCTGCGCGGGCAACAGGCCGCGCCGCAGGCCGCCCACCGTGGAGTGCAGGCCGTGGAAGATGATTCTGCCGCCACGCAACACATCGGTTACGCACACCCGTTTTACTGGGCGCCATTCATCCTGATTGGTAATTATCAGTAGCCGGGGGTATGCGATAATCCACTCCATTCAAAACCACAACCTCCCGGGAGTATGCATGCGGATTCTGCGGGCCACCCTATTTGTCGCCATCCTGTTGCTGACGTTTTGCGCTTTCGCCGCCGGGCCTCCTTCGTCCGCGCCAACTCCGCGCCTCGTGCAGGGAACGGTGGTGGGGCCGACGAGTATTCCCGTGGCCGGCGCGCGCGTGGACCTTCGCGACGCGGATGACAACATACTGGCCGATACGCTCAGCGACACGGACGGACGCTTTGCCATCTTTGACCTGCGCCTCGCCGCGGGCAGCTACGTGATGCATGCCTCCGCAACAGGCTACGCAGCCGACGAAAAGAGCTTCAAGGTCGGCGCCGAATCCCAGCCCGAGCTGACCATCGCGCTCAAGCTGAAGGGGGCGTCCAAGGAGCGTGGAATCAGCTCCCGTTACACCGTGGTGAAGGTCTTCTACGCCACCGACCGAAAGCAGGCCGTCGGCGAACAGACGGTGCGCTATTTGGGAGTCAAGTCCGACAAGGGGACCTTGGCCTACGGCTCCTGCGAGGTCAGCATCCCGGAGTCGCACACCTTCGCGCAGCTCGAGCGGCCTTCCGTCTGGCGCTTTGAGTTCCACGCCGATCCCGACAAGCACCTCATGCTGCAGAGCGTGACGCCGGAGGCGCGCGACCGTTTCTTTCATGATGTCTCCGCCTCGGTGGCGGCTTCTTCGGGCAAGGAGGCGTTCGTCTTCGTCCACGGCTACAACGTCAGCTTTGAAGATGCCACAATCCGTACCGCGCAACTGGCCTACGACTTTGGCTTCAAGGGCGCGCCCATCCTGTATAGCTGGCCATCACGGGCGAGCCTGTTCGGCTATCACGACGATGAAGAAAACGTGGCGCAGACGGTCGGCAACCTGAAACAGTTTCTGCGGGATGTGGCCCAGAGCAGCGGCGCGCGCGTGGTGCATCTGATTGCCCACAGCATGGGGAATCGAGCCCTCCTGCCCGCCGTGTCTCAACTCGCCGCCGACCCGCACTTCCAGCACATGGATCAGTTCCACACCATCATCTCCGCCGCGCCTGACGTGGATCGCGATGTTTTCATCAGTATGATGCAGCAGATCCTGAAGCCGGCCAAGTCGAGTGTCGCGCTCTACGTCAGCGAGCATGACCAAGCGCTGGCCGCCTCGCACGCCCTCTATCACGCGCAGCACCGGGCCGGGGAGGGTGGAAGCCAGTCGGTGGTGATTCAGGGCATGGATACCATTGACGTCTCCGCGATCAGCATGGATGCCCTTGGCCACAGCTATTACGGAGACAGCCGCAGCGTGGTCACCGATCTGCTGGAGTTCTTCTCCGGCAAACATCCTCCCCGGCCGGGGCTTACGCGCGGCTCTGTTGGCAGCCTCGGCTATTGGCTGCTTCGCCCCGCAAACTGAGCGATAGGCCAACACCCTGTGCTGGAAAGAACGAAAGAACTTGTCCGCAGACTGGCCGAGTTCGAGTGTTTTGCTGTGGCGCGAGTGCGATAGCATATCTTTATGCGTAAATATTGGCTGCCCAGCGCGACCCTTCTCGCAATCCTACTAATGACGCTGGCGGTTTACCTGCCCACCTTACGCTATGGCCTGGTGTATGACGACATCGGCCAGCTTGTAAAGAATCCGCGGCTGACCGCCTGGCACTACCTTCCTGGATACTTTACGACCCATGTGTGGGCGCACCTGGCGGGGCAGCCCGCAAATTACTATCGCCCAATGTTTCTGCTCTGGCTGCGGCTGATGTACGTCCTGTGCGGCGCGCCTGGTCCGTGGTGGCATCTGCCGACGGTGCTTACCCACCTGGGAGCCACCCTCGCCGTCTTCGCCCTGCTGAAGCACATCACGGAGGATCTTCGCGCCTCGGCCGTGGCCACCGCGGTCTTTGCGGTTCATCCCATACACACGGAGGCCGTCGCCTGGGTATCGGCGGTCAGCGAACCGCTGTTCACCGCTCTGCTGATTGGCTGTGTTTACTTCTACAGCCGGCGAAAAGGAAGGGTCTCCCTGCTGTCGCTGGCGCTGGCGTTGGCCGCCATGCTCACCAAAGAAGTGGGTATCATCGCGCCGCTGCTGATTGCCGTTTATGCGTTGACGCAGAGTAAGCCGCAGAGTTCGACTCGCAGTACCTGGAAGCAGGCGCTCGCTGATGCCGCCCCCTATCTGCTGCCCGTCGTGGTGGTGGAAGCCTTACGCTGGAACGCCATGGGCACCCTGGGCACCACCATGCCGGCGATGATGAGCCGGTGGCAGATGGCACTGACGTGGCCTTCTGTGCTGGCCCTGGACGCGCGCCACATCCTTTGGCCGGTCCACCTCAGTGAGAGCTATCCGGTCGAGATTGGCACTTCGGTACTGCCGCTGATTCTGCTTGCGGTGCTTGTGGCTGCGGCGGCGGTGACGTTCTGGAAGGCCTCGGCCAACGTGCGCTTTGCCCTCCTGTGGATCGTGATCACGCTGGCTCCGACGTTGGCGTTGCGCTCGCTCTTCTACGGAGACTTTGTCCACGACCGTTACCTCTACCTGCCCTCCGTTGGACTGGCATTGCTGCTGGCCATTGCCCTGCGACACATTCATTGGAGGCCGGCGTATAACATCGGCGTGCTGTTGGTGCTGGCAGCGCTCATCGTCGGCACCGAACGTGAACTGCCCGTTTGGCGGAGCAATCTCAGCCTGTTCACGCGGGCAGTGGAGACCTCGCCATCGAACCCCTATCTACTGAACAGCCTTGGCCAGGCTTACATGGAGGAGCATCAGGTGGCCGAGGCGCAGCCGCTGCTGGAGCGCGCCATTGCGATCAATCCCATCTACTGGAAGCCCTACTACAATCTGGCCCTCTGCTACCAGGCGCAGGGGCAGCCCGCGGTAGCGCGGGCCATGTATGAACGCGCCATGCAGCTACGCCAGCAGACGCAATAGCCCGCGAGATTGCGGGAGAGTGTTCTTTCAGCGGTGTTCGCCGCGCCCGAGTCTCTATTCTCGCAACGTCTGCTTACCAGCGGCGCGCATCGAAGGCCGTTGCGGCGATCACGGCGCAGGAAAGAAAGCACGCGGTCATGCCAATCCGTAAACTGCCGGAGGTGCTGGCCAGGGCTCCAATGGCGTAGGGCAACGCCGCACCGCCCAGACCTCCCGTGGCGAAGACCCACCCGAGCCGCAACCGTATTGTTCGCGACCCCCGGGCCGAAAGCAGTGCCACGGCGGTGGAAAAGACCGGGCTCAGTCCCAGGCCCATCAGCACGGCGGCTGGGTAGTACCACTGCCCGGCAGGAGCAAGCAGGAGCAAGACCAACCCTGCCGTAGCCGTACACAACGAGCCGGCCAGGAGCCGCAGCTCCATCCCTTTACACATTCCGGCGGAGATCGCCAGCCGCCCCAGCAGGAAGCAACTCCAGAAGATCGTCTGCAGCAGGGCCGCGCGGGACGATGGGAACGCAGCCATGCGCTGCGCCAGCGTCGGCAGCCAGCCGCTGATGCCATTCTCCAGCCCGACATAGGCGAACAGCAGCAACGCGCAGGAGAGAAGGTTGCGCGTCTCAACCCGACTCAGCCGCGCCGTCTCCGTGACCGCCACCTGCGCCTCCACCTTCGGGAGCCATACGCCCAGGGGCAACAGCACGGCAGCAACAATCCACAACACAAGGCGCAGCCGGTGCAGGTCGCCATCCACGATTCGGAGGAAGAGGCCCGGCGCAAGAATGGCGCCCAGCGCCCAGCAGAAGTTCAGCAGGTGCAACGCCTGCGTGGAGCGCTCGCCGCTGCGTTCAACGACGATGTGCGTGACCGCGGGCATGGCCACGCCGGTGCCGAAGCCGATCATTGCGAAGCCGGCATACAGCAGCACGCGGAGTCCGCTGGGAAGCACGGCAAAGCCGAGCGCGGCCAACAGGAAACCCAGTGCGGCAGAGGTGCGCGAGGAAGTGCGCCGGGTGATCTCGCCGGAGACAAGCGCTCCGCAGACGCCGCCCAGAAACTGCGCCAGGAACAATCCACCGGCCGATTGGTCGTTCAGTGCCCATTGCGACTGCAGCAGGGGCAGCAGCGGTCCGAGCATGGTTGTGGCCACGCCCAGCATCACATAGGAGGCAAAGGCGGGAGCCAGGGATCGTCGCATGCGAACTCCGGACGCTCCCATCCGCTCCGTGAACGGGGAATCAACTCCATGAGCAGTAATGCGGGAGGCGCTGAAGGAGTTTGGCATAGCGGCACGGCTCCGGCAAGGGCCCCTGCGCAATCGATTGTCTAAAGATGTTTCCTGTGGTATGCTTCACCCGCTTATGCCGGATTTTGATGCTCCAGCGTTTTTGAAACAACTGCAAAGCCGCCGCAACTTCCTGCGTCAGAGCGGACGTCTGCTGCTGGCTGTCCCGCTGTTTGGCTTCGCGGGGACTCCGTCCTGCTCATCGGGGTCTGGTACAAGCACCACCCCGCCGAACAATGGCTACACGGGCACCGACGATCAACTATTGGACGACCTTGAGAGCACGGCTTTCCAGTTTTTCTGGAACCAGGCGAACCCGACCACCGGCTTCATCAAGGACCGCGCCAACGCCGCGGGAAGCGACACCTACACCGATTGCAGCATAGCTTCCACCGGCTTTGGACTGACGGCGCTCTGCATCGCCGACTCGCGCGGCTATGCCACATCGGCTGCGCTGCAAAGTCGCGTTTTGCTCACCCTGCAGTCGCTGCAGACGCTGGCTGCCGGACACCAGGGATTTTTCTATCACTTTCTGGATTGGGGCACCGGCGCGCGATACAACCAGTGCGAGCTCTCCTCGATTGATACAGCCATCCTGATGTGCGGCGTGCTCAGCGTAAGGCAGCACTTTTCCTCGAACGCGGCGATTGTCGCGGCGGCCAACCAGCTCTACCAGGCGGTCAACTGGCCCTGGATGCTGAACGGCGGTCAGACGCTTTCCATGGGATGGACTCCAGAAAGCGGGTTTATCACTACGCGTTGGGATCACTACTGCGAGCTGATGATGATGTACCTGCTTGGCATCGGCTCCACCACCTATCCCCTGCCCGCCTCAAGCTGGCAGGCCTGGTCTCGGCCGACCTACACGTACCAGGGCATCACCTACATCTCCGCCGGAGATCCGCTCTTCGTACATCAGTATTCGCACGCCTGGATTGACTTCCGCAATCAGCACGACAGCTACGCCGACTACTTCCAGAACTCGGTGTACGCCACGCAGGCGCACAAGCTCTTCTGTCTCTCGCTGGAGGCACAGTTCTCCGACTACGGAACGAATTTCTGGGGCATCACCGCATCCGACTCGCGCAACGGGTACGTGGCCTGGGGTGGTCCCCCGGCGCTCGGCCCGCTGGACGGCACGGTTGTTCCCTGCGCCGCGGCTGGGTCGGTGCCCTTTGTGCCTGCCGATTGCATCGCCGTGCTGCGCAACCTGCGCGGGTATTATCCCAGCGCCTGGGGACGTTACGGCTTCACCGACGCGCTCAACCCGCTCTACAACTGGTATAACCCTGACGTTTTGGGGATCGACCTGGGCATCGGCATGCTGATGGCTGAGAACTATCGCAGCGGTTCCGTGTGGAGCAACTTCATGACCAGCCCCGAGATCAAGAGTGCCATGACACTGGCCGGCTTCCTGCCAAACGCATAGGCTATCGCGCACCGTGCCGGATGTCTGCCCTGGGGATATCGGTTGTTGCAAGCCTGCTGAACGCGGTGATGTACAGTTGGTGAATCGGCGCGGTTTGATGCGAATGAAATAATCCGCGGGCGCTATACTCATCAGATATGCGCGATGGGAAGAAAGATACCGTGTTGGCGAAACCTGCGCAGGGGACAGCGATACACCGAGCCAACCTGGCCGAACTGGCCAGCCACCTTGGACTCTCGCCTTCGACGGTCTCGCGTGTCATCAATCGCACTCCGGGCGCGCGCTCCATTCCGGCCTCTACCCAGGAGCGCATCTTCGCCGCCGCGGAAGAGCTCAACTACCAGCCCAACATGGTGGCCAAGTCGTTGCGCAAGCAGAGCACGTACACCATCGGCGTCATGGTCCCCGAACTTGGCGAAGGTTATTCCTCCACCGTGCTGAACGGCGTGGAGACCGCGCTATTGCGCAACGGCTACTTCTTTTTTGTGGTCAGCCATCTGCATCGCGAGGATCTATTGCGGGAGTATCCCCGCCTGTTGCTGGCACGCGCCGTGGAAGGCATCATCGCCGTAGATACTCCCTGGCGCGAGGCCCTGGGCATTCCGGTGGTCACCATCTCCGGACATTCGCCGATGCCGGGATTGACGAACATCGTCCTCAACCATCAGCGGGCCGCGGAGCTGGCACTCAAACATTTTCGAGATTTGGGCCACACCAAGGTTGCCGTGATGAAGGGGCAGGACTTCAGCAGCGACACGGAAGCGCGCTGGGAAGCCATTCGCGAGGCCGCCGAGCGCATGCAGATGCCCATCAATCCCCGGCTGCTGGTGCAGTTGGAGGGCGAGAGTTCCACCAGCACCCCCGGTTACGTCGCAACCAGGCATCTGCTGGAGACAGGAGAGCCCTTCACGGCGCTCTTCTCTTTTAACGACATCTCCGCCATCGGCGCTATTCGCGCCATTCACGAAGCCGGCTTGCGCGTCCCCGAAGATGTTTCCATTATTGGTTTTGACGATATTCCCAGCGCGGCCTTCCAGAATCCCGGCCTCACCACCATCCGTCAGCCGCTGCGCACCATGGCCACCCTCGCCGTGGAGCACATGCTATCGCGCATCAGCGGCAAGGCAGATGGCGCCAGCGAGGAAATTCAGGTGGAACCCGAGCTGATTGTGCGCAACTCCACGGCGCCTGCACGCAATGCTTCCGACCTTCGGCGCAAACTGGCCACAAAGTAAGCGGCACAACTCTACCTAGGGATGGATGCTGAAGTTGGCATGCTCCTTCGCCGTGGAGCTGCCTCCAATCCAAACGGTGTAGTCGGTCGCTTCGATGACCTGGTTTCCACGATTGTCATAGAAGGCGAGCTCGGAGTAGGTGAGCGGGAATTCCACCCGGCGCGACTCGCCGGGCTTCAGCGTGACGCGAGTAAATCCCTGCAGGCTGCGCACCGGCTGCTCCAGGCTTGCGCCAAGATTGCGCACATAACACTGCACAACCTCTGTTGCCTCGACGGCGCCGGTGTTCGTCACCGTGGCCGAGGCCACGACCAGCGCCGGGCCATGCGGTTTTCCGCGTGACAGCCGAGCCTGTGCCAGCTTCAACTCAGCGCGCGACACTGCGACATTCGTATATGCGAATGTTGTGTAGCTCAGGCCGTGTCCGAACGGGAAGAGCGCGTCGTTGAACGTGTCAATGTAACGTGAGACAAAGTGCGAATCAACGTCTGTGCCGGGGTGCGCCAAATCCACGCTGCCCGTCGGGCGGCCCGTGGGGAACTGCGCGTAGTAGAGCGGTTCCTGCCCGACCACGCGCGGGAAACTTACCGGCAGTTTGCCGCTGGGTGCCACATCTCCAAACAGCACATTGGCAATGGCCGCTCCCGCCTCGGTGCCCGGAAACCAGGCTGCCAGGATGGCTGGAACCTTGGCCGCGGCACTGGCGAGAACCAGTGGGCGTCCGGAGAAAACAACCAGCACGACCGGCTTGCCCGTGGCCGCGACCGCCTCCAGCAACTTCTCCTGGTTGCCGGGCAAATCCAGGTTGGAGCGCGAGCCGGCCTCACCACTCATCTCTCCTGCTTCGCCCAGCGCGAGCACTACGACGTCGGCTTGCTGTGCGGCCTTGAGCGCAGCTTCGAAGCCGTCCTCTTTCTCGCCAGAGATTTCAGTTCCCTGCTCATACAGCAGTCGTCCACCGTTGCGGACGGCACGAGCCTCCAGGGCATCCTTGACGGTCACCACTTCCTTCTGGCGTCCGCCGCCAGCCCAGGAGCCGACCATATTCGCCGAGTCATCCGCCAGCGGCCCGATCAGGGCAATGGTCTTCGCGGTGCGCGGCAAGGGCAGCAGGGGTGCTCCGCCGTTCAGCGCGCGGTTCTGCAACAGCACCAGCGATTCCTCTGCTGCCAGGCGCACCAGTGGGCGATGTGCGTCCACCGCAGCGGTCACTTCTTTCTCCACCGGGTAGGGATGTTCAAAGAGTCCGAGCGCAAACTTGAGGCGCAACACGCGGCGTACAGCCTCATCAATGGCCGACATGGGAACCTTGCCGCTGCGCACAAGCCCGGCCAGTTCCGTGTCGTAGTAGTGCGACATCATGTCAATGTCAACGCCCGCCAGCAGAGCTTTGCGCGAGGCCTCCGCTGCGTCGCGTGCAATCCCGTGGTTGCGCAATTCCATGATGGATGTGTAATCGCTCACCACGGGGCCGTTGAAGCCCCATTCACGGCGCAGCACCTGCGTCAGCAGGTAAGGATTGGCCGAGGATGGCACGCCGTTGAGCGAGTTGAATGCGCTCATGATGCTGGCCGCGCCTTCTTCCACCGCGGCCTTGTACGGCGGCAGATACACCTGCCGCAAGCGGCTTTCAGACATATCCGTGGTGTTGTACTCGCGCCCTGCCTCAGCCGCACCATAGGCGGCAAAGTGCTTGACGCTGGCGGCCACGCTATCCGGCTTGGAAAGGTCGCCCTGCTGGTAGCCGCGGATGTAGGCCCGAGCCATCGCCGCACCCAGATAGGGATCTTCGCCGGCGCCTTCCACCGTGCGGCCCCAGCGCGCGTCGCGGCTGATGTCCACCATGGGCGAATAGAACCAGCGCACTCCGGCGGTCACCGCTTCGGAGGCGGAAAGATGCGCGACCTTCTCCACGAGCGCGGGATCGAAGCTGGCGGCCAACCCCAGGGGCTGCGGATAAATGGTGCGGTAGCCGTGAATGACGTCTGCGCCAAACAGCAGCGGAATATGCAGCCGGCTCTTCTCCACCGCGGCACGCTGGAAGGCCGCAGTACGGGCCGCGCCCACCGTGTTCAGCATGGAGCCCAGGCGGCCCGTGGCCGCAAGCTGCATGGCATCCACCTGCGTGGCGGCCGTGGGATTGGCGGCCATCTGCGGCGCGCTCTCCACGTCAACGGGCTTGGCTTCGTCTTTAAAGCCATCGTCGTTGTACTGCACCAGTTGCCCGAGCTTCTCTTCCAGCGTCATCTTCCGCAGCAATGCATCCACGCGGCGTTCGATGCTGGCAGACGCCATCTGATGATTCGATGGCGGTGCGGCCGTGGGTGCTGGTTGTGCGGCTGGTTGTGCGGCTGGCTGCGCCATCAGTGGGCTGAGCAACGCAAACCCCAGCGCACAGGCGGCGGCGCGGCGCACGGCCTTGCTCAACAGCCCAAGTCCGTGAGGCATCATGGCCGCCCAATGGTCGTTTCTACTCCGAGACTCTGCGAAAAAGTGTGACATGTCCATCATTCCATCATTCGGATGCCGGGCCGTCAGGTTGTAGTCCAATGCTTCGCTGCGCCCGTCCGATTTCTTCGTTCTTCATAAAGTAATGCCAAACCAACTGCGTGCGCCCGTTCTCAATCATCACCGTCTGCGGCGCCTGGTTCAGCCCCATGTAAATTCCCGAATACCAGTTCAATTGCTGATTGTATGAATCACGAAAGCCGTAGATGTCCCATAACTGGGCTCCCAGGTCGCGGTAGTAATGCTTCAGCGCTGCCATGGACTCCGCCGGCGTGTAGGCATAGGAGGCAATCGCACCGGTCGGTGCCAGCGTTCCTTCATCTTCGGTGAATGGCTTGTACTCGTGATAGCCGTCCGGACCATCCACGGCCGTCAGCCCCCATGCATCGGCCCCATAGCCCTTCCAGCGCCTTGGATTCTCCACGCTATAGGCATGGCTGATGAGCGCCTCATTGCGGTTGTTCGCGAAGTAATTCGTGAAACGGTCGCGCCAGCCTCGCGGGTCATAGCCAAGATAGGAGTATTGCGTGAAGAACAGCGGTCCCGGCGAGCCCGGCGTGTAGTTCATCGCCAGGTCAATTCCATAGTAGCGGTGCCGCTCGCCGTAATGATGCTCGCCATGAGCGTGCGTGTAGCCGCTGTCATAGAGCGAAGCCGGCACCGGATGCGTGGGCGAGGCGATGGCCAACACGTAGGTGATCATCACCTCGTTCCATCCCTCCAGACGATTGGCGATATGGAATCCCCAGTTAGGAGACCAGTGCCAGTACAGCGCATCGCGCTCGCCCGGCACGCGGAACCAATCCCACTCCACGCCCTCCCAAAGCGAGGTGATCTCACGGCGCAACTGCGCTTCTTTTGGAGTGTCGTTGTGGAAGTACCCTCGCGCGGTCAACAGTCCCTGCATCAGAAAGCTGGTTTCCACCAGGTCGGCGCCATCATCAAACAGGCCAAAGAGAGGTATTACGCGGCCCGTGCTGCCGCTGAGGAAGTGCGGCCAGGCACCGTGGATGCGATCGGCCTTGGCGAGGAAGCCGGTGATGCGAAGCATGCGATCCACCACCTGCTCGCGCTGTGCGAAGCCGCGCTCGGCGCCCACCACCATGGCCATGATGCCAAAGCCGCTGGCACCGGTGGCAATCACATCGTCATCGCCCGGAAGCGACTCACGCGCCATGCCGGAGACGGGCTCGTTTCCCTCCCAGTAATAACGAAAGCTGGCTTCTTCCACCATGGTGAGCAGTTCGTCATCGCTCATGGGACGGGTCGCCGCCGCGGCCTCCGCACTCGGCGCGGACTCGAGCAGCGAGGAGGTTCTGGCCGTCACGCGGTAACGCGCCTGGAAGTTGGGCTTGCCGACGTAATCGGTAAAGCGCTGCACTCCGGGACGCTGCACACCAACCGGCTGGAACGCTTCCCCCGGCAGCGCACGGTAAATCACATACTGCGCCACCTTCGGATCGTCCTCGGCCTTCCATTGGATGTCCACATGGCGCTCGTAACCGGTGGCTTTTACTTCCGTTGGAGATTGCGGCGCGCGGAGGGCCTGGTCGGCAACATTTTCCACGCGGATGTCATCAATGAAAAGTGTGTGTGGAGCGCCGTCGGAAGCTGACTGACTGAACAGAATGCCCTCCAGCCGTCGCGGCTGGAAGGCGTTTCTGGAAAAGCTCTGAAACTCTGCGATTGGAATACGAAGCCGCATCCAGCTGGCTTTGGGCAGGTTGCCGGTATAGCGGCCCAGGCTCAGCGGAGCGGTAAACCCACCGTCGAAATCGGCGAGCGAGATATTCGGTAGCGCCGTGGCGTCCAGTCCCTCGGGAGCGTAAAGCCACAGGTAAAGGCTGTCTCCGCGGAAATCAATGCGGCGATTGCGCCAGTTGTACAACTTCAAGCCGGCATCCCATTCGCCGTTCGCGGCCGATTGCCACGATAGTTCCAGGGCATTGGGAGCGCTGATGAAACTGACACTCTGTACCGGCAGACGACCTTCGACCAGCTTTAAGCGGCTGGGCTCACTTGCACTCCCCCGGCTGTAGAAGTACGCGGCCGGCGAGAGACTGTTCTCAAAGATGACCTGTTGTGAAGCGGCGTTGTCGGCTGTAGCCGTGGCCACGGCAATCAGCAGCAGCGCAGCCATCGCCATTACGCTTCGCATGGTGGCAAGCGGCACGGAAATGATGCGGTGCCCGCGTATCTGATGCGCTTCCCGTTTAACGTCCACCGCTCGCATTCTCGTTGGCTGCTCTGAATCCTGGATAAGACCACTCCCGCAAACGCCGAGGGCGGACGAAAGAGGGGAATAACCGGTTGGCCAGCTATTCCCCCAAAATAGACGACGAGTACACCCACCGCAGCCGGCTTAAGTATCACCGGCTGCAGCAGGGTTGGAGGTTAGAACTCGAAGCGCATGCCCAGGGTAACCACACGGCCGCCCAGTGCACTGGTTTCCTGACCAAAACGGCTGCTGTGTACGTCGTTCTGGATGGAGCCCGGGTTCAGGTTCACGTTGTTGAACAGGTTGTAGATGTCCATACGGAACTGGAGCTGTGCTGCGTCGCCAATCACCTTTTCCTTGGGCAGGACAAAAGTCTTGACCAGGGTCATATCCACGTCCTTGTAGTCGGGCATGGTCCAGGAGTTACGGGCCACGCCAGGCTGCGCGGGCACGGAGCCAACGATGATCGGCGCCGCGAAGTAAGCCGTGCCGCCGCCCGGGAAGTTGGAACCAGTCTCGTAGGCATGGTTGCTGGTGCTACGTCCGGCTCCGCCCAGGTAAGTGCTGGGCAGTGCCTGATAGTAGCCACCGTTGGGGTTGTACATGCTCGAGGAAAGGTTGTACACCGGGTTCCACGGGAAGCCGGAGTGGAGGTTCCAGATGCCGCTCAGCGACCAGCCGCCGGCTACCTTCTCCCACGTGGCGTTGCTGCCGCGGAAGAGAACAGGTTTCCACACGCCGTACGCCTTGAAGGCCTGACCCACGTTGTAATCCGAACGTCCGTAGGACCAGTTGGTGTGTGCCGGATAGTACTGCTCCGAGTAAGGAGCCGAGCTGGTGTCCATGGTCTTCGCCCAGGTGTACTGGACGTCGGCAAGGAACTGATGCGAGAACTGGTGCTTCAACTCCGCCAGCATGGCGTTGTAGTTGCCGCTGCCCTGGTGTGTCCAGTAATCGCAGCAGCTGCCGATGTTCGGGTTCTGGGCATAGCCCATCGCCGCGGCGTAACCCACCGGGTTCATGTGGAAGTACGTGTCACGCGACAAGCTTCCCTGGTAACCCACGGTTGCAACGTACCCATGTCCCAGGTCGTACTGACCGTCCAGGGAGTAGTGGTGCGTCCGCATGGTGGGGTTGTTCGGCTGCATCAGCGCGACACCGGCCTGCACGGTTCCCGTCGGGAGTCCGTTCGAGCCATACGTGGTGACCGCGTTCGGGTTCGCCGGGTAGCCAAGGATGTTGTGCGGATCCGAGGACGTGGCATACAGGATGTACGGGTTGATGTGGTTGACGTCCGGCGAGCTGAAGTTCGGCCCGAAGGAGAGACCGGGGTTGCTCAGCGTGTTCTGCGTGAGGGCCAGTTCGTCCTGGTTGAAGTTCAGACCGTAGCCGCCGCGCACAACCAGTTTGTCCTTGAACATCGTCGGGCTCCAGGCAAAGCCAATCTGGGGTCCGAAGTTGTCCTTCTGGGCATTCCACGCGCTGCCGCCCTTGCGGATGTACATCCCGCTCAGGAAGGCAGAACCGGCGCCCGGTACTGCGATGAAGTCCTCGTTGTGCTTCTCATACAGCGGGCCAAAGTAGTTCCAGCGCAGGCCAAGGTTGATCGTCAGGTTCTTGCGAACCTTCCAGTCGTCCTGGGCGAAGACGCCCCACATGTTCGACAGGTCATCCTGGCGGACAACGGAGGGCAATCCGGTGGCAGGATTGAACGTGCCGCCTTCATTGTGCGGCGCGTCATTCAGGAAGTCCCAGATGTTGTAGAAGTTGTAGCTCGGTACGCCGCAGCCGTAGCAGGCCGACAGGTAGTACAGCTTCGTGTAGTCCACGCCGAACTTCAGGGTGTGCTGCCCCTGAATCTTGGTGGCGATGTCCTTAAAGCCATAGGTCCACTGCTTCAGGTAGCTGCCGATGTTGGAGCCGAAAGGTTGGAGGCCGAAACCGACGGTGTTGTCGATCTGGTCGCCGGGCAGGCCCACAGGGGACTGCGGGTTGGAACTGATTTCGTTCCAGTGCCAGCCGGCCACGTTGCCACGCAACTCGTTCAGGAACGTGGGCGAGAAGGTATGGTTCCAAACCACCGTGTAGGCTTCGTTGATCTGATGGTGGTGGAAGATGTCATAGCCACGGTTGCCGTTGAAGAAGCTGTTGGTCTGCGGCACCCAATAGATCATGAAGCCCAACGTGTCGTTCTTCGTCGGGTTGGCGTCAATACGGCCGGCCCACTGATACTTGTCAGAGGTAGTCGGGTTGGTGAGTGCATACTGCGCCGCATCCGGGGTGCTGCCCAGGCCGCTGCCAACGCCGGGGGTCGTGCCCGCGATGAAGGTCAAATCCTGCTTGCCCAGTCCCGTGGTCAGCGGCGTGCCGATGTTGATACCGCTGGTGCCGATGGTCCGGCAGTTGACGTTCTCAGTCAAACCAGCCGTGGCGCAGGTGCTGCCGGCGCTATAGATGGTTCCATTCGGTGCATTGCCAGCAAAGTTCAAATACTTGTAGGCAATGCTGCTGGTGTTGGTGGCCAGTGCGTCAAAGGCCGCCGTGTCATACCAACCGTAGCTCGTAAGGTTGGACTGCCCTTCCTGAATCGTTTCCAGAGCCATGAAGCCGAAGATCTTGTTCTTCCACAACGGGCCGCCTACGCTGCCGCCCAACTGGTTGAACTGGTGCTGATCCCTGGAGAGTCCATTGCCTGTGCCATGGAAGCCCTGGTAGGCGTTCAGGCCCGGGGTGTGACGGGTGAAGAAGAAGCTGCCGTGCACCTGGTTGGTGCCGCTCTTCGTCGTCACATCCACGCTCGCGCCGGTGAAGCGCCCGTTCTCGGCGTCATACGCGTTGGATACCACGTTGATGCTGGCCACGGAATCCGCCGTCGGGGTGATGATGGTGGTGCCGCCCCATACGGCCGATGTGGTGCTGATGCCGTCAACGTTGTAGCTGTTGGTCTCGTACTGGCCGCCGTGCGCCAGAACCTGCGGGCCGTTCTCCGTTGCGAAGATGCCCGTGTCGCCACCGGAACCGCCCGGTCCCTGCGTGCCAGGGATGTTGTTGCCGCCGCCCGACTGCTGCGAACCGTCGCCGAAGACTCCCGGCGTCAACTGCACAAGCTGGAAGACATCGCGGCCGAAGGCAGGCATGCTCTGAATCTGCTTCTCAGAGATGACGCCGACCGTGTTCGCGTTGGTGGTGGCCAGCAAAGGCTCGGCCGTGGCGTCCACCGTCACAACCTGCGTCTCTGCGCCGACCGCCATCTTGATGTTGAGACCATTGGACTGATCAGGGACCAACTGCACATGGTCGATGATCTTCTTTTCGAATCCCTTGGCCACAACCTCCATGCGGAAGGTAGCGTCCGCCTGCAGTGCGTTGAAGTTATACACGCCGGCTTCGTTGGTGGTGCGGACAATTTTTTCGTTCGTCGCTGGATTGACCAGGGTCAGCTTTGCGCCCGGAATCACTGCTCCGGATGCATCACTCACCACACCCTGAATCGAAGTTCTGTATTGTGCCTGGGCCATTGGGCTCAGCACCAGAACACACGCCAGCGCGAACAGTGCACATCTCATAATCCAGGCGAACCCGGGTAGATTGCGCTCCCCATTCGTCATGCTCATCCTCCAAATTTGAGTTTCGCTTCTTGATTGCCCCGGGGCCCTTGCTTTGGAACCGAACCTCCGGTTGTTGAAACACCAGACGAATTTAAGTAATCGATTGTGTACGCTGCGCAATCGATTGCCTAAATATCCGGCGGAACTATACCACAGGCGATTCGCCATATGTCAATTAAGAATTTGGGCAACGCCTACCGCTTCCCAAAATGCTCCGGAGGCCCCTTTTACGGCCGCGGCTGGCAGTACACCTGGCACACGGCGTCGGCCACATATCCGGCCGCCGTCGCAAAGGCTCCCCCGGGGGCGTCCATGTGCGCCGTCGCCGGATCCATCCCCTCGGTGATGATTCCGCCATCCCAGGGGCTGGCCCGCAGGATTTTCAGGGCTAGTTCCCTCCCCCGGCGCAGCCGCAGATGGTCCGCTACCTGCCACGAGGTCGTAATCAGAAGCCGGTAGCTGCCCGGCAATGCGTAGGCCTGCCCGGCAAACGAGTAGGGATAGTTCTTGGAGTGCAGCCAGTCGTAGGTGCGGGCAAACACAGGGTCATCCTCGGCGACAAAGCCCAGGGAGGCCATCCGCATCAGCGAGCCCGGGGGGATCTCCGTGAAGACGACGTTGGTGCCATCGGTCGCCGAGGCAAAAATCTCCCCCCCTGCCCCCGGGGCCTTGGCCGAGATGGAATGGCGCAGGATCGCCTGCTTCAAGTCCGTGGCGCGCTGCCGCATCCGACCCGCTTCGTCCCCCTCGCCCAGGCGATCGAAAATCTCTCCAAGATTCCCTAAAGCCTTCCACACCAATGCGTTGTCGTAGGTCAGGTAGGGCAGCTTCTGGTACTCGTCCTGGGAGTCCTGCAGCGAGGAGTACATGCCGACCTGCGGGTCGTAGCGCTCCAGCAGGCGGTCGCGCAGAAAGACGATTGCCGTGCGATGCGAGCGCAGAAACTCCACGTCACCGGTCGAGCGCAGGTAATCGCCCGCGGCAATCAGCGGAGCCACGCCCTCGTCCAGTTGGAAGCCATCTTCCAGCACCACTCCGTCAATGAAGCGGCTGTGCGTGCCCGTATTGCGCAATTGAATGCCAAGCGCGTAATCCAGTGCCTGGCGCGCCAGCTCGGGATCAATATCGAGCAAGCCGGGGAAGCTCCACAGCATGGCATCGCGATCCCAGTACGCGGCAGAGACGTAGTAACGCGGACTGCGCGAGGTGACGCCGACCACCTGCTCGGTGTCTATGGTGCGTCCCCATGCGTAGTTGGCCGTAAAGAGGAAATTCCGGTTCATCAGCAGGTCCAGGTCGGCCTGCCCCGTCGTGCGCGAACGCTTGCGGCACCACGCGGCGCTCCGCGCCAGAATCGCGTCGGCGCCGCTGCGGTCCAGTTCCTCGCGCAGTGACTTGGCATTGTGCGGCGCGCTGAACTCTTCCAGCCCGGCGCCGAGCACGTAAACCGCCTCGGCCTTTTCCCCCGGTGCCAGCGTCACACGTTTGCTCGCATGCATCGTCGGCGAAAGCGCCAGCGGTGGCACATCCACCCTGACCTCGCTGCCGGGATAAATCAGCGACCAGGCGAACTTCGTATCGTCGGTGGTAAAGCTGAAGACCGTCGAGGGATCCACCCACGGTGAGGGCGAGGCCGTGCGCTCGCCGCGCAGTGCCACCGGCAAATACGTCACGCGTTGCAGGGCTCCCCAGCTGGCCTTCAGGCCCAGGGTAACGGGGAGCGGCGCCTGCGTGCGGTTCACCACGGTCAACCGCAGGAGGGCGGCGCGCGAACCCGGAGGCGCACACCAGGTCAGGGTCATGTCGGCGCCCTCCGCGGTGAAATGCGCGGTGGGAATCCAATACTCGATCAGCTCCCAGCGCAGATCGTGCGGTTGCACCGTCTTTTGCCCAATCGTGAACTGCGGCTGGAGTGCCGGTTCGCCGCCTTCTCCACTCACCTGCAGCAATCCGCGGTCGCGCATGGAGAGCACGTTGAAGTTCACCAATGCGCCGTCGGTGGCGCGGATCGTCGGCAAGGCAATCCACTCGTTGCCGGTAGCCATGACATCCGTAGGCGTGGTTGTAATTGCAAATCGCCTCGGAGCCTCCTGGGCCATCAACATCCCGGCCATCAACAACGAAGCCAGCAAAAGAAAGGCGGCGCAGAGACAAACATCGTGGAGAAAACGAGATGAGCGCAGGGCGGTGCGATTGCTGCGAGCAGGATTAACTTGCAAGACTGGCCTCCAGCGGGGAATGCGGGCCAATATACACTGCGGCTTAAAGCCAGTGTCAAGCCACTCTCTTACCCGCGGGCTTGATCAGGCCTCGGCGAGAGAGCTTTTGCCCGGGCACGTGCGCTTTCGCACCATGGCCCAAATTGCACCCGTGGCACCGGAATTTTATCGTGCGTAACACCCGCTCCGAGGCCGCTGCAATAGACTGATGCGTAGGGGGTGAACCATGTCCACCGTCATCGTCGAAGCCGCCAATGAGATTGGCACCATCACGCTCAACCGTCCCAAGGTGAATGCCCTCAGCGCGGAGCTGATCGAAGAGGTCACCCACGCGCTGGACGGGATGAAGGCTCACAACCTGCGCGTGGTGATTCTGCGCGCCATGCCTGGCGTCAAGGTCTTCTCCGCCGGGCACGAGGTTACGGAGCTACCCACCAACGGCCGCGATCCGCTCACCTACAACGATCCGCTGCGCGCAGTCATTCGTGAGATTCAGCACCACCCCTGTCCCGTGGTCGCCATGATCGAAGGCTCGGTCTGGGGCGGCGCCTGTGAGATGGTGATGAGCTGCGACCTGATTGTTTGCGGCGAGGACACGACCTTCGCCATCACTCCGGCGCGACTTGGCGTGCCCTATAACATCTCCGGCATCCTGAACATGATGAAGGTCGCCGACATTCCGTTCATCAAGGAGATGCTCTTCACTGCAAGGCCGGTCTCCGCCGAGCGGCTGATGTCCTGCGGCGTGGTGAATCACCTGGTGCCGCGGAATGAGTTGGAGAGCTTCACCATGAAATTGGCGAGGCAGATTGCCGAGTGTTCGCCGCTCGTGCTGCGCATCCTGAAGGAAGAACTGCGCGTGCTGACCTCGGCACACCCCATTACGCCGGAGGCCTACGAGCGCCTGCAATCGCTGCGCCGCGAGGTGTATGACAGCGAGGACTATCACGAAGGCATCCGCTCCTTCTTCGAGAAGCGCAAGCCGAACTTTCAGGGACGCTAGCCGTACGGATTATGCGGTACGGATTATGCCGCGCACATTATGTGGCGCTGCTTATTCGGCACGAATCAGGTACTCCTCAAAGCCGAGTCCGATGACGCGCACCAGCTCCGGCCGCACCTCGATCAGGTTCACCGCCGGATAGGCCTGTACTGGGCGGGAGAAGTGCGCCAGCACTTCGGAGGCGGGAATCACGCCCTCGACCACGGCGGCCCGCGTGGTCTGGATCATCGGATCCGCTGACTGATTTGCCCCCGAATGTGTTGCCACGGGCTGCCATCCGCTCTTCAAGCGTAAGCCGCTGGCGAGAAGAAAATCCAGCACCTGCCTTGCCACCCCCGCGCCGGCCGCTTCCAGCGAACCGGCTGCAAACAGGCCAAGCCAGTCCGTGGTCAGCCGGTAGGTAAATCCCCAAACCGGATGCGCGCACCAGTCCACCGCGGGAAACAGGCAGTTCTCCGGCATATTTGGCACGGGACGCAGACGATGCCGCGTCGCGTCCTGCCACTCGCTGAGCGGCATCCAAACGGCCTCCACCGCTTCTTCCGGATCCACCGTCGTCGGCAGCGCTTCATCCACATGGAAGATAAACGGCGCTACCAGCATGAACGGCCCGCGCCGCCGCCGCGCCACCACCGGCTCCAGCGTGCGCTCCAGGCTGGCGGGGAAAAGCTCCACGCCGCACTCCTCGTGCAGTTCACGCAGCGCAGTTTGCAGGGGAGTGGCGTCGAAGCTCTCGCGCCGGCCGCCGGGATACGACCAGTGGCCTGACCAGGGGTCATCGGGACGCTCGGTCCGCCGTATCAGCAGAATCGAATCTGTGTCGCGCGCCCGCACAATGGCCACCGCGGCCTGCGGTTCTGCGGATTGCACCGTGCTCATGGACGCCGTCCCCATGGCTTCGATTCTGCACGCACCGGAGGCCTGCCGCCAAGTCATGTTGCAACGCAGGGACCGGCCTCACTCCCATGGAGCGGAAGCGCAGCTAGGTATTCCATTGGAATGGAGCCACGCAGGCGAAAGGCCACGCCGTTTTACCGCGCTACAAAGAAAAGCGCCTCGCAAGTGATTGCCTGCGAGGCGCTTAGAACTTTTGGTGCCGAAGAAGGGACTCGAACCCCCACACCCTTGCGAGTACATGGACCTGAACCATGCGCGTCTGCCAATTCCGCCACTTCGGCACGGGGAAAGGAGAGCGCAACAGTGTGCCGCGTCCGGAATCCGGAGATTCCGCCTTTCCAACTGGCTTAACAGATAAAATTGTAACACACGGCGTCGTTTTGTCGAATCCCCTCCGGAGCCGCGTTTTATGCGGTCCCGGTGAGTGTCCGGCGGAAAACCTGTCCGCCACCATGGCGCTGGATGTAATCCATTCTTGAGCGTCGTGTTCCCGCCGCGGCATGCCGACGTGGAAGCCCCGGCCATGGCAGCCCACATTGTGAGTCTCACTCCGCCGGGCGGTCCCCGGCAACCCGGCTGGCGCCTGGCCGTGGTGGGCTTTGCCACGGCGACGGCACCCGGGCTATAGTGCTGCAGGTGCGTCTCCGTTGGCTCCCGCCGTCGCTGGCCCGCATCAAAGTTTTCGCCGGCCGCGTGCGACGCAAACCATCGCTCGCACCAGATGACGCAGGACCACCGGAGCGCTTCAAAGGAGTTCGATGTCCGATCCGAATCACGATTCCGAACCCGGGGTTCCTCTTGCCATCAGCCGGGAGTTGC
>Ga0181528_10000276_pt1 | contig 42349 bp, 25 predicted proteins | sample PEATcosm2014_Bin_47_FD_119742 | JGI IMG/M metagenome (GOLD analysis project Ga0181528, IMG submission 119742) | Peatland microbial communities from MTU Mesocosm Facility, Houghton, MI, USA - PEATcosm2014_Bin10_10_metaG | ecosystem: Environmental > Terrestrial > Soil > Wetlands > Peat | place...
GTTCCTGGAGTGGCCGATCATCTACTTTTCGGAGGCGACCGTGGAGGACCGGATTTCCGGCGGCAGTTGCCTGGAAGAGCGCGAGATCGAGAATCTCGTGCGTGGCAAACTGAGCGCAGAAGCAGAGCGGCGTTGTCAGGCTCACCTGTTGTGGTGCCCGTCATGCCAGAACAAAGTGGAAGAAGAGGCCGAGTTCGCACAGGCGACTCGGAGCGCAGCCGCGGCATTGACGCAAAAGGAAGCGGAGGCCGCGCAGCAGCGTAAGTCTCGCGCAGGTAAGCTCCAGCGCACGATGGATTCGCTGCGGGAGTGGTTCGGCTCGCCTTTTCACAAGCGCTGGGCGGTCATTGCCGTGTCAGCGGGCGTGCTGCTCGCCGTCGTAGGCCTGCTCCCCTTGCGGCGCGGTACGGTGGTCGAGGATGTCGTCCTCCGGAGTGAACGCGGCAGCGTTGTCCCAGCGACCGTGGAGAGTGCCGCCAGTGCTAACGCCCGACTGCGGATCGACGTCTCCGACGTGGCGCCCTATCCGGCTTATCAGGTTGCGGTTGTGGATGCGGAGGGGCGGACGGTTGAGGCGAGGACCGGGAGCGCCACGGCCGGGAAGGTGATCGTCGCCTTGCACGCAAAGCTGGCGCCGGGCCGCTATTGGATCCGGCTTTCCGCGCCGGACGCACGACTGCTTCGAGAGTACGCACTGCGCGTGCGGCCATAGCGGGCGGACCGGAAGTCCCGCGGTTCGGGCGAGGCGCTGGCGGAATGCGGCTCTGCTCGTCCCCAAGTCAACTGTTGTCGGAACCATTCGCTTCTGAAGTTCACGCGGTTTGGTTCGTGTCTTACCGCGTGCGAACTCTCGCGGTCAACGCCGCTTCGCGCGTGTTGATCGGCTGAGAATACCGATCGCCTCGCCCGACGCCTGGCCGACCGGTCTGGCGTCAGGCGATGCGGCACGACCGGCGTGTACCGGCTACGCGTTGCGGGCGTCGAATTCGCGAACCGCGCCGTACATCGCGATGATGTTCTCAGGGGGGACGTTCGCCAGGATGTTGTGCACCTGTTGGAAGACGAACCCGCCGCCCGGGGCCATCAGTTCGCATTGCCTCAACACGTGGGTGCGCACCTGATCGGGCGTGCCTTGCGGCAAGACGCTTTGGGTGTCACAGCCTCCGCCCCAGAAGGTCAAGTCCTTTCCGAAATCGCGCTTCAAAGCTCCAGCTTCCATGCCGCGGCAACTGATCTGCACTGGATTGATCGCGTCCAGTCCGGCCTCGATCAGTCCCGGCAGGAGGGGCCGCACCGCCCCGCAGCAATGCAGCATGACTTTGACGTCGGCGAGCTGCTTGGCCCGGGCCCATAGGATCTTTTCTCTGGGTTGGAAGAATTCGCGGTACATGCGGGGCGAGATCTGCGGGCCATTCTGAGCGCCGAGGTCGTCGCCGAAAACGATGACGTCGATGTATGGGCCGACCGCGCCGAGGAACCGCTCCAGGCTCGCCAGATGGTACTCCACCAAGGCATCCAGGAAGCGGTGGACGCGCTGCGGCTCTCCGGCCAGCATCATCAGAAACTGGTCCATCTTGAAGAGCATCTGCCCGGTTTCCAGCAGATTGCCTCCAAACAGGCCGATGATGGCGCGGTCGGTTCGCGCGCGCAGGCGGCGTGCGCCCTCGGCCAGTTCCTCCACAGCTATGTCCGGCTGCGGCGGGCCGCCAAAGACCGACCACATGCTGCCCTGGAAGGCCTCGTCCAGTTTGCCGAGGTCCTCGTCGCCTTCGAGCAAGGGCCAATAAATCTGGTCGAAATGCAGGGCCCCGTCCGGCATGCGCGCCAGGACGCGTCCGTCTGGCGCGCGCAGAATCCATCCGTCGTCGCGCTTCCCAGGCGCGGCCCACACGGGCATCTTGCAAGGCGTACCGTCGGGCAGGGTCCAATCGACCCACCAACGCTCTTCGTGACAGAATTCGCGCCCTAACTCGATGGTGTCCACACCGAACAGGTCGAGCACGTCCTGGTCGACGATCGCGAGTTGCTGGATCGGATCGTAGACGTAGACGGTGCGGGGCTCAAGGCCCAGCGCGGCCCGCAGTTTCGGGTAGACGATTGCGGAGATGCCCGAAGAGCGGTAGCCGGAGAGGTCGACAGCCACGCGGTCAGGTTCGTGGTGGTTCAGCGTGGCGAGCACGCGGTCTCTGGAACTCGGCATGACTTGATACAAACTATATCAACCGCGGGCGCGCGTCATGCGGGGCTGGCGGCGAATGCCCTGGCGCCACAGCGATTTCACGGATGCCGCAAGGGCATGCTTGCGGGGCTGAAGCCCCGCGCAGACTGAAATCTGCCCCACCACGCTTGCGGGCGCTGCAGCGCCGCCCCACGCTGAACAGTCAACTACTTCGACTTGTCCAACACGAAGTTGATGTGGATGGACGTGACGACTTCGACGGGCTGGCCGTTGAGCAGCGTCGGCCGGTACTTCCACTGCATCACGGCTTGGATGGCAGAAGATGCCAGCAAGGGGTGGCCGCTCTTCACGTCCAGTTGCTGCACGCTGCCGTCCGTGGCGATGATGGCCGTCAACAGCACGTCGCCCTCGATGCGGGCCTGCTTCGCGTCCTCCGGATACTTGGGAGGCGTCCGGGATGTCAGCATTGACTCCATCACGCCGCCGCCCACAGTGATGCGCTTAGGCGTAGATCGCGATTCCGTCGGGGGCTCTGGCGGTGCCGCGGCTATGCCAGGACCGGTCGTTTCGATGGCATCGGTCCGTGCGCTCTGCTCGGCCTTCTCACGCCGTGTATCGAGCGCCTTCTGGACCAGGGCGTCGGCCTCGGCTTTCAGCTTCTCGTACTCAGGTTTGGAGTTGCAGAGGTCGGCGTATTCGCGCAGGAGCAGATTCTTGTAGGCCATGGCGTCGTCGTATTGCGGGTCGATAGCGAGCGCCTTGTTGAGGTGGTCGATGCCGTCCAGCACTGTGGCTTCGTAATGGCTCCGGAGTTCGGCGCGTACGGCGGGGTCGGCCATGGGGCCGGGCGTCTCGGGGCGCATCCCCAGCTTGGTTCGCGCAGCGTTCCAGGGTGGATACCAAATGGCCCAGTCGATGACGCCGAGCGAGTAGTGCGCTTCCTTCTTGCCAGGATCGGCCTCAACTACCTTCAGATACCAGCCGCGCGCTTCGTCGAGCGGTTTGAGCTTGTCCTCCAGGACCTGCGTGCCCTGCGATTCGAGATACTTGAGCGAGGCGAGTGACTCCAGAGCCGTTATGTTGCGGGGATCGAGATCGAGCACTGCCAGGAACCCCCGCTCGGCATTGCTCGCGACCTGAAGATTCTCGGGCGAGCGTGCGCCTGGAATGTACTGATTCATCCAGGCGGAAGCAAGATACAACCGCGGCTCGAAGGCCGACGGGTTGAGGTCGACGCTTTTTTGGAATGCCGCGGTGGCTTCGACGTAGCGCGCGCCCTTGAAAGCGCGGACGCCCTCGTTCAGCCAGTCGTTCCAGGTATCCTGCGCCAGGGCCGAGCCGAGGATCAGGAAGAAGGCTGTTAATCGCAGATGACTCACTGCGCCTCCAGACTGTCACTTAGACTACCACCCGCATAGACTGCGGGCGGAGCGCAAAAGTTCCCCATCCTCGATATCCCGGGTGGACGGACCGGCGCCAACCATTCAGGGGAGGCGCGCATTCAGCCGGTGCGCCGCGGACTCAAGCGCCATCTTCGTCCGCTCGCAGACCTTCCTCTCCTCCGGGCCGCTGATCGGCCGCGGCGGCGATTCGCGCTCTCAGACAGGTTTCCGCGCGAAACCAGTCAGCGTCCTTCACTTCCTGCGGCGAGTCGCACGGGGAGCCGCGTTCAACCCGGTATCCATACGCCAGGGATGCGGCCTTTTCGGGATCCAAGAGAATTTCGCTCCCTGCCTCTGCCTCGACAGACGCGGGTTCCGGCTCTCGTTCCGAGGTATGGACTCCGGGATCACTCAGGACTTCAGAGCTTGCAGTTCTCTGGGTGTGCTCCTTTCCCACCCAATTGGTGCTCAAGCGCCCCCCAGAGCGCTCTCGCGACACTGCGCGAAGTCCGCTGGGAAGACGAGCAGATTCTGACTCCAATCCAATCGGCAATCAAGCCCTCCGGATCGGAGGGCAGTAGCGACGGACGGGTGGGTAAAGGCGGCCCAGAAGTCGCGGCGGCACGCCGATCCAATAGAGGGTTTGCAGAACGATCCACAACACGCCTGTCGAGAGGAAACGCCCGTTCTCGAACCTCCGGGAAGATGAAGTCACCGGGCCGGGGAGAGTCGCAAAGCGGCCGGCCCGCCGGATTCTCTTCACCAGGTCGGCATCTTCGAAGAGCGGGTAGGGCTGGAAACCTCCGATCTTGGAATAGACGCCGCGCCGCACGAAGATCGTGTTGTCTCCGTAATGCCAGCCGAGAATCTCGCGCAGGCCCTGCAGGCGATTGAGAAACCGGGCGCCCAGGCTATGGCCGTCGAAGCGCAAACGAAAATTGCCTCCCGCGAGACAGGGATCACGAAGCGCGGCCTCAATGTCGGCCAGCGCGCCCGGATGCGGCAGTGTGTCGGCGTGGACGAACCAGAGCACTTCGCCGTGCGCTTCCTCCGCGCCTCTGGCGAGTTGAAGCCCGCGGCCGCGTCCCGATTGGACAACACGCGCGCCGTGCGACGAGGCGATGCTCACAGTCCCGTCCGCGCTGCCTCCGTCGGCCACGATGACGTCGAGGCTTGAGTCCAGGGCGAAGATTGCCCGGAGGGTCCCTTCCATGCTGTCAGCCTCGTTGAGGGCAGGGATGATGACGGAGATCATTTGCAACTCAGATGGTAGTCCATGAGCGGGCGGGTCCGGGATCGTGTGCTGGCGGACGATTGAGCATGCCAGAGTTGTCCCGGGATGAGCATAGGCTGCCATAGGACATCGCACGGCCGGTCTGCGGTGGCGCCGCGCATGACCAGCACAGCGCGCTTCATGACCGGGGGCACCCCGACTTCTTCATGGTCGCGGCTTGTGGGAGCGCCGATCTCGAGATCGGCGTTGATCGCCCGCGCGAGCGGCAACTCCAATGCACATTCGTGCCCGGAAGCCTCCCTGCAGTTGCCAGCGGTCGAAGTGTGACCCGGACGGGGCCGATCTGGAGATCGGCGTTCCCGGGGGCGCTCCGTCGAAAGTCACCTCACAAGTGGGCGGATCCTGGCGTCTTGTGAGGGGAGAGTAGAACTTAATGGACGCAGAAACGCCGACCTTGAGGCCGGCGTTTCCGTGCTCGTCGTCAGGATTGGAGATCTTACTACTTCTTGGCCGCGCCAGCCTTCTTGACGGGCGCAACGGCCTTCTTCGCGGGCGCCGGCTTGGGCAGTCCAGTTACGTCGTCCGGTTCTACGTCGAAGGTGAGCATTTTGGTGTCAACGTCGAAGGCTGAAGGAGCTCCGGAGAACTCGATTTCGAGACCCTTGTCCGGGATCGCCGCGAGCGGCTTTTCGAACTTCAAGGTAACCTCGCTCATCTCCTTGGCGGAAATGCCGACGATGATCGAGGTTGGTTTCTTCTCAGGTGCGGTGCCGACCACAGTGGCCTTAAATTTTTTGACGCCTTCGATACCTTCCGGCGGGGGAACGGCGGCGCCCTTCAGGCTGGATTCAAAGTACTGCTGAGCGTTGGGGCCGGAGAGTTCGCCCTTGATCTTGACCCACAGGGCAAGCTGCGGATTGGTCTTCTTCAGTTCCTCTTCCTGCGCAATGAGAATCTCGTCCTTGGACGCGATATGGAAGCCGGCCGGCGGGATGGCGTCCTTCTTAGCGGCATCAATGAGAGCGTCGAGACCAGTCTTGTCGCCGTGGAAATTGATGTACGTTTTTTCGAGGTAGGCCTGCAGAGGCTTGCGGGCCGCGTCCGCCAGCGCTTCCGGGCCTTCGTGATAGGCGGCGTGAGCGAAGTGGTAGAGAGCCGCGGATTGCTTTTCCAACTTCCGCTGCATGGCCACCACGGTGCCAGCCCAATAGGAGGCCTCAGCATCGTTCGGGTCGCTCTGCAGCCGGAGGGTGAGCTCTTTCTCGGCTTCTTCGTTCTGCTTGCGCTGCATGGCGATCCAGCCCAGCGTGCGGTGGGTGAGGGACTCCATGTTCGAGCGTTCCTTCTTCCAGGCGTCTTCGGCCACGGCGGCCGGCTTCTTGCTGACATCGAAGAAATCGGGGATCGCCTCGGTGAGCCCCTTGGCGAATTTCTCGCCGCCCGCGAGCGCTTCCGGACTCTTGTCCTGCAGGCTGATGGTCAACAGGTTCCCCCAATAGAGCCCCTGGATATTTTTTGGATCGAGGTCGACCAGTTCCTTCGCGGCGTTCAGCATCTCTTTGCCGTTGCCGAGCTGCCGGTATGCATCCATGACTTGGAGCTGACGTTCCACCTTGAAGTCGCTGTTGGGATACTTCTCCTTGTAGGTCTTCAGAAGCTGGAGCTTGGTTGTTGGGTTTTGCTCCTTCGAGGCGGAGTCGAACAGATCGAACTCTGCCCGGTCCTTCCACTGCTTCGCCTGGGCTTGGGCCGGGGCTTTGGCCGGGTCCTGGGCCGGGGCCTGGGCCACCACGGCGAGTGTGGCAAGAGAGCCGAGGGCGACTACCGCAAATGCACGCTTGAATGAGAACTGCACCACATGCCTCCTAGGGTCGGGCTGAAAACTTTCGCTCGTGGCCGAGACCACCGGGACCGGTTCAAACGGCCGGCGGCCAAAGAGCTTGACAAATGGGGAGTATAGCCGAAGGACAAAGGGCGTAGCAAGCGTTTGCATTCTGCCATCCGGCCGGTTTACCACTATTCCCTACCTGTCGTCCAGGCTGAGCGTTCCTGGCTACTTAGATACCACAACGCATCGGCGGGTTCCCGCGTCAGGCGCGTTCACTACTATATACCAGCAAATGCGCTCCGAGCGGCAATTATCCTTGTGGTAAACTCCTCGCTTCATGCGCTTTTTTGACCTCGCGCTGATCGCGGCCTACCTGATTGGCATCACCTGGTTCGGCGCGCATTTCCGGCACTCCCAGAAAACGCTGCGCGACTACTTCCTCGGCGGACGCAACGCGCCGTGGTGGGCGATCGCGTTTTCTATCGTTTCAGCCGAGACCAGCACGCTGACCGTCATCGGAACTCCGGCGCTCGCGTTCAAGGGGAATTTCGGCTTCTTGCAAGTCGTGCTCGGCTACCTGCTGGCGCGCATCGTGATCTCGATCCTGTTCCTGCCGCAATATTTCCGCGGAGACCTTTTCACCGCCTATGAGTTGATGGAGCGGCGGTTCGGCATGCGCTTGCGACGGCTGACCGCCGGGCTGTTCCTCGTTTTGCGCGCGCTCGCCGAAGGCGTGCGGGTCTTCGCGATCTCGATCGTCATCTCGATCATTCTGCGTCTGGACCCGTTCTATGCGATCGTCGTCATCGTGGCGCTCACGCTGTTCTACACGTTCGAAGGGGGCATGACGGCGGTGATCTGGACCGATGTCATCCAGATGGGGTTGTACGTGGCCGGAGCCGTGCTCAGCCTGTTCACCATCCTCAGCAAGATGCCGCACGGCTGGGCTCAGGTCTACGGTTTGGCCTCGCTGGGAGACAAGTTCCGGGTCTTTGATTTCTCTTTCTCGCCCACGCTCGCCTGGCTCTCGCAGCCTTACACGTTCTGGGCTGGCGTCCTGGGCGGCTGCTTCCTCTGTACGGCGAGCCACGGCACCGAGCAACTCATGGTGCAGCGCCTGCTGGCCGCGCGCGATCTGAAGGAAAGCCGCAAAGCGCTGTTCGGGAGTTGGATCCTGGTCGCCCTGCTTTTCGCGCTGTTCCTGATGATCGGCACCATCCTCTGGGCGCTTTACACCGTCAACCATTGGCAGGTTCCCGGCAAGGTGGACCGGATCTACCCGCAGTTCATCTGGGACAACCTGCCGGTTGGCGTTGCCGGGCTGGTGATGGCGGCGGTTCTCGCAGCCGCGATGTCGAATCTGAGCGCTGCCCTGAATTCTCTGAGTTCCACAACCGTGATGGACTTCTATCGCCGCTCCTGGCCGGGCAAGGCGGAAGCGCATTACGTCTCGGTGGCACGTTTCGCGACGCTGGGCTGGGGCGTGGTGCTGCTGGCGATTGGAGTGCTGGCCCAGCGGGTGGATTCGGTGCTCGAAGCCGGTCTCGGCATTGCGGCGATTCTGTACGGCGGACTGCTCGGCGTTTTCCTGCTTGGACTGATCTCGAAACAAGTGAGCGAGAGCGCTGCCATGGCCGGCATGGCCGCTGGGATCCTGGGCAATCTGTACATTCGTTTCGCGACGCCAATTGCTTTCACCTGGTACGTGCTGATCGGCACGTCGATTACAATTGCCGTATCGCTGGCCGCGGGCCTGTTGCGGGGTGACTTCCGGGAAAGCGCCTGAGCGCCGGGTCCGCGCGGGACAAGCTATCGGGCATTGCGACCGCAGCGTTTGTGTTCCGGCCGGCCGCTCTCCGTAGTGCGGTCCAAGGGTTGAAAAATTGCGATCCATCAGGGGGGTGAGAATGCCTGAGACCGGCTCCACCGGAGGCGTACATAATCTGCGCCGCGATATGGGGATCTGGACCGCCGTATCGCTGGTTGTCGGCACGGTGATCGGCAGCGGAATCTTCATCGTTCCGAAGACGATGATCGTCGAGATGGGCTCGCCGTTTTGGGTGCTGGCGGTCTGGGTCTTCGGCGGCGTTCTGTCCCTGGCCGGCGCGCTGACGTATGCCGAATTGGCGGCCATGATGCCGGAGGCGGGCGGGGAATACGTCTACCTGAAAGAGGCCTACGGGCCGTTCTTCGGCTTCGTCTACGGCTGGACGCAAATGTGGGTCGCCAAGAGCGCGTCGGTAGCGACTCTCGCCACGGGCTTCTTCTACTACCTGGCAAATTTCGCGCCTGCGCTCGAAAACGTGGTCGCGCGTGTCCCGCTGCCGATCGGCGAAAACGGCGGCCCATTGGAGATACGCGCCGGTCAACTGCTGGCCATGGGCGTCATTCTGGGCCTGGGCTGCGTGAACTGGCTCGGCGTCAGGCAGGGGGCGGGACTGCAGGTGAGCGTCACCGTACTAAAGGTCGCACTATTCGCCGCAGTGGTATGTTGCGGGCTGTTTATGGGCCACGCGCACGCGGCTAACTTCTCCACTTCCATTGCCGCCCGCGGCGGCGCCGCGGGCTTTTTCGCGGCGCTGGTGGCCGCGCTGTGGGCCTATGACGGCTGGAACAATGTTGGCATGGTTTCGGGGGAGATCCGTAACCCGCAGCGCAACCTTCCGTTGTCTTTGATCCTCGGAACATTGCTGGTAATTCTGATCTATTTGGCTGCAAATATCGCTTATTTTGCCGTGCTGCCGGCTTCGGCCGTTGCTTCGAGCAACCGTGTGGCGGCGGAGATGATGCGAAGAGTCTTCGGGAGCTGGGGCGCCGGGGCCGTGAGTTTTGCCGCGATGATTTCCATCTTCGCCGCGCTCAACGGATCGCTCTTGACGGGCTCGCGCGTGCCGTACGCTCTGGCGCGCGACGGCTATTTCTTCCGTCCATTCGCACGCGTCCACCCGCGGCGGCACGTGCCTGGCTTCTCCATTCTCGCGCTCAGCGCGTGGAGCGCGGTGATCGTGCTGAGCGGCCGTTTCGATCAATTGTTCACGTTGGTGATCTTCCCGAGTTGGATTTTGTACGGTATGGCAGCGGCTGCGGTACTGGTACTTCGGTACAAGCGCCCGGACCTGGCGCGACCCTATCGAACGCTGGGATATCCGGTCGTTCCGATTGTTTTCGTGCTCGTTGCGGTGCTGCTGTTAGGCTTTACGTTGAAAAATTCACCACGTGAATCGGGGCTTGGCCTGATTCTGATCGCTGCCGGCTTTCCGTTCTACCGGAATTGGTCGCGGAAACTCCGCAGATCGGCGAACTCGTGATCGTGAATTTCTCCAGTGGCCCAATAGTTTTGGTCCTATTCGACTTGTAAGATCCGCAAATATACGTTACACACAACATAGAAAACTAAAAAAACAGCCGTTGCCCGCCGCTGGTTTCTCGCAGGGCAATCGAGACCGGCATGGGTCAAGCGGCGTTGCCAAAGAAGAGGTACTCCGTCATGGACATCATGAAGATGCTGGATGAATTGCGGCAGGAACGCGAGGCCATTGAAGAAGCCATTCTCACGTTGGAGCGGCTGGCCAACGGTCAAGGGCGCCGGCGTGGACGTCCACCGGCTTGGATGACCGCACTGAAGAAAAGACAATCCGCCGACCCGGCGAGTCCGGTGGTCATGCCTCAACGCGGACGCCCCCGGAAGCAATCTGAAGCCGCGGGCCAGTAGCGCAAGCTTTCTTCCGGGGCGTCCGGCATGGACAATTTCTAATCCGGCTACTCGTAAAGCAGGTAAGGCTTTCTGCGCGCTTTGAACTCGTCGAGCGGCGCGCGGAGCTGGTCTTCGATTGTTTCCGGATCTGTTCCGTCTCGCAGCGCGCGAATCACCTCGTGGCTGCCGATGAGAGCTGCGCACTTTTCCAAGTTGATTTTGCCTGGATAAAGCTCCTCTAACGCCGCGGCGATTTCCAGTCCCAACCGGATTGGGGAGAACGCTTCACGGTCGATGATCACGAAGCGTACTCCTTCCACGGCGTTGCCTTTTAGAGCCCCACTTTCCGGCGTAAAGGTCGTGGGATAGAATCGAATGCCCGGGATGAATCTCCGATTCAGGTAGGCAGCCAATTCCGCGCCCTTCACCCATCCGGCCCCCGCCTGCTCAAAGGGCGCGACGGTGCCTCGTCCCACGGACCAATCCGGCGAAAACTCCAGCATCGCGACTCCTGTGTAAAGCAGCGCCGCGGTGAAGTTGCGCATGTTCGGCGACGGGTCTACCCAGGTGAGAGTGGTCGCGTCCCACCAGTCGTCGCGCCGCCAGTTCTTCATCGGAATCACATCGAGTTTCGCGTTGACGTGATCTTCCGCGTTGAACCAGCGGGCCAGCTCGCCCAGGGTCATCCCATGCCGCAGCGGGATCCGGCTGCAGCCGACGAAGGAAATCAGATCCTGGTCCAGGATGGGCCCTTCCACGGCGACTCCGTTGATCGGGTTCGGACGGTCGAGCACCAGGAAGGGCAGCTTTGCTTCTGCCGCCGCTTGCATGGCGTACTTCATGGTGCTGGCCCAGGTATAGAATCTCGCCCCGACATCCTGGATGTCGAACACCAGAATGTCGACGTTTTCCAGCATCGCCTTCGATGGTTTACGGTTCGCGCCCGAGTAGAGGCTCCAGATAGGAATCCCAGTGCGTGCATCCTTGGTGTGGGCGACGGTCAGTGCGTCGTCCACTTTGCCCTCGATGCCATGCTCGGGAGAAAACAGCGTCGTGACCTCCACGCCCGCCGCGAGCATTGCGTCCACATTGCGGCGGTGGTCGCGCAGCAGTCCGGTCTGATTCGTGATGAGCCCGACGCGTTTGCCTTTAAGCTTAGAGAACCCGTCCAAGGCCAAAACGTCTACGCCGTTCATGGTCTCCACGGTGCGGGCCGTGACGCGCGCCGGCGCGGACTGCGAGGTCTCCATCGGCGTTGAGAGAATGCTGCCCGGCGCGTCGATGCCTACCGCGGCGGCGGCGATGGTGGACACTCTCGCCCGCAGCCCCGTGAGCGCCGCTCCGCGCACCGGATGGACGCTGTTCGCCATCAGGATGACGTAGGTCTTCGTTGAAGGATCGATCCAGATTGAGGTGCCCGTGAAGCCGGTGTGCCCGTACGAGCCGAGCGGGAAAAGCTCGCCGCGATTGCCAGAAAACGGCGAATCAATGTCCCAGCCCAGCCCGCGCAGAATCGGCTGATGCGGCGGGGAGTTCGGCGAAGTAAATTTGCGAACCGTGAGCGGGCTGAAGATGCGTACGCCGTTGTACTCGCCCAGATTCAGCATCATCTCCGCGAACTTCGCCAGGTCGTCGGCCGTCGTGAAGAGACCGGCGTGACCGGCCACGCCGCCCATCGCGCGCGATGTTTCGTCGTGCACCACGCCGCGCAGCGGAACACCGTGGTCGCGCTCGGTCGGAGCGATGCGGGCACGCCACTCCGCGGGTGGGAGGAAGCGCGTGTCGTGCATGCCGAGCGGTGCGAAGATCTCCTGCTCCGCGAACTCATTGAGCGATTTGCCGCTGACCACGCGCACAATCTCGCCGAGCAGGATGAAGTTGATGTCGCTGTAGACGAACTGGGCTCCTGGCGCCGTGCGCGATTTTTCATCAAGCGCCAGCCGAATGCCGGTTTCGTAACCGCTCCATTCGGGTTTGATATCGAGGTCCGGGCGCAAACCCGAGAAATGGGTCATCAGATTGCGGATCGTGATGTCGCTCTTGCCGCCTTGGAAGTTGGGCAGATACTCGGTCACGCGGTCGCTCAAACGGATCTTGCCCTGTTCGAAGAGCTTCATAACAGATGATGTCGTGGCGATGACCTTCGTCAGCGAAGCCGCGTCGAAGATGGTATCCACGGTCATCTTTTCGTGCGTGGGCTCGATGGAACGTTCGCCGTACGCCTTTTCGTAAAGAATCCGGCCGGGCTGCCCGATCAGCACGACCGCGCCCGGAGTCTTGTGCGCTGCGATCGCCTTCTCGATGGCCGCATCCAGGGCGGGCCCGCCCCGGAATGGCTCCTGCGCCAACACTGGCAGACACACGCAACCCAGCGCGGCGATCGCGAAAGCGAACTTCACGCTTGCCCGATGCCGCGCCGCGCCCGGCTGAGCCTGGCGCAGCGCGGCGGATCCGAGATTCATGTCAGAGCATCCTTCCTGCAGTCGATTCGAGGACAGTCGCCAGCGCGGTGTCCTGGGCCGTGATGCCGCTGGAATCGTGGGTCGTGAGATCGACGCTCACGCGATTGTAAACATTCGACCATTCCGGGTGGTGATCCAGCTTCTCGATGGCGAGCGCCGATGTCGCCATGAAGCCGAAGGCATGGATGAAGTCCGGGAATTTGTATTCGCGGTGGAGCTTGCCGGCGACCACGGTCCAGCCCGGCAACGCGTCCAACGCCGTCCTCAGTTCGCTTTCGGTCAGTTTGGGAGCAGGCATGCTCTGATTTTGCCCGATTCGCTCGCACATCGCTCTGCGCGAGTTTGTGAACCACGCTTTTCAGCTTCGCCCGTACACCGGAATCAGAGCGCCGCTGGTGTCGCCCGCGGCGTCCGAGGCCAGCCACATCAACGTTTCCGCGATGGATTCGGGGGCGACCCATTTGGAGAAGTCCGCGCCCGGCATCGCAACCCGGTTCGCCGCGGTGTCGATGACGCCGGGCAGCACGGCGTTCACGGTGATCCCCCGGTGGGCGACTTCCGCCGCGAGATTCACAACCAGCGCATGCAAGGCCGCTTTCGAAACGGCGTAGGCGACCACACCCGGCGAGACCTGCGCTCCAGCTCGCGAGCCTACCGCGATGAGTCGTCGCAATCCGCCTGGCGGCGCCGTACTTGCTGGTTGGCTTGCGGCCAGAGCAGCGCGGAAAACGAGAAACGCCGAGCGGGCGTTGATGCCCAGCATCCGGTCCCAGGTCTCCACTTTGGTGGATGCCAGCGGACCGTCCATGGCGAAACCGCCCACCAGGTGCACCACCGCGTCGAGACGCCCGCGGGCCTCGATAACGGCTCGCACCGCATTCTCCGCGCCTTCCGGCGTGGTCAGGTCCGCCTGCACCTGGAGCAAACCGTCCACGGCATCTTCGCCGACCCATCGCCGCGCCGTCCCCGCAACAAAGGCGCCTTGCTCAAGAAAGGCATGCACAACCGCTTTACCCAGACCACCAGTTGCGCCGGTGATTAATACGCATTTGCCGGTGAGACTTGACATGGTTAACACAATTCTACGATCAACGCGTTCTCGCGTACCTCGCGCGAGCTTATCATGGAGCAATGTCGCAGATCCTACCGCGTCTCCGCTACGACCTCGACTTCCTGCCCTCGCCCGTCGCCGATCGCCCGGGCTTGATGGTGCGGGATCCGTACGGGTACTCGGACGCGACCCTGATTATTCCGCCTGCTCTCGTCCAGGCGTTGCGCTGTTTCGATGGTGAGCAGTCGGATCTCGATTTGCGGGAAGTGCTGAGCCAGGCCACTGGCGATGTCCAGGTCGGCGAGTTGATGGAGCACCTTTACACCACGCTCGACGACGCCGGGTTTCTTCTGACGCCGCGCTTTGACGAGAAGCGCGATGCGAGCCAGAGGGCTTTTGCGGCCGCGCCCTCCCGCCAGCCAGCGCACGCCGGGTCGGCCTACCCGGACGAGCCCGTTGAGTTGCGCGAACTGTTTACCGATTACCTCTCGGCTCCCGAAAACACACCCGCGGACCCGGCCAAGTTGGTAGGAATCGCAGCACCGCACGTGAGCCCCGAAGGGGGCTGGGAATCCTATCGCGAAGCCTATCGGGCGCTGCCTGCAGCGACCGGCGACAACCAGTTCGCCGACAAAGTATTCGTCGTTTTGGGCACCTCCCACTACGGCGAAGCCGGTCGTTTCGGCCTGACGCGCAAGAACTTCGTGACGCCTTTTGGCGAGGCTCGCACGGAGACCGGCTGGGTGGATTTTCTGGAGCGCGAAGCGCCCGAGGGCATTCTGATGGAGGACTACTGCCACGCGGTGGAACACTCCATTGAGTTTCAGATCGTCTTCCTCCAGACGCTGTTCGGTCCGAACATCCGCATCCTGCCGATCCTCTGCGGCTCGTTTGCGCTGAGCATCTCTTCGGGCGGGATGCCCGAGGATGACGATGCCGTAAACGCCTTCGTGCAATCGCTCGCCACGCTCACCGAACGCGAGCGCGACCGCGCCTGCTACGTGCTCGGCGTGGATATGGCGCACGTGGGCCGGCGCTACGGCGATGAGTTTGCCGCGCAGGCGAGCGAAGGCCGCATGGCCGAGGTCGCTCTCCGCGACCGGGCCCGTATTGAGCGGCTTAGCGCCGCCGATGTGGAAGGATTCTGGGACCTCGTGCGCGAGAACGAAGACGATCTGAAGTGGTGCGGCACCGCGCCGCTGTACACGTTCCTGCGCGCCGCCCGTCCCGCATCCGGGAAACTCCGGCGTTACCAGCAGTGGAACATCGACGAAGAGAGCGTCGTCAGTTTCGCCGCCATGGATTTCCATCGCGAGTAGGCACAGCCGCACAGTGGGGCGGCCCCCCAGGTCCGCGCGGGTCCCCCAGGACCCGCTGCGGGGTAGCGTGCGGCGGGAGTCGCCGAAGAATGATGACAAGAGGCCGACCTGGGGGTCGGCCGCAGACCTGGGGGTCCGCCCCACCCCGACCCACGCTTTGGGTTCCGGTTTTTTTGATAGCGTAATGGCATGCTTGGAGTCTTCGCCGCACGACGCGTGCGTGCCATCTTACTTACCGCCGTTCTTGTCTGTTTATCCGCTCTCGCCGCTGCGCCCGCGCCGTTCGCCTGGAAGAACGTCAACATCCAGGGCATGGGTTATGTGTCGGGGCTGGTGATTCATCCGCTGCCGCCCTATGACATCTACATCCGCACCGATGTCGGCGGAGCTTACCGCTACGATCGCGACGCGGGCCGCTGGCTGCCGTTGCTCGACCGCTACGGGACGCTGCAGAGCGAGGTCATTGGGGTTGAAAGCATCGCCGTCGATCCGACGGACCCGAACACCGTGTATCTGGCCGCGAATTTCGGACCTGCAGTGAACAACGCGACGGTTGCCGGTGAGATTCTCGTCTCGCACAATCGTGGACTGAGCTGGACTCCGCTGGGGCTCGCTGCGCAAAACGTCTACATGGGTCCCAACGATCCCTATCGCGGCACTACCGGCGAACGGCTGGCCGTGGACCCGCTTCAGCCGGGCACGATCTACTTCGCCTCGCGCCAGAACGGACTGTGGCGGGGCACGCTCAAGAGCCCTACCGCGGCGCAGTGGACCCAGGTCGCGGGCGGGTTGCCTTCCAGCGTCCCGGCGTATCAGGGCGCGAGCGTCGGGATGACCTTCCTCGTCTTCGACGTGACTTCGAACTCGGAATGGTTTAACGGCGAGGCGATCTACCTGGGGCTCTACGGCACAGGTGTGATGGTGAGCCCCGACGGCGGAGCCACCTGGACCGACACCAAGAGCAAAGGTTCTGTGAACAGCTACGGCGATCAACCACTGCGCGCCTCCATCGACTCGGACGGGACCTTGTATGTAACCTTCGGCGGCGGCGAGGGCTCCAGCTACGGTAACGTAGGTCGCTATCAAGCGGGCACATGGACCGACATTTCCCCGACCAACCCGGCCACCAAAATGCGCTGGGCGCCCGGCTATGCCGGCATCAGCCGGGACAAGAGCACGCCGGGAACGCTCGCCGTGACCACCGCGACGAGCGGGGCGACGTACCGATCGACCGACCAAGGCGCGACGTGGAAGCAGGTGCTGGCGGCAAATCCTAACCTCTATGGCCAACCCTCTTACTACGCCCAGGGGCCCCTGAACTGGGGCGCCGCGCTGGCGATCGATCCGCAGAACCCGAAGCGCGTCTGGGAGACCAATGGCTACGGCGTCATCGCGGCCGAGGATGCCACCGCGCAACCGCCGGTATGGAGCTGGCGCATGAATAACCTGGAGGAGTTGTGCGTGCAGGACGTGAAAGTGCCGCCCTATGTAGCCCCCGCGTCGGGGCCTGCCGCGGCCGACCTGTTCAGCACGGCGATGGACATGGTGGGCTTTCGTCATGCGAGCCGGGATGCGGTACCCACTTCGACCATCGACCAGTTTCCGTGGGTGGCGCAAGGCGACAGCTTCACCTACTGCGCCAGCCAGCCGCAGAACGCCGCGTTCGTCGGATGGAACGAGGCCAGCTCAAGCCAGCCGATGTCCGGCATCACGACAGACAATGGCCTCACCTGGAAGCACATCCCCAATACGAGCCCCGGCGTGGCCGGCAGCATCGCCATGTCCGCCAGCGACCCCAACAACATGGTGTGGAGCCCCACTGGCGCGGGCCCGCAATACACCCTCGACGGCGGCAATACCTGGCAGCAGTGCATGACCTCGGGCAAGCCCATGACCGGATCATGGCAACTGAGCGTTTCACCGTATTGGGCCGCCGAGGTGCTTGCGCCCGACCTGGTCACCGGCGGCACGTTCTACTACTTCGACAACGGCAACTTCTATGTCAGCAGCGACAAGGGAGCCACCTGGACGCTCACCAATTCGCAATTGACGCAGTGGGCGTTGAAGTCGAGCATCGTTCCCAACCCGGCGCAGGCGGGCGACATCTGGATGAGCTTCAAGCCGAACAACAACCAGCCGGTGCCCTTCCAGTTGATGCGCTCGACCGACGGCGGCACGACTTTCAACGCTGTGCCCACGGTGGACCAGTGCAATTTCGTGGCTTTCGGGAAGGGCAACTCGGCCGTGACTCCTTTCGTCTACATTCATGGCCGCGCCAATGGGGATTCCGACGACGCCATCTACAAGTCCGAGGACCTGGGCCAAAGCTGGACGCGTGTGAGCGAACCGAGGATGAATCAGTTCGGCACGATCACCACGCTCGCAGGCGACATGCGAACGCAGGATCTGGTCTACGCGGGGCTGGGCTGTCGCGGCATTCAGTACGGCTACGGTCCTAAGTCCGGCCTCTCCGGCAGCGACCGGCAGCCGTCGAACGTCCTGAACATTGCGAGTCAACAGAGCGGCGCGATCGCGCCCGGAGAAATGCTGACCGTCACGACGAGCCTGCCTGCGACATCGCCTGTGCAAATCAACCGCTTGGCTGCAAACGGCATCACCGGGACGGTTTTGAATTCGATGCAGATACTGCTCGACGGCCAACCTGCTCCCATCGTGGCGACGGTGGCTGGAGAGGCGATTGTCACGGCGCCGTATGGGATTGCCGGACAGGATAGCGTTGCGATCCAACTGTACGATTGGTCCGATTCCATGAGGGCCGGCGACTTCTCCCCGGGGCAGACGGGCGACATTGAGTCCATCGCCAATCTCTCGCTGCCGCTCTCGGTGCCCGTCGTGTCTGCCGCCCCAGGAATCTTTGCCGAGTCCAATGGTTCGGGTAGCGCGGTCGCCGTCAACACCGACGGGCGAATCAACTCCGCCGCGCACCCGGCGGCGAAGGGCTCGACGGTCACGCTCTATCTGACCGGGGCGGGCGTCGAGAATCAGAGCGTGGTGGACGGCCAGATCGCCGCCGCGCCGCTCTGGGCGCCGCAGCACGCGGTGACGGTCCAATTCGGCGGAGTCTCCAGCGATTCGGTCACGGCGACGGCGGTGTGCGGCGGGATCGCCGGACTCACTCAAGTGGCCGCTATTGTGCCGGTCTCTGCGCCGTCTGGAGCAGCCGTGGCTGTTGCAATCTCGGTTGGTGGAGTGACGGGTCAGGCCGGCGTCACGATCGCCATTCAATAGCTCGGTTTACGCAAGCGATTCACGCGCGCATTTGCGGACGCCGATGGCCACGCGAGTCCGATGATCAGAACAACACTTTGAGCGAAAGCTGGATTTGGCGCGACGGGCCGGTTGTGCGGCTGATCAAGCCGAAGCCCGTCCCCATCAACACGTTATTTGGCAGCCCGAAGTTCACCAGATTGAAGGCGTTGAATACCTCTGCGCGGAACTGCAGCACCGCACGTTCCGGATTGGCGGATGAGCCGATTGCCAGGTTCTTGATCAGCGACATGTCGAAGTTATGGAAGCCCGGTCCGCGGAAGGTGTTCCTCCCGAGTGTTCCGAACCGTCCCTGATTTGGACCCGAGCCGCCCGCCACGTTGATCGGAATCGAAAAGAACGAAGCGTTGCCAGTTCCCAGGCCGAAGTAATCTTCGCGCACGGTCCGGCTGGTGGAGAGCGACGGAGTTCCGATCTGGTCTGGCCGGTCTGCGCCGTTGGCGCCCACGCCGGTCTGCTGGATCCCCGAGTAAACCGTGAACGGCGAGCCAGTTGACAGCGAACCGATGCCCAGCAACTGCCAGCCATCCGTGAACCTCTTGCCCAGGGCGCGCAAAACCGGCACGCGGCCCAGGGCCAATTGCTGCACCGCGTTGAAGGAGAACGAGTGCGCGATGTCGAAAGTCGACGGCCCCTTCTCCGAGCTCAGGTTGAACGGATTCTGAGGCGATGCCTGTAGCACCGCACCTGACGCGGCAGCGACGAACCCGCCGAGAACGGCGCTCGTATCGTCGAGGGATTTCGAGAAGGTGTAGCTCGCCTGGAAGCCCAAACCATAGCGCAGGGACGTTTTCGAGAGCGAAGCCTGCAGCGAGTGATACGTGGAGTGCGAGGTGTTGTCCATGATCATTGTCGGGCCGAGACCGCCGGTCACTTTGCCCGACGCGTCGAACTGTGTGTAGCGCGCGTAGCTCGGATCCGCTCCTCCGTAGCCGTTAGGAGAATCGATGCGCGGCAGGTCGACGCCAACCGAGCCGACGTAGGCGGCGGTCAACGTGACCTCGCCGACGCGGCGCTCAATGCCGCCCGTATAGCTGCCGACGTAGCCGTTGCGCATGTTCGGACTCATGCCGGCGGCGTTCACGGCGCGCACCTGCTTGTCCGGGCTCAACGCCGCCAGGTCGCGTTCGAAGCGGTTGATGTCCATCTCCGTGTTCGGCGCAATGTCCATGGAATCGCCGTTGGCGTTAATCAGAGTTCCTGTGGACGAATAGATGCCCGGGAGATTTACGGCCTGGGGCGATGCGCTGTAGGAGATGGGCGCTCCCGGCGCGGCGGCCTCGTAAAGCGAGACGACGAAGGGCAGCCCGCCGGTGACCAGATTCACCTGCCAGAGAATCGGCAGCAGCGTCGTGATCGAACTGCCGCCGCGCAGGATCGTCTTGTCGTTGAGCTTCCAGTCAAATGCCAGGCGCGGTCCCCAGCCCTTCCAGTCCATGTTGTAGGTGGGATCCGGGTTCACCAGATAGCGCGCGGCGCCGTCTGAAAAGGACACACCCGAATCGAGATGATGCGCTTCGTGGATGGGCGAGTTCGCCTCATAGCGCAAGCCGTAGCTGAGGCTGAAGTCTGGCGTGACTTTCCACGTGTCGCGGAAATAGAAGTTGACGGCATCGCGCCGCACCGCCGCCTCACCCATCTTGTCGCCCTGTGGGAAACCCGGGGGCGCGGCTGCGACCACGTAGGAAAAGGGACTCGCCGTAAGGAAGCCGGAGAGCGTGTCCGGCAGCAGGTCACCAGGGTTGATGTTGTGCCCTCCGCTCACGGACCGGATCGCGACGGGCGAATAGGCGGCGCCTCCTCCGAAGGTGTAAAGGCCGTTGGGATCAATGCCGAAGAGCGTCGTGTCGCGATTCACTCGCCCCTCGAAGCCGGCCTGCCAGTTGTGCTTGCCTCGAATGAAAGTGAAGTCCTGACGCAGTTGAAAGACGTTGCCAAACGCGCCTGAGATTGAGCCGGAGGCGGAGTTGTAAGGCTCGAACGTTCCGTCGGCGAAGGTGAGACCCGGCTGCGTTCGGTTGTGCGCGGAGAAGTTCGGCGTCGAGCGGATATAGCCCAGCGTCGTCACGGCGGTGAAACGCGCCGAGGGGGTCCAGGTAGCGGAGAAGCCAGCGTTCCGCTGCCGGTCGAAGTAGGGAATGGAGAACGACGGGTTGATAGCGGTCTGGCTGGGGTTGGTGAGCGGACCGTCGATATTGTTCAGATTGAAGCGGCCGAAGAGCGCCAGCTTGTCTGATGCCTTGTGGTCCAGGCGCACGGAGAACTGGTCGGTTTGCGTCCGCACCTTCGACGACGTGGCGTAGGTGCGTGCGCCGTATGGTCCTTGCGGATCGTTCGGCAGCGGGTAGCTGGCGAGCACGGGGGCGATCCTGGGATCGACCGGCACGATCAGCGTGTCGCCAGGGAACGCTGTCGTGTCTAACCCCAAGCGTTCCTGCGGCGTGGGTACGGGCAGTACCTGAGTGGTGCCGAGGACCTGCCGGAAGCCCTGGTACTGTGCAAAATAAAACGTCCGGCTGCGGCCGTCGTAGACGCCGGGAATGCGGATGGGTCCGCCGTTGGTCAACCCGAACTCATTTCGCGCGAACGGCGGGATGCGGCCGGGTTGAGCCACCGAGCGGCGGTCGAAGAAGTTGCGCGCATCGAATGCGGCGTTGCGGACGAACTCGAACACGCTGCCGTGCAGGTCGTTGTTGCCGGCCTTGGAGGTGATCGCCGTGAATCCAGCCGCGCCGTGGCCGATGTCGGCCGGCATTACGCCGGAACTCGAGTTGATCTCCTCAATGGCGTCTACGTTGAAGTTTGAAAACGTGGCTCCGCCCATCTCCGGATCGGTGGTGTCGATGCCGTCCATGGCAAATACCGTGGCCGACCCGCGCTGGCCGTTCACCGTGAACTGCTGCGTGAAATTGGCGGCGCCGTTGGTGTCGGTTTGAGTGCCGGAGGCGAGTAGAAGAAGCTGGCTGAAGTCGCGCTTGTTCAGCGGGATCGCCGATACCTGCTTGCTCGAAAGCTGTTCGCCGCCCGTGCCCTGCGAATCGGCCTGCAGAAGGACTCCGCCCGAGGCGGTCAATCGCAGGCTCTGCTGCAATTGAGCGCCAGGCTCAACGTTAACCTCGCCCGGCGCCGCGGCCGAACCGCCGCTCCATTCGACGTTCACCGAGTACTTGCCGGCCGCGACCGCGTGAAACTCAAACGTCCCCGCGGTCGAGGTGAGCGCCTCCAGACGCGTTGCTTCTTTTTGCAGTGTCACTTTGGCGGCGGAAACGGGCTGGCCGGCGGCATCCCGCATGGTTCCTTTCCAGGTCGCGGGAGGGGTTTGCGCACAAACAATTTGAAGCAAGAGCGGCAGCAGGATGAGCGCAGTGCGGCAATAGCGTGTCTTGCATGAAACGGTCAGAGTCATTGAGGAGTAGGATATCGTACGATCGCAGATCAAGCACCTGCACGCGCCACAGTCCATTGCTGATGGGACGCACCAGCGCCAGATTATCTACCATGGATCGAGTACGACGGCTGGTCCTCGGCGCCGGCCGCGGGAAGGGCTTCCGGCAGTGCCTGGGATGGCGTTCTGAATTATGGCGAAATCAGTCCTTTGGGCTTTGTGTCTAGTCTGTCCATGTTGGCCGGCCGACGCGCCGTCGATCAGCTTTCGCGACGTGGCCGATAGCGCGGGGATCCATTTCGTCCTCGAGAATTCGCCAACGCCGCAGAAGCACATGATCGAGACGATGGCGGGCGGCGTGGCGGCCTTCGATTTCGATGGCGATGGGCGGACCGACATCTTCTTCACCAACGGCGCGGCGCTGCCTTCCCTGCAGAAGGATTCGCCGAAATACTTCAATCGTCTCTACCGCAACGAGGGCGGCTGGAAATTTCGCGACGTCACCGAAGCCGCCGGCCTGGCGGGCGCCGGATACGCGGTGGCCGCGGCGGCAGGCGATTACAACAACGACGGCCACGTCGATCTGTTCGTCGCCGGGTACCGGCATAACATCCTGTACCGGAACCGGGGCGATGGCACGTTCGAGGACGTGACGGCAAAATCGGGCATCAGCAGCAACGAGTGGGTGGTGGCTGCGGGCTGGTTCGACTACGACAACGACGGACTGCTCGACCTCTTCGTCGTGAACTATGCCGACTGGTCGCTGGATTTCAATCGCTTCTGTGGGGATTCGGACCGCAACATTCGCGTCTACTGCCATCCGCGCTATCTCACGCCGATCGCCAACCGGCTGTATCACAACAACGGCGATGGCACTTTCGAGGATGTCAGCGTCAAGTCGGGGATTGCCGCGTTCAAGGGCCGGGGCATGGGGCTGGCCTTCGGTGATTACGACGGCGACGGCAAGATGGATATCTTCGTGACCAACGACAAGCTGCCCAACTTCCTGTTTCACAATCTGGGCAACGGCAAGTTTGAGGAGGTCGCGCTCGAGGCGGGCGTGGCCCTGCCCGATCACGGAAAGGCCGTCTCCAGCATGGGCGCCGATTTCCGTGACTACGATAATGACGGGTTGCCCGACATCGCGACCACGGCGCTGCACGGCGAGACGTTTCCTCTCTTCCGAAACCTGGGTAAGGGTGCGTTCGCGGAAGTCACAAGCGCGAGCCGGCTTGCACGCACGAGCACGCTCCACACCGGCTGGAGCGTCGGTCTGGTCGATTTCAACAACGACGGTTGGAAGGATCTCTTTTCCTCAAACGCGGATGTCAACGACCTGGTGGCGATGTTCGAGCCGGTGGTCTACAAGCAAGCGAACACCGTCTATGTCAATGCCGGCAATGGCAAGTTCTCCGACAGCCCGATTGAGTTCGGAGAGCTTCAGGCCCATCGGGGATCCGCCTTCGCCGACTTCGACGGAGACGGCAAAATCGACATCGTGGTTTCGTCTCTCCAAGGGCCGGCCGAGTTGTGGCGCAACGCGAGCCCGAACTCAAATCACTGGCTGATTCTGAAACTCACCGGCACAAAGAGCAACCGCGACGGGATCGGCGCGGAGGTTCGAATCGGCTCACAAGTCAACACCATGAGTTCCGCGGTCGGCTACGCCTCTTCGAGCCTCTATGGCGTCCATTTCGGGCTGGGAGGCCAGACGGTTGTTCCGCGCGTGGAGATCCGCTGGCCGAGCGGGCAACGTCAGGTGCTCGAAAACGTGCAGGCTGACCAAGTCCTTCGAGTTGTCGAGCCGCGCTAGGCGCCTCAGTTCTTCGGCGCGCTGATTTCGGCCTGGCGCTCGAGTTCCGCCTGAGCTTCGTCGCTGCGGCGCTTCAATTCGAGATAGCGGTCCATCGCCTGTTTCGCCAGATCGGCCTTTCCAGCCGCGCGGTAAGCCCGAGCCAGTTCAAAATGGAGTGTTCCATCGTCGTCGGTCGGCAGGACTTCGTTCAGATACTGGGCGGCGTTGTCCGCCTGGCCCAACTGCAGGAAAGCCCGGGCCAGGGAAGCCTTGGCCTGCAGCAGCCTGGGGTCCGCGGTGACGGCGTTTTGCAGGTAGGGCAGGGCTTTTTCGGGTAACTGCTGATTCAGATAGGCGTCGCCTTGCAGGAAGTTCAGCGCAGCCGAACCCGGCTCCTGTTTCAGCAATCGATCGAGCATGGGTTGGGCGGCCGCAAAGTCCTGCGCCATGCAGAGCGTCATCACCAATTCGTGCTCGATCGTCGCATCACCGGGCACAAGGGCGAGGGCCGCCCGCCAGAACTTGACGCTCTCGGCATATTGCTTGCGGTCGCGCAGCATCTCGGCCTGCAACTCCAACTTGGGGGCAGAATCTGGCAGTTGTTCCAGGCGGGAGAACGCCTCGACGGCCAGAGCGTTCCAGGCCCGGACCTGCCAAAAGGCGCCGCCTGCCGTTCTGTTCAGTTTCGCGCTCGTGATGAGCGGCAAGTAGCGTTTTGCCGCAAAATCGCAGGCGAGTTTTTCTGTCGCGCAATTGAGTGGCCCAAGACTCGCTTCGGCGCGCTCCTCAATGGCAGCCCAGTCCGGATGTCCCGTTCGGCGGTAGATCCCGGCGATCGCGGCGTGAGCCCCGCGGAGTTTGGAGTCGCGCTCCAGGGCTTGCCGATAGAAATAGAAGGCGGCGCGATTCTGCTGTCCTCGCACGCGCGAGTCGGCAACGAGTGCCGCCAGATAAGCGGAATTGGGTCCCAGGTTTTCGAGCTTTTCAAACGCCTCCTGCGCCAGCGCTTCGTATTCTCTACCTGCCATGGACCATAGAATCGGCTCGGCTTTTTCCACTTCGAGAAGCTTGCGCAGGTGCGTTGCGGCTTCTTCGTGCCGGTTGAGCGCCGAGGCGGCCTGGACCAGCATGCGTTGCACGTCCCTCTGGCCCGGATCGAGTGCGGCCGCTTTGCGCAGGAGGGGTAGCGCCTTTGCCGGCTGGTCGCCTTTCAAATAGGCATCTCCCAGCATGATGAGCGCAGGCGGCAGATCGGGCCGCAGCTTCAGCGCTGCTTCGAGGGTTGGAATCGCACTCGCATCATCGCCGGCCATATGCTGCGCCATGCCCAGGTTCAGCACCAGTCCGGCATTGCCTGGCACCGCCTGGACGAGGGTCTTGTAGACGACTGCGGCCTCGGCGAAGCGCCCTTCCGCCATGAGCTGTTTCGCCTGTTGAGAAGACTGCGCGAGATCGGCGCCCAGGGCGTAAATTCCTGATACGACGACCAAGCAAAGCGCGAAGAATGAAGGCATCTTTTCAACTGTAATCAAGTTCCAGGGAGCCTGTGCAAGCAGGGATCGTCCCGGCCGTTGGCGATGACAGTTCGCACTTGACTTCTCCCGGTGGTGGGAGCACAATAACTTCACCATTTCTTGCGTTTGCTTGCTTTCTGGATAAACCGTCAGTTGCAGGCATTTCGCAATCGTTTCAACTAGGGGGAAAACGAAAAATGGGCGGCCGGTGCTGATTGTGGCTCCGTCCGATAGGCCGTGAGGATAGTCTGACTGCCGCCCGGCGGCAGCAATTGGGAGAAAGGAACTTAATGAAGCTTAATCCGAAGCACCTGTTGATTGCATTTGCAATCGCAGTTTTCGTCTTTTACGGCACACCTGCGTTCGCGCAGCTTTTATCTGGAACAGTAGTCGGCGTGGTGCAGGACTCCAGCGGTGGCGCCATCACGGGCGCGTTGGTCGCGTTGACCAATACGAACACCGCCCAATCCCTTGAGGCGAAGACCGACGAGGCGGGGCGCTACACGCTTTCGAGCGTGCCGCCCGGATCATACACCTTGAAGATCACGCAAAAGGGCTTCAAGGTCGAAACCATCACCGACGTACTGGTGACAGCCAACACGGTCGCCCGTGTTGACAGGCAATTGGAAGTCGGCTCGCTGGCGGAACAAATCACCGTCGAAGCGAGCGCCACCGAGTTGCAGACGGATAAGGCCGATACGCACACCGAATTGGGTTCAAAGGACGTGGCGAACATGCCGCTGCCCGGCTACAGGAATTATCAGACGCTGATGAATCTGGTTCCTGGCGCAACACCCGCGGCTCTCCAGAACTCGGTTACCGATACGCCGGGACGCTCCCTGACTACGAACATCAACGGAACGAACCGCAACAACAACATGACCCGCATCGATGGCGCCAGCAGCGTGAACCTGTGGCTGCCGCACCATGCCGGATATGTCATGCCCGCCGAGATGGTGGACACGGTCAACATCACCACGTCGGCTGGCTCTGCCGAACAGGGCATGGCGGGCGGCGCCGCCATCGCGGTGATCACCAAGTCCGGAACGAACACCTTCCATGGCAGCTTGTTTGAATACCATGACGACCAGCACCTCAAGGCGCGCAACTTCTTCCAGGCGCCAGGTACTGACATGCCGATCAGCATCTATAACAACTACGGCGGCACGGTCGGCGGGCCTATCAAGAAGAACAAGCTGTTCTTCTTCTATAGCTTTGACGGTACTCGCCAACGCCAGGGCACCAACGGTACCTGGTCTGTGCCTTTGCCGGATCTCAAGGCGGGCAACTTTGCGACGACCGGTACGACCATCTACGACCCGCTGACCGGCAACACGGACGGCACGAATCGTACGCCTTTTGTAGGAAACTTGATTCCGGCCAACAGAATGAGCGCCGCGGCCTTGAAAGTCCAGGCCTATTTTCCGGATCCCAATGCAGCCGGATCGCTCAACAACTGGGTCGGTTCGGAAGTCCCGGTATTCAATCGCGACTACAACGACGTGAAGATGAACTATGCGGAGAGCGAAAAACAGAATTGGTTCATGCACTACGGCATCATGAAGGCTCTCTCGGGCGGCCACGGAATGTGGGGCGACGCCATTGGACCTTCGGGGAGTTCCGACCCCGGTGTCGGCAATACCCGAGTCATGAACATGTCGCTCGGCCAGAACCACACGTTCTCACCCACTCTTCTGCTCGATGGCATCCTGGGGTATCAGCGCATGGACCAGACGGTCCTCGGCGAGGGTGCCGGCACGAACTTCAGCCCGATTCTGGGGATTCCTGGTGTGAGCGGAACCGGCGCGGCGAGCGGATTCCCGAACATCAACATCGGGTCCTTCCAGGGCTTCGGCGTCCCTGGCTGGATGCCGGCCTACCGCACGGAAGAGTCCTACACCATGAGCCACAATCTTTCCTGGCTCAAGGGTGCTCACTCTTTCCGTTTTGGCTTTGACGGCGTCAACCATCGCATGTCCCACTACCAGCCCGAGCTCGGAGCAGGTCCTCGCGGTGCGCTCACTTTCAGCGGCAACACGACGGCGCTTGCCCCGAATGGCAGCCCCGACACGAACAACGCCTATGCGTCGTTCCTGCTCGGCAACGTTGACAATATGCAGAAGAGCATGCAGTACATTCTGATGACTCCCCGCGAGTTCCAGTTTGGCGGGTACGCTCAAGACCGTTGGCAAATCACCCAGAAGCTGACGTTCAGTTTGGGCCTTCGCTACGAACTCTATCCGCTGATGACCCGCGCGGACGACAAGGGCATCGAGCGGCTGGATCCCGCCACCGAGCTTGTCTACATGGGCGGGCGCGGAGGCATCCCGAAGAATGTCGGAGTCACGGTCAGCCACAAGCTGTTCGCTCCGAAGGCGGGTCTTGCTTACCGCCTGGACGACAAGACGGTCATTCGCGCTGGCTACGGGATCAACTATGACCCGCTGCCGTTCTCCCGTCCGTTGCGCGGATTCTACCCTCTCACGGTCAACTTCAATATCCAGTCGCCTTCCGGCTTCCAGGATGCCGGCACACTTGTCACTGGCATGCCTCCCGTTTACGGTCCGGACCTCTCCACGGGCATCGTGACCCTGCCGAGCGTCGCCGACATGCGCAGCCCTTGGCCCGGTGAAATCCACCGCGGTTACGTTCAGAGCTATAACTTCACCATTGAACGCAAACTTCCGCAGGACGTGGTCATGTCCGTCGCCTATGTGGGCACCGAAAGCACGCACCTGCTGGCGGACCGCGACATCAATTCGAGCGCGCCTGGTACCGGTCAAGCCGGCCAGCCGTACTTCATTCTCAATGGCCGAACCGATGCGACCAACATGTGGGATGGCTATCTGAGTTCGAACTACAACTCCCTCCAGGTGGCTTTCCACAAGCAGCTTTCGAAAGGGCTCTTGCTGAAGGGCTCCTACACCTGGTCGAAGGCTATGGACATGGCCGACGACGACGGTTGGACAGGCGTGGGTTGGAACTACGGCCCCGTCTTCAGTCGCAACCGCGCTCCCGCCGGCTTCGATCACTCTCAGATTTTCAATGTGGGCTGGGTTTATGAACTGCCTTTCGGGAAGAACGGTATGTTCTTTAAGTCCGGCGCTGCATCGAAAATCTTCGGCGGCTGGAATGTCAACGGCGTGATGGCGTGCTATACCGGCGCTCCGTTCACCGTGGGCGCTGACGGCAGTTCGTTGAACTCCGTGGACAACACTCAGACGGCCATGCAAGTCAAGCCCACCGTGGCTTATCTCAATGGTGTCGGTTCGACCGGCACCTGGTTCGATACCTCCGCCTTCGCTCCAGTGACCACCGCGGCCACCTGGGGCAGCAGCGGACGCAACCTGCTTCGCCAGCCGGGCGTGTGGAACACCGACCTGATGATCAACCGCAAGTTCCAGATCACAGAGAAGATCGACACGGACTTCCGTGCCGAGTTCTACAACCTGCCCAATACTTCGCACTTCAACGCTCCGGATTCGTATGTCAACGACTCGACATTCGGCCAGATCAGCAGTTCGTTTGGCGAACGTCAGATCCGATTCGGTCTCCGTCTCGGGTTCTAACCCGTCGCCGTACGTATCAATCAGAGAGAACGGGCGGCTCACAGGAGCCGCCCGTTTCGTTAGGCAATTGTCCGAACTCGATAGAATTTCGATCGCGGCTGGCCTCGCTTGGCGAGGATGCCGCTCCATCAGTTGGCTGTTCGAGGGGCAATCATTATGTTTTCCAGACGTACATTTCTTCAGACAGGAGCCGCGGTGGCGGCCGGTTCGCAACTCGTTCCTGCACGTGCCGCGGAGGGGACGCAACCCCGCCAGCGATTCGCCGTATCGACTTACTCCTATTGGCACTTCACGCCTGAGAAGTATCCGATCGACAAGGCGATCAGCCACGCAGCCAGCCTTGGGTTCGATGGCGTGGAGCTGCTGCACCGGCAATTTGAAAACGAATCGACGGCATACCTCAACAAAATGAAGCGGCAGGCCTTCGAGCATGGTCTCGCCCTGGTGATGCTGTCGATCCACCAGAATTTCGTGAAGCCGGAACAGGCCGAGCGCAAGAAGATGATCGACCACACGCTCCACTGCATCGATCTTGCCGTCCAGTTGGGCATCCCGGCCGTGCGTATTAACTCGGGGCGCTGGGAGACGATCGCGTCCTTCGACGACCTGATGAAGGTGAAGGGCGATGAGCCGCCGCTGCCTGGCTATAAGAAGCAAGACGCGATCAAGTGGTGCATCGACTCGATTCACCAATGCCTGCCCGCCGCGGAGAAGGCGGGCGTAGTCCTCGCGCTGGAAAACCACTGGGGTCTGACCACCTCCGTGGATACGCTGCTCGAGATCGTGAACGCGGTGGATTCTCCATGGCTGAGCATCAATCTCGACACGGGCAATTTCCCGGGCGATCCGTATGCCGGGCTCGAAAAGCTGGCGCCGCACGCGATCATCTCGCAGGCCAAGACATACTATGGCGGAGGCGTGTGGTATACGCTCGACCTCGACTATAAGCGGATTGCCGGCATCTATCGGAAGGCGGGTTTTCACGGCTACATCTCGCTCGAGATGGAAGGCAAAGATCCGGCCGAGGGCGCGGTGGCCAAGAGTCTCGAAATGCTGCGGGCTGCGTTCGCATGAGGTGCTGGTTCTCACTGATTGCGTTCGCTGCGCTCGTCGTAGCACAGTCGCCGGCCCCGCAAAATGAGGGGTCGGCGAGTGAGCCGGTTCGCGCGGAACAGCCCGCACCGGACTCCAAGGCGGCGGAAACGGCGCCGGCCGCGGTCGAGTCGCAGACCAGGCGGATTGAACTAAACCTGATGGGCCGGACCAATACGGCCGCTGGCGAGAGCCGCCGGAACGAGAACATCCACTTCAATCTGGTGGACAACAACGCGCTCAAGGAACTGAACGTGCGCCTCGGGACTACCGCCACGATTCTGGAGTTCCGCCCGGAGCGCGGCTATTTTGGCGCGGAGTATGGGAACGCGCCATCGCAGGTTCTGCATCTTTCGCCGCTCATGAGCGTGCTGGATGGCTGGCACGGCAACGCGTACGAGTTACTTCAGAACAGCATCTTCAGCGCGCGCTCATTTTTCCAGGTAGGCGGGGTGAAGCCCGCTAACGACAACGAATACGGATTCAACACAGGCGGAGGGCTCTGGCGCGGCGCCCATCTCACCTTGACGGGTTCACAACAGAAGACCAGGGGCAGTGTGAACGGCAATGTCCTGGTGCCGATGGCGAGTGAACGAACGCCGCTCGCCACCGATCCGGCCGCCCGGGCGCTGATCGCGCGTTGGCTCGCTGCCTATCCAACGGAGTTGCCGAACCGCACCGATATTGACCCGCGCGCCCTCAACACGAACTCAGTCCAGCATATTGACAGTAATAACGGCACGCTCAGACTGGACCAATCGACCGGGCTGCGGGACCGGGTCTCACTCTCTTACAACTTCACTTCGCAATACGTGAAGGCCTTCGAGCTGGTGGCTGGGCAGAACCCCAATACCGACACCCGTTCGCATACCGCACGCGCTACCTGGTCGCGCGAATGGGACTCGAAGACGACGATGGATTTGACCGCCGGCTTCGACCGCATCGGGTCGTTTCTGCACCCCGAGGTGAACTCCGTTGGTCCGATGGTGTCGATTTCGGGGCTCGAGACGTTAGGTCCGCTCGGGATCATCCCGATCCGGCGCGCGCAGAATCTGTTCAAGGAAGCGGGCACGTTGCGGCATGCGGATGGCGCGCACCAATGGACCGCTGGCTTCCAGTTGTTGCGGCGGCAACTCAACGGACTCGAAACCGATGTCTCGCGTGGCTTCTACGGTTTCGCCAGCGACTTCGGCCGCACGGCCATTGAGAATTTCCTTCTGGGCACCCCAAGCCAGTACATACAGTCGATCGGCGACACGCATCGCGGCTTCCGGGATTGGGAGATGCAGTTCTATGCCGGCGACAACTGGAAAGTCACGCCAAATCTGAGCGTGCAGTACAGCCTGCGGTACACGCCCGTGACGACGCCGGTGGAAGTGAACAATCGCAACCAGATCCCGTACGGAACGCAACTGCTGAACATCGGTCCGATGTTCGGCTTTGCTTACCGGCTGCCGGATAGGTGGGGTGTGATCCGGTCGGGATACGGGCTGCATTTCGGCGAGATCTACCCGGTGACCTTCCAGCAAGTGCGATTCAGTCCTCCCGGCAGCACGAAGGTGGTTGTGACTGCTCCGAATCTCCTGGACCCACTGAACACGCCGGGCGGGGATCCCCGGGGCAACCTTTACTTGCTCGACCCGAACTTGCGGGCGCCCTACGAGCATCAATACAACTTCTCATGGGAGCCGGACATTTCGAAGAAATGGCACATGCAGTTGGGCTACGTCGGAAGCCGGGCGGACAAATTGCTCATCATGTGGTATCTCAACCGGGCGGTGGCGACGCCCGGGATTCCGCAGACCACGGCGACCATCAACGAGCGGCGTCCGGATCAGCGCTATGCGGAGGAACGCTTCGTGACTAATGGATCGCGGGCCTACTTCGACGCGCTGCGGGTGTCGCTGGCGATGCCGAGCTGGCGGGGGCTGACTATGGACGCGGCATATTGGTTCAGCAAAGCCATTGACCTGGGCAGCGCGTACTCTGGTACAGCCTACGACGTCGATTCGCGGCTGTCGCGGAGCCAGTCGATGTTCGAGTCCAACAAGGACATGAAGGGCGTGAGTACATTCGATCAGCCACACGCCTTCCTGCTGCACGCCGGCTACGATGCGCCGCGGAAAGCCGGGCGGTGGAGCCTGTCGAGCGTGTTGCTCCTGAAGTCGGGACTGCCCTTCACCGTCTACTCCGGGTCTGACTCACCGGGGTACGGGAACGTGGACGGCAATGGCGGCGACCGTCCCAATCTGCTTGATCCGTCCATTCTGGGACGGAGCATCGACAATCCAGATACGTCGCGAGCGCTCCTGCCGCGTTCGGCCTTCAGCTTCATTGCGCCGACCGACCTGGCGGGCAACCTGGGCCGGGATACCTTCCGCCGCGGCGGCTATCGCAACGTGAACGCGGCGCTGGTGCGGCGCTGGACGCTGCCCCACGAGACGAGCCTCGCGTTGCGGGCAGAGTCGATTAACGTGCTGAATACGCCCCAGTTTGCGGCGCCGGGAACGGACCTCTCCAGCGCGAACTTCGGACAGATCACGAACACGCTCAATGACGGGCGGACTTTCAAGGTCGGGCTGACCGTGGGCTGGTAAGTCACGCCTCGCCCGGCTGGCCAACGCCATCATTTCTGCCGGGCGTAATAGGCCTTCGTCAGCGCCAGAAGGTCCCGCTCCTTCGGCGCCCGGGCCAAGCCCTGCAGGACGCCCTCGCGGTCCTGCTCGCCGCGCTCCTGCCCGAGCTTGAACTTGCCTTCGACTTTCTCGATTGGCATCTCGTACGCGACGATTCCGCCGCGCATGGCCTTCAGTTGGCTCTCGGGAATCTGATCGTAATTCCAGTCGCCGCCCCCGCCATACTTGCCTTCATTGCGCAGCACCAGGCGCCGCAGTCCTGCCGCCACGGCGGCGTCATCGTCAATCCGGCGCGGGCTTCCCGTGACATGCACCACCGCGAAGTTCCAGGTCGGCACAGCGTTCTTCGCCTGATACCAGTTGGGTGAGATGAACTGGTGCGGCCCGTGGAAGACGATCGTCACCGGACCTTTCATGGCCTCGTTCTGGGCATTGGCCTTTGCCAGATGCCACCAGATCTTGCCCCACGCATCCGGCTCGCGTTCGAGGATGGTCGGAACGTTCGTGATCTGCACCGAGGGCTGTCCCGTCACCACCATGGCGAACGAGAACTCTTCGATGAAATCCAGCAGAAACGCCCGGTCCTTCTCCGCGTGCCGTTCAGGGATGTAAATCGTGCCCTGCTCAGCCGCGGCTCCCGGGAGTGCAGCCATTGTCATGCCAATCAGGAAATCTCTTCTGTCACCCATTCGAAGAGCATAGCAACCGGCTCACGGGCAAAGTAGCACGTCGAGTTGCAGATACGATGATCTGAAAGAGCGATTGCCGGATGGATGCGTGGGCCAACCCAATCAGGCGAGAGAACCGGAGCATGCGGTTGCTCATCGGGCGTTGCAACGGAATCAGGACGCGTCTGCTAACGCCGCCGCCGGCTTCTCTGCTTCCCCGTCCCTGGTCATGTACATCTGGCCGGGTCCAAGCCGGTCATACCACGTGAACTTCAAGATGACGGATGTGACCGTGCACACGGCGAGCGAGATCCACATCTCCTTCCAGTGTTGGATGGCGAGATAGATCGGCGCCGTCACCAGGCTCGTCTGCCAGACCAGGCCCACGGCGATATTGAGCATGTCCCGTCTGAAATCGCGGTTCGGCTGGAACGCCGGATCGTCCGCCAGGCACTTGGCGTAGACTGGCCCCCACCAGCCCCAAGGCCGCACGTTCTTATAGAACTTTTTCAGCACGTCGTCGCTCTCCGGCTGCGTGAGCAGGCACACCAGGATGGATGCGGCAAAGCTGATCAGCAGGATCAGAAGAAAGGCAAACACGGGATGCATGGTGACGAAGACCTTCAACACGGCCGCCGCCGTGCCCGCAACCATACCCGCGAAGAAGCCGTATCCGTTGAAGCGCCACCAGTGCCACTTGAGCACGTTCGGGGCGACGAATGCCGGCACCAGCGCCGAGACGATCCACTCCGTCACGCCATGCACCGACTTGGTGAACAGGCCGAACAGAATGCCGAGAATCACGACGGCGCTCGATGTGATCCAGGCCATGATGACGTAGCGGCGAACCGGCGCATGCGGGTTGATGTAGCGCTTGTAGATGTCGTTGACGACGTAGGCCGTCCCGGAATTCACCGTGGAGACGAATGTAGACATGAACGAGGCCAGCAGCGCCGCGATGAGGATGCCCTTGAGCCCCACGGGAACGTTCTTATTGAGCACGTTCGGCAGGATCTTCTCGAAGTTCACCTTGGCGCCCATCAGTGCGAGGTCGGAACTGAAGTAGACAATCCCGAGTGTCGTGATGCCGGCGATCAACAGGAACCTCGGGGTGAGCGACACCATCGCCATCACCATGTTCTCGAGCGCCGCTTCGCGCGGGCTGCGCGTCGAAAGGATGTGTTGGATAGCGTAGTTCGGGGTCGGGCCGGCCATGCTGACCAGCGCCCCTTTCAGGAACAGCATCGCCGTGAAGAACATGAATAGCGAGTATCCGTCGCCGCCCGACGTGATGGGACCGTAGATGCGCTGATTCAGTTGCGGCATCAGGTGGCTCCAGTCGAGGGTCAGCTTCCAGCCGAAGAACAAATGATCCCAGCCGGCCGGCACTCTGGCCATAATCTGCTCCGGCCGGATCGTGATAATCGAGATCACCACGATGCCGATGGCCGCCGTTACCTTCAGTACGAACTGGATCAGGTCATTCATCACCACGCTGTACATCCCGCCGACCACGCAATACACGCCGGTGATGAGGAGCATGCCCGCGCCGTACCACTCGTCTGGCACATTCCATGGAAAGAACGGGCGTGTGAACTCGCCAATGCCGCGGAAAGCGTAGCTCAGGAATCCGATCACGTGCAACATCGCGTAGACCACGACGCTGATGTAGGCCCACTGGGCGCCGCGGCTGAAACCGAAGCGCGTGGTCATCCACTCCGCGCCGGTGAGCACGTTCGAACGCCGGACCCATGTGCCCAGATACATCATGCGGAAGATTACGTTGAAGAGCGGCCAGACCCACAGCAGCCAGGTAGCCTTAACGCCGTATATATACAGCATCATCACGAACCACATGGTTCCCGTGATATCGACTCCGCTCGATCCGTGAGCCACGCCTATCAGCCACCAGGGCAGACTCTTTCCAGCGAGAAAATACGCCTCCGCGCTGCGCGAGGCCTTCTTGGCCGACCACCAGCCGACCGCCGCCATCAGGAGGAGGTACAACGCGATGATTGTCAGGTCAATCGGGTGCATCTCGTCTCGCTATGCCGGGCACGACAGCAGGTGATCGATCAACTGGTTGAGCGGGCATGTCGCGAGAGCGCAGTACTGATCGCCCGCGCCGTAATAAACGAAGAGCGTCCCGTCGATCGCCACAGTGCCGCAGGGGAAGATCGCGCCGCGATAGAAGCCCTCCAACTCATACGGCGCTTCCGGTTCCATCAGGAAATCGGGCGTGCGGTGCAGCACGATGCCGGGATCGTTCAAGTCGAGCAGCAGCGCGCCTATCCGGTAATGCTTGTCCAGGCCTACGGCGTGGTAGATGGTGAGCCAGCCTTCGCTCGTCCGGATGGGAGGCGTGTTGATGCCCATTTTGAACGCTTCCCAAGGATACTTATTGCGAATCAGCAGGCGGTTCTCGGCGTGCGGGAAACCCATCAGATCGTCTGCTTCGCAGATCCACGCGCAGGCGTGATCGGTGCCGTACTTCTCGCCTACCCACTCCAGCGGCCGGTGCATCATCACGAACTTGCCGTTGATCTTTTCGGGAAACAGGATGACGTCGCGGTCGTCGAGTAGCGGATCGGTGAGCGAACCGGCGCGAATCCAGGTCTTGAAATCGCGTGTCATCGCCAGGCCCGTCAGCGTAGCGTTCGTGCGCAGGTAATGTGGAAATTCGGCCCCGCAATCCGGCTTGGCGTAGTGATCGCGGCCGCCGGGAACCCAGAATTGGCCGAACGGAAAATGCCTGCAGGCATAAGTCATGTAGAACCAGTCGCCCATTTTCGTAATGCGCGGATCCTGGATCGTCGCGGCGTCGAAGCCGTCGAGGCTCAGATCGAACGCGGGCTTGTCGCTCGCGCGCTCGAAGCGGTATCCGTCCTTGCTGGTTGCCAGACCGAGCCAGCACTTGTAATCCGGCCCGGACTCCGCGGCACGGTAAAGGAGCTTTACTTCCTTGTTCTGCTCGTCGTACCACGCGGCGGGGTTGAATACCGCAAGGTTCTCCCAGTCGTGGCCGGGATGCGGTGAGAGGATAGGATTACCTTGAAATCGCTGAAGCTTCATATCAATTGATTTTGTGAGCCCGGGCGGGCGGCCGTCCATCGTACGCGACGGAACGCGGGGTTGCCGCAAGTAAGCTTATCAGGGTTTGTGTCTCACAAGAATCTCGCTCAAGGATTCATGTTGTGGGACAACGGGGCGGCGGGCGCGCCGGGCCGGCGGCGCGTACAACCCGAAGCGGCAGCGGGGGACGATGCCTGAATGATCGGAGCGGACAAGCCTGCATCGAGCTCACCCGCGAGCAGTTGGGCGGGAATAGAAACGCGCCGCCGGGATCTTGGGAATTCACCTGAGAACGCGGCAGAACAGGATCGCCGGGCTGTGCGAGGAGGGCTCTACAGAAACTGGTGTTCTATGAACAGATCGCCGCGGGGCGGGCCTGCGATGTTACTGTCACCGCGTTCTCATTGAGCCCACTTGGACCGGGAGTTGCATGCTGCCACCGTCCGGTGACTTCCGCGGTTGTTAATCGTTCAGGACTACGCTCAGCAGCGAGCTGTGGATTTCCAGACGGTCCTTGTAATCAATGAAGCCCAGTCTGCGAAACTTGTTCATGAAGAAGCTGACTCGCGATCGAGTGGTGCCGACTATTTCCGCCAGCGTCTCCTGACTGATCTTGGCTATGACCGTCTCCGGTTGGCCTTCTTTCCCGAAATTGGCCAGCAGCAAAAGCACTCGCGCCAGCCTCTTCTCACTCGAGTTGAAGAGCTGATCGACCAGATCCTCCTCAACGCGAATGCTGCGGGAAAGCAGGTGCGCGACGAAAACCTCAGAGAAGGCCGGTTCCTCGTGGAGCAGCCTGACAATTCGTGCTTTTTCGATTCGCATGATCGAGCATACGTCCATCGCGGAGGCCGTCGATACGCGCTGCGACTGGCGCGTCAGACAACCCTCACCAAAGAAGTCGTCTGCCCCCAAAATGGCCACCACCGCTTCTTTGCCGCTGCTGGACACGACGGTGAGCTTCACTCTGCCTTTCTGGATATAGAAAATGGCGTTGGCGGGGTCCCCTTGTGCGAACACGACCTGGTTCTTGTCGAATTCGGCGCTCGTACGACCCTCACCGATCTTGCCAAGACCAAGAAAGACCTTGGGATCAAAGGTCGGCGCTTCGTTTGCCCTCATTGCAGCCTGAACTATGCATGCGGGGAACCAAATGGAATCCCAGGCCGGCAATCGTCAGCGCCACTCAAAAAGGTCTGTCGACTCGCACGGTTTTCCAAAGGGCGGGTTCTGATGCGCGTCCCGGCGAGATGAACGACACGCGCCAGTCCGCGGACCGGGTGCAGGAAACCGGTACCCGGTCAACATACCTTCGGAGGCGTCCGGCGAAACAAGGTCTGTGGTAGATCGGAGGCGGATCTCGTCCAGGCGGCCCGACCGGACGGCGAGTGGCATCCATTGGCGCTGCCGGCGATGCCGGCGGTGCAGCGGAGCCCCAACGGACCCGGCTAACTGGCCATCGACGGAGACTTGGAGCCGTGCGTACTGCGCGATCCGCATGAGCGTCGCGGCGAAGCTGAGGGATGCCTTGCGCCAAGACTCGACCCGTCGGCGCAAGCTCGACCGCAGCGCTGTAGCCGGTTTTCACCGAAGGTGGATTTGGAGTTTCAAATGGAGAGGTTTACCGCGCGGCGGCCCAGGGGGGCATCTTCACCGACCAAATAGCGGAGGGCATGCCCCCCATTTATGCCGGCTTCGACGGGCGAGAATGCGCCTGTGTGTCGCGGCTCCGGCGCGCTATCGTCGATCGGCGTGGACGCTACCCGAAGTGCAGAATATGCACTTGCCTGCAAAAGGTTGCTGCCAGCACGCCAAGCGCGTTTGGCATGCGTCCACTAGCCGGTACTGACGTACAGGTTCTTACAGTAAGTGGCTGATTATCAATGTCTTGGCAGATACAGCGCGTCGAGTCCATGGAGATTCCGCGCCTCCACTTCTCGATGGTTTCGTGGAAGAAGGTGGAGGCCAGCTCGATTCCGGAGTCAGGGCGACCGGGCCATGCCGCGACCGTTGTTGTGCACCGGAAGTACCCATTGGCGCCCGACTCCCTGATCATGTCCTCCGCCTCACGAGGGAGCGTTATACCTCTCCCTGTACGGCGACGGCTACGGGCGGGGTCACGTCACTGCGCACGTCGTGGCGCTTGGATTGCCGAAGCCGCTACAATCCTGGGAACAAGCATGCATCCTCTTCTCCGCAGTACCCAGCGCGCGGGACTCGCCCTGTGCGGCCTGTTCCTGACCGTGTTGCCAATCTCCGCAATGGATCTCGACGCCGCGACGCGCGATCTCTCTCGCGACATTCTGAAGCAGTTGATTGAAATCAATTCGACTGACTCGGTAGGCAGCACGACCGTGGCGGCTGAAGCGATGGCGAAACGTTTGCTCGACGCCGGCTTCTCGCCCGACGATGTAAAGGTCCTTGGACCGAACGCGCGCAAGGGCAACATGGTCGCACGGCTTCACGGTCCTGCCGCGGGCGCACTCAAGCCCATCCTGCTGATCGGACATCTCGATGTTGTCGAGGCACGCCGGGACGACTGGACCACTGACCCGTTCCAGTTCGTCGAACAAGACGGCTACTTCTATGGGCGCGGCACGCAGGACATGAAGGACTGCGATGCCATTTTCGTCACTACGTTTATTCGCCTGAAGCGCGAAGGCTATCGGCCCGACCGCGATCTCATTCTGGCGCTCACGGCGGACGAGGAGGGCGGACAATCGAACGGCGTGGCGTGGCTTTTGAAGAACCATCGCGAGCTTATCGACGCGGAGTTCGTGCTCAACGCCGACGCCGGGGGCGTGACCTCCGTGCACGGCAAACCCATCAATGTCGATGTCGAGGCGAGCGAGAAGCTCTACGCCGATTTTCAACTCACGGCGACGAACCCCGGTGGACATAGCTCGCTGCCCACGCCAGACAATGCGATTTATCACATTGCCAACGCGCTTGCGCGCCTGGAGCGCTCTCCCTTTCCCTTCGAATTGAATCCCGTCACGCGCCTTTACTTCGAGCGCCGCGCGCAACTGGAATCGGGCCAGAGGGCGGCCGACATGAAGGCCATCCTGCAGACGCCGCCGGACCCCGCTGCGCTCGCCCGCCTCGCCACCGACGCGCGCTTTAACTCGACCCTGCGCACCACCTGCGTCGCCACGCGCCTCAGCGCGGGCCATGCCAACAATGCGCTGCCGCAACTCGCCCAGGCGAATGTGAACTGCCGGATCATTCCAGGCCACTCGGCCGAGGAAGTGCGTCAGGATCTCCTTCGCATCTTTGCCGATCCCAAGATCGTCGTCCGCTCGGTCAGCGACGCCGGTGCGATCTCCGAGCGAGGACCGGAACGCGAGGCCTTTGCGCCGATTCTGCCGCCGCCCGAAGTCCTGCGGCCGCTGGAACGCGTAGCCGGCGAAATGTGGCCGGGAGCGCCCGTGATCCCGGAGATGGAAACTGGCGCCTCCGATAGCATTCACACCATCGCGGCGGGCCTCCCGAGTTATGGAGTCGGCGGAGTCGCGATCGACCAGGACGATATCCGGGCCCACGGCAAGGACGAACGCATTCGCGCGAGCGACTACTACAATGGCGTGGAGTTCTACTATCGCTACCTGAAGGCTCTGGCCCCGCAGCGCTAGCGCCATTGTGGGGCGGCTCTCCAGAGCCGCGCGGGGCCTCCAGGCCCCACCCGCAACCGTGCCTGAAAAGCGGGCTCTGGAGAGCCCGCGCGGTCCTAGAGGACCGCCCCACCACGCATCAACCGGCCGCTTCGTTCAGCGTCCATCGGTCGACGCTGAACTTCGCCGTGCTCTCGTTCCACACGCCGAACTTCGCGGCCATCTGGCCTCCGTCCACGACCAGCGCGGCGCCCGTGATGTAGGACGCCATTTCCGACGCGAGGAACGCCACGGCGTTTGCGACCTCATCGGTTTCGCCCCCGCGCCCGAGCGGAATGTGGCGGAAGTATTCGCGCACGAAGTCCGGGTTGTCGAAGGCTTCCTGGTTCAACGGCGTGCGAATGAACCCGGGACAGACCGCGTTGACGCGAATCCCAAACGGACCGAGTTCGTTCGCGGCCGTGTGCAGAATCCCGAGCATCCCCGCCTTGGTCACGTTGTACGCCGTGAGGTCCGCCTCGCCGTCGTAGCTATTGGTGGACGCAGTGATCACGATGGAGCCGGAGCGCCTGCGCTTCATCTCTCGCGCGGCGCTCTGCACGGTCAGGAACGCGCCCGTCAGATTCGCGGCCAACGTATCGCGCCATGTTGTGTCGTCCGTTTCCGTCAATGCGGCGTGCCGGGCGATGCCCGCATTGGCCACGACGATATCGAGTGGGCCGCACTGTGCGAATGCATTCTCGAGCGACGCCCTGTCGGAGACATCTGCTCGCACGAAGCGCGCTGGAACGTGCTTGTCCGCGGGCTCGTTCCGATCGACGATCGACACTTGCGCGCCCAGGCTTGCGAACTCCCGGACGATGGCGAGTCCGATCCCGCTGGAGCCGCCGGTGACGAGAGCTGTCTTGTTTGCCAGATCAAGCTGCATGCGGTGATTCTAGCCCGATCGTGAACCGCCCGGCGTAACCCCGTGTTGCGCCAGGCAGCAGGCACAGCCGCGCCGTGCTATAAACTTTAGCTTCATGCCGGACCACGCCAACTCTTCAGGTCGTATGAGCACGAGTGTCATGGCCGCGAGATTCAGTGTTACTGCGAAGCCGCTCAAGCGAAGGTCACAAGTCTGTGGGGTACGCAGGGTCACCCCGACTCCTTCATGGTCGCTGCCCCTGGGAACGCCGATCTCCAGATCGGCTCTTATCGCCCGCGTGAGCTGCGACCCCAATGCGCATTCGCGCGCCCGGAAGCCTGCCCGCAGTTGCCAGCGGTCGAAGTGTGCGCCGGACGGAGCCGATCTGGAGATCGGCGTTCCCAGGGGCGCGCTCGCGCGGGTATCATCCGGCTTTCATCCCCATTGGTGGCCCTCAGGGCCATCCCGACTCGCTCACGGTCGCCGCCCGGATCCGAGCCATGACCGTGAGGGAGTGGTTCTTCGCAATGGCCCATCATCACGCGGTCGCAGCATTCGGCTCTCGCTCGTCCTGGTAGTTCTCGCAGCGTGCGGCGCGGCGAATGCTCAGTCGAAGCCCAACGACTGGCAAGCCATGTTCGATGGCAACAGCATGCAGGGTTGGCGCGAAACGCTCTATACCGATCGCGGCGAAGTTCGAGTCGAGAAGGGGGCGCTCGTGTTAGGGACAGGCAAACCGTTGACCGGCGTTAATTGGACGGGCTCATTCCCGCATAACAACTATGAAGTGCGCTTCGAAGCCGCCCCCCTGCAAGGCAACGACTTCTTCGCCGCTTTGACGTTCCCCGTCGGGGACTCCTTCTGCACTTGGGTCACTGGCGGTTGGGGCGGCGACATCGTCGGGCTTTCCAGCATCGACGGGTGGGATGCCTCGGACAACGAAACGCGGTCCTATTTCACTTTCGAGAAAGGCCGCTGGTATGCGTTCCGGCTGCGCGTGAATGGGAATCAGATCTCGGCCTGGATCGACGATGTCCAGGTGATCGACGTCAATGTTGAAGGACGCACACTCAGTCTCTACTTTGGCGAGACGAAGCTATCGGCGCCCTTCGGATTCGGGTCCTACCGCACGACGGGCGGTCTGCGCAAAATTGAATATCGCCTGCTGCGGGCTCCAGCGGGAGTCGGCAGCAGGCGATGATTCTATCGGGCTAGAGTCCGCAGGCCTTACCCGTCGAGCTTCCAGCCCGAGCGGTATTCGCGCTTGAGATAGTCGTTGGCTTCGGTCATGTTCGTCACGCGACCGGTGGCCGCGTCGTACTCCAGTTTCTTGCCGGCGTGGTGCGCCACCAGGCCGAGCAACATCTGTTCCATCATCGAGCCGGAGTAATCGAAGTCGCAATGCGTCTTGCTGCTCGTCCCGTGCGTGACGCCGTTGCTGTTACCCTTGCAGGCTTCGATCCATTCCAACTGGAAGACGTCGGCGTGGCGGTTCGCGAGCGTGCCGTTCTTCTGGTCTTCGAGGATCGACTCGACCTCGGGATTTGGCAATCCCAACGCGGCCGGGATGTTGCCTTCGATCATTTGGACCACGGGGAACCCGTTCGCGGCGCGGTCCATCGACGGCATCGCCGTCATGCCCTTGGGCAGGGGCGGCTCGGGA
>Ga0181528_10000277_pt1 | contig 42282 bp, 41 predicted proteins | sample PEATcosm2014_Bin_47_FD_119742 | JGI IMG/M metagenome (GOLD analysis project Ga0181528, IMG submission 119742) | Peatland microbial communities from MTU Mesocosm Facility, Houghton, MI, USA - PEATcosm2014_Bin10_10_metaG | ecosystem: Environmental > Terrestrial > Soil > Wetlands > Peat | place...
CCCCGGGCAGTTCCATTCCCAGCGCCAGACGGTGCCTCTGCCCAGCGTCATCCGCTTGCTCGAATACCGCCGCATTCCGCATCAGACCAGGGCGCTATCCCGCAAGAACATTCTCATGCGGGACCGTTATACCTGCCAGTACTGCCAGAAGGTGTTGAATACGGGCGATCTCACGCTCGACCACGTGATCCCGCGCTCCCGGGGCGGGGAGACGACCTGGGAGAATCTGGTGGCGTGTTGCAACCCCTGCAATAACCAAAAAGGGAATCGGACGCCCGACGAAGCTGGTATGAAACTGTTCCGCCCGCCGCGCCCGTTCAGTGTGCATACGGGGAGGCAACTGATGCGCCTGCTGGCGCGCACCGACGAACAGTGGAAAAAATACCTCTGGTATTGAGCGCTGGCTCGCAGCGCTACATCTTGCCGGCCTTATCCGCCGGGATAGCCGCGGTGGCAGGCCTGGGTTGAGGAGGCTGGCCTTCGCCAGGCTTCTTCGCCTTATCCTTCACGGCATCCTTCTTGATTGGGCTGATGATCACGTGAGCGTTGCGCCCTTCCAGCTTGGGTAAGCCTTCGCTGGCGCCGTGCTCGGCGAGATCCTTCGCAAATCGCAGCAGCAGCTTGCGGCCGAGTTCCGTGTGCGCGATCTCTCGTCCACGGAATTGGACCACGGCCTTCACGCGGTTTCCCTCGGCGAGGAACCGAATGGCGTGGTTCAGCTTGAAGTCGTAATCGTGATCGTCGGTGTTGGGCCTGAACTTCAGTTCCTTCACCTGAATCACGTGCTGCTTCTTCTTCGCTTCTTGTTGCTTCTTCTTTTGCTCGTACTGCCATTGGCCATAGTCCATGGCCTTGGCGACGGGCGGTTCGGCGGTTGGAGACACGACGATCAGATCCAGGCCCAACTCCTGGGCCCGGCGGATCGCGTCGTGCGTCGCCATGATTTGTACGCTTCCGTCGGGGAAGACAGCGCGAACCTCACGGGCCCGGATGCCTTCATTGACGTTATCTCGAACTTTGATGCGCGGACGGGGATACCTGGAAGGAAACATGCGGTGGGTAGTGGTCTAGCTCCAATGGGTAGCCGAACGGATCTCCTTGATTTTCCAGACACAAACACAAACTACCGGCGCATTGCCGGTCCTGTTGTTCGTTCTGGTCGCACTCGTGAGACGCTGAATTCTCAGTCGTTGGCCCCCTGCGCATCAGGATACACCGGAAAGTCAAGCAAATGGAAGCACTTTCAGGCAGAGAGTGGCTTCGGAGGGGCCAGGCGATGCACACTGGGTCCAAGATGGCGAACGCGTTGGCGCTCATGACGGCGGCTGGCGGGACGGGCGAGCCTGTGCTTCCGCTGGTCTTGTTCGTCGTCTTTGCGTCCTCGCTGCTCTTGGCCGAAGCGGCCGAGCGGCTGCACATCCCGGGTATTGTAGGCGGCATGGCGGCCGGAGTTCTGATCGGCCCGTCCGTTCTCGCGCTAGTGCACTACGATGACGTGCTGCGCGCGCTCTCCGAAATGGGAGTCATGTTTCTGCTGTTCCAGGTGGGTCTCGAGGTTAAGCCCAGCGAATTGCTGAAGGTGGGCCGCACGGCATTGCTTGTGGCTGTGCCCGGCGTTGCGCTCCCGTTTGCTGTGGGCTGGCTAATCTTCTCCGGAGCGGGGCGTCCGCCGGCGGAGTCGATCTTCATGGGCGCGGCGATGGTCACCACAGGCGTTGGCGTTGCGGCTCAGGTGCTCTCCTCTCTTGGCTATCTCGCCCATCGCGCCAGCCAGGTCATCCTGGCCGCGGCGATCATCGACGATGTGCTCGGGTTGCTCGTCCTGGCCGCGGTTTCGAGCCTCGGCTCTTCTGGCAAGGTCGATTTCATTGGGATCGGGGTCACCGCACTCACCGCGACCGCGTTCATCTGCGCGGTTTTCCGCTTCGGCCCCTCCGCTGCCAGCAGCGTGGTCCCGAGGCTCACGCGCAGGATGCTCACCGGCGAATCCGAGTTCGCACTCGCATTGCTGTTCCTGCTCGGCATGTCCCTCCTGGCCACGCGCTCGGGTGTCGCCGCCATCGTGGGCGCGACTCTCGCCGGAATAGTCCTTTCTGAGACTGTCTCCAAACGCGTGCAACTCCTTGCTAAGGGTGCAGGACGGTTGATGATTCCGTTCTTCCTCGCCGGAATCGGTTTACAGATGGATCTGAGCCCCTTTCACAATCCGCGAACGCTTGCTCTGGCGACCGTCATTCTACTGGCGGCGATTCTCTCCAAGGCGGTCGGCTGCGCGTTCGGAGCCTGGGGTCTGGGGATTCGCGACGCGCTTCGAGTCGGCGCAGGGATGATCCCGCGAGGAAGCGTCGGCCTGGTTGTCGCGCAGGTGGGTCTGAACGCGGGCATTGTTTCGCGCGAAGGTTACGGGATAGCGGTCTTCATGGCCGTGATGACCACGGCCATCGCCCCCATATTGCTGAAACTGGCATTCCGGAATGTGCAAGCGGAGAATCATGCGGTTTTTGACAAAAGTTAACGGTTACTTTGATCGATTTTTGCCACTTTTCGCAGCGTTTGCGCTGACCGCCGCGCCCGCGATCGCGCAGATCCGGGGCGCGGCCCTAGTCCAGCATCCGCATCCGGGTGTGTTGACCTGGGGGACGGAACTGAAGTTCTGGCCGCTCGCCGGGGGCGCGCCCGCTGTCTTGAAGCAGGGAACTGACTTCGGTCCGGGCGGATGTGTCGCCGACGTCGATGGCGATGGGCAGGACGACCTGATGGTGCAGGAGCGCGTCGGGAGCGGAGCGTTTCTCTGGCTGCGAGCGCCGAAATGGGAGCCTCGTGTCATCGAGTGCGAGACTGAGTTTCGCGACTGTTTGCCGTTCGAGTTCGACGCTCACAAAGGCGTCCTGGTCCCGCACTTCAACGCTCAGTTACGCCTTTATGAATACCCCAAACAACGTGATGGTAAGTGGGCGTACAGCGAGATCTACTCGATCTACACCGCGTCGAAGCAGGGTGGCCTGCTGAGCTTCGACGTGGACGGCGACGGGCTCACGGATCTGTTCATCGGCAACTACTGGATGCGCAACCCAGGGAAGTGGGAACTGCCCTGGCGCCTGTTCAACATGAACACGTTCTTCGATAAGCCGGACTCCGCGCTGGCGCGGCAGGCGGTCTATCAAAGGCCCGGCCGTGCGAAGCCGGATCTGCTATGGGCCGAGAGCGAGGGCGCGCCGGCCCGGTTCGCGCTGCTGGAACGGCCCGATGACGAGAAGCAAGCCTGGCCGGCGCAGATGATTGAGCCCGCCCCCGACCATCCGCGCGCCCTGCTGGTGCTGGAGGCGGAGCCGGGCGAGTGGCCGGGCGTGCTGGTCGGCGCCGAGGACGGGGTCCGTCTGTACCGGGCTGTCGAAGGCACATGGACCATGTCGAAACTGTGGACGGGCGCACCCGTGCTGGCGTTGTTCCGCGCCAACGGCAAAGTGCTGGCCGTGACGCCGGAGCGCGTCGAGCGGATCGTCCTGCCAATCTACCGGCGCAAGTAGGCGTCGTCGCCGCGGATCCAGTCCTCGCGGCGGGGCGCGAAGATGTCGAGCGCGACCGAGTCTTCGAGCGCGATCACCTCGTGCGGCACGCCGGAGGGAATCTCCAGAGACTCACCGGCGCCGACCTCGATCACTCCGCCGGGGTAAACGAACTGTAGTCTGCCCTGCTCGACCGTACATACCTGCTCGTTTTCATGCCAGTGGTTCGGGACCACGCAACCTTGTTTCAAGTTCAGCCGCGCAATGGTCAGACGGTCGGTGTGCACGACGCGACGTCCCAGCGAGGCGTTGAGATGCTCTTCTGCTATGTCATTCCAGCGATAGAGTTTCACGCGAAAAAGTGTATCATGCTAAGCTCTCACCGGAGGGGCCATGAAGGGTATAGTCCTCGCCGGCGGCAAGGGATCCCGTCTCTACCCGCTGACCAAGATCACTAACAAACACCTGTTACCGGTTTACAACAAGCCGATGATTTACTATCCCGTCCAAGCTCTGGTAGACGCGGGCATCCGGGACATTCTGATTGTGACCGGCGGCAATCACGCCGGCGATTTCCTCCAATTGCTCGGGAACGGGAAGGAATTCGGGCTGTCTCTGGTGGGCTACACGTATCAGGAAGGCGAGGGCGGCATCGCGGACGCGCTCAAGCTGGCGGAGGACTTCGTCGAGGGCGAGAAGGTCTGTGTGATCCTCGGCGACAACATCATCGAAAAGGACATTTCGGCGGCGGTGGAAGATTTCCGGCTGCAGGAATGCGGCGCGAAGATTCTGCTCAAGGAAGTGGACGACCCGGAGCGTTTCGGCGTCGCGGAAATTCTGGATGAGAGAGTCGTCAACATTGTGGAGAAGCCCAAGAACCCGTCTTCCAACTACGCGGTCACGGGTATCTATATGTATGACTCGACGGTCTTCGAGAAGACGCGTGTGTTGAAGCCATCGGCGCGCGGCGAACTTGAAATCACCGATGTGAACAACGCCTACATCAAAGAAGGCACGATGACTTACTCGTTCCTGGACGGATGGTGGACGGACGCGGGAACTTTCAGCTCTCTCTTGCGCGCCAGCAACCTGGTGGCGAAGGACAGTAAGGCGGAACCAAATGAGTGAAGAAGCTCTCTCCGAAATCAAGATCCCCAATTGCGAGCGCGGGATCGGCAAGGTCATTCTCAAGGCCGACTCTCCCGATCTGATCGCGGGCGTTCGCGTTCAACCCATTGCGTTGTGGCCCGACGACCGCGGCTATTTCCTGGAGGTGGCGCGCTTCGGCCAGGGCCTGGTGGATCAATTCCCGGCCGCCACGACGCAGGTGAGCGCCGCATTGACCTATCCTGGCGCGATCAAGGCGTTTCACCTGCACAAACACCAGACCGACGTCTGGGCCGTGGTGCAGGGGATGTTCCAAGTCGTCCTGGTCGACTTGCGGCCGGCTTCGCCAACCTACGGGGTCAAGAATACTTTCTACATCGGCCAATTGCGCTCGTGGCAGTTGATGATTCCTCCGGGAGTTGGGCACGGATACAAGGTCATCGGAACGACGCCGGCGATGCTGGTTTACCTGACCGACCGGTTGTATAACCCGAAGGACGAGGGCCGCATTCCCCACAACTCCGCGGGGATCAACTACGACTGGGAGCTGCAACACAAATGAAGCTGCTGGTGACTGGCGGCGCCGGCTTCATCGGCAGCGCTTTCGTGCGTCTGGCGGTAAAGAACCGCTGGGCAACGCGCCTCATCAATCTGGACAAGCTCACCTACGCGGGCAATCTCGAAAACCTGACTTCTATCGAGAAAGACCCAAGTTACCGCTTCGTCCACGGCGATATCTGCGACGCCGCGCTGGTGAGGCTGGTGCTCGAAGAAGAACGTCCCGACGCGATCGTGCACTTTGCGGCGGAATCTCACGTGGACCGCTCGATTCTGGGGCCTGCGGCGTTCGTGGAGACGAATGTGCGCGGGACTTTTGCCCTGCTGGAAGCGGCGCGAGCCTTGAAAACGCCACGATTTTTGCACGTTTCCACCGACGAAGTCTACGGCTCGATCGAGGAACCTGACGACGCCGATGAATCCTATCTGCTGAAGCCGTCGAGTCCTTATTCGGCCTCCAAAGCCGGCTCGGATTTGCTGGCGCTCTCTTACGTAACGACGTTCAAGCTGCCGGTGGTGGTGACTCGCGCTTCGAACAACTATGGCCCGTTCCAGTTCCCCGAGAAACTGATCCCACTGATGATCTCCAACGCCATGGACGACAAGCCGCTGCCGATCTATGGCGACGGGATGCAGATCCGCGACTGGCTGTTCGTCGAGGATCACTGCCGGGCGATCTGGGCCGCACTCAACCGTGGCGAGGTGGGCGAGATCTACAATATCGGCGGTTCCCGCGCACTGCCCAACCGCGAAGTGGTGGAGCTGATTCTGGCGCAGCTCGGCAAACCTTCCAGCCTGATGACGACGGTCACCGACCGGCCGGGGCACGACCGGCGCTACGCCATCACGACGGAGAAGATCGAAAAGGCGACGGGCTGGCATGCCGAGGTTCCGTTCGAGCAGGGCTTGGCGCAGACCATTCAGTGGTACCGCGAGAATCGCGAATGGATCGGGCGCGTGAAGTCCGGCGAGTATCAGAACTATTACGAGACCAACTACGGCGAGCGGTGAGTGCTTGGCGCGCGCACAGGCTGCTCCTCGACTGAGGCGTGCTGTTGGGCGAACGCGACGGGGCGCGGACTGAACGGTCGCCTGTGCCCACTGCTTATGCACCGACGACGCAAGGCGTTAGCTGGCCAGTGCCTCTTCGTTCGCAGGCGTCGGTAGCGAGGTCGCGAACACTTCCGTGACGACGCCGTCCGGCGAAACGCACTGGATTCGAGAGCCCCGGAGCGATTGCTTCACGAGGTACTCGTACAGCCGCAGAGCATCGCGAATCAGGTCCGCCTTGCTATCCGAGTCTACAAGCGTTTCCAGATTGCTGAGGCGGTCGAAAGCGACGCGGCTCAGATCCAGTGAGATTCTTGTTTTCCGTTTAAGTTCATTCATGGAATCAGTAGCTTATGCGCCCGCTATGGGCTCGAACCGTGCCCGCCCGAAGCTTTGCCAACACTCCAGCCGATGAATGCCACGATGGCGGTTTCCAGGAACTGACCGATTTTCTCGAAAGAGTGGCCCTCATGCCACTCGTGCGCTATGTAGATTCCGTAAAAGGTAATCAATGACACCGCGATGATCGCGGTGACTCGCGCCTTTGACCTGGGTTCGATATTTGCATCGTATGAAAGCTGGATGTCCTCATTGGTGAATGGTTCACCTACGAGCGGTCTCACCTTGCGCCGACCAATGCGCACAGGTAGGTATGGCATGCGTTTGTTTCGGCCGGACGATTGAAATTAGAATCCGGTTTCTCAACCCCGAGGTTCAGTCGAACACCTCAGGGCAGAACGGAGTCTGGCGTCGGCCGCCTTTTTGTCTTCCATCTCGATAGTTGGCTCATTTGTTTGTGTCTCCGTTGGGTTCTCTCTTAGGCGAATGTGCTCGTGAATCGTGTCGTGTGGATACTCGTTGTTGAGTTGTACTTGGATTCTAGTGATGCTTCGTCGCTATAGGGATCTGTAAACCTGATCAGATCCTAACCCGATCAATGAATAATTGCAACCATTATTTGCACAAATTTTAACCAAATGAGCTGTAGGGCTACTGGTGCGCCGTCTGGTGCTGCCGGCAATAGCGGCTGCCCGGGACCGCGGGGCGCGTGCAGCGCTCCCCCTTGGCCGTGATGGCTCCGCAGCGGGCGGCCTTGGGCCTGGATGGATCGGCGGAGACTCCACTCACTTCGACGATTCCGCCAAACGCCGCAGGCTTGCGGTTCTGAATCGCGCCCTTCTGTTCGCTCAGTTCCGTGATCAACTGATCGATTTGAGCCGAGATGGCGGCCACCTTCGTCTTCAGGTCGGCCAGCGTCTGGAGCGTCCGCTCCACTCGCTCCAACTCGGGCGGAGGCGTCTGTGTCTGCTGGGGAAATGCCGGAGCGGCAAAGAGAAGGAGAATAGCGATAGCACGCATGAGTCGGCCCACTGAAGAATGGGTGGCCGACCGGGCGGTTTCCTCTCAACAGGATTTGATAACAAGCGAGTGAAAGCAAATATACAGTCGCCGCGGCCAACGGGCGTTGTCGTAAACGCGCTGGCATATAATTGGACCGAACTCTTCAGGCCCCAACGCAATGCGGGGTAAGCGGGTATTGGAGGCCAGCATTGGCGGAGCTGATGGCGAATGCACCTCAACGCCCGGGCGTCGATCATAAACTGTGGCCGGCCACTGGGCGCATGCTGCTGTCGGTTGCCGTCGTCGCATCAGTTGCATTTGCCGCGCCACAGCGTAACGCGGAAGCGTCTCCGGTTCGTACAGAGATACGCGGCGTCGTGTTAGAGCCCGGGATCAATCAGCCTGTGGCGGAAGCGGAGATCTCCTTTTCGACACAGGAGCCCGGCCCGGTACTTCTCAACGGCGGCTGGAAGAACGACCCAGCGAGAAAGATCCGAACCGATTCTCGTGGCGCGTTCGTGGTGGCGCTCGACAAGCCAGGCTCGTACCGCGTGGAAGCGCGGAAAGAGGGCTACATTGGCGGCGGGTTCGGCGGTGCGCCCGATTATGCCGAGGTGAAATTGACGGCGGAAAAGCCATCCATGGACGTACGGCTGTTCCTGGCACGCCCAGCGCGCATCACCGGTCGCGTAGTGGATGAGGACACCGGCAAACCGCTCGCCGGTATCCGGCTGAGCGCGAATCAGGCGGACAAGTACGGCCGGCTGTTGCCCGCGGATGGCTCATCCGCGAAGACGGATGTTAGCGGCACGTTTGTGCTGAGCGAACTACCACCGGGCGGCTATGCCGTGGAGATCGGACCACAGATCGAATCGGCGAAGCGCGTCCTCACCAAGTTCACGGAGAAGGACGTGAAAGCGGTGGACCTGGACATCAAGCACACCTACTGGCCGGGAGGCCACGGCCAGGAATCGGTTCTGCCCGTTCCGGTGAGTTCGGGTGCAACGGTCAACATTGGACATCTCGCGGTGAAGAAGGTCCCGTACTATCGCGTGCTCGCGCGGATGCCGGATTCGAACTGCGAGCCGGGCGAGACAGTGAGACTCAGTGAGTTCACCTCATCGGCCGAGATCTTAGCGATGCACAGGCCGCTCTCGAGCGTGCCTTGCGGCAAAGAGGTGCTGATTGCGGGGTTCGCGCCCGGCGACTATCGCCTGCTCTTCAGCCTGGACGACCGGCCCCGGGAGAGCCGCAGAACGGCATCGGTCCCATTTTCGATCGAGGGCGAGAATATTGAGATCGATGCTTCCTTGAAACTGGGAGTCGCCGTGGATGGTGCGTTGGTGGTGGACGCCGGCGCGCGACTGCCGGACTTTGCGAAGGTCAAGGTCTCGCTGGGTCCAGTGGATTTTTCCGGATACCCCGACGATCCCCCGCCTGCCGTGCCGGGCGCGGACGGCACGTTCCGGATTGCGGACGTGCGGCCTCTCGGGCAAATCGTACGTATCTCCGGGCTTGGGCCGGGGCACTACGTGAAAGAGCTCCGCCACAACGGCATTCCGCTGGGCGGAGATATCATGCCGCTCGACGACGGAGCGCTTACGCACGCACTCACGATTGTTGCCGGCGACAACCCGGGCACGATCGGCGGCTCAGTAGTGAGCCGCGATCAGCCGGTGAGCCGCCCGATTGTGTTCGCGCGAAAGTGGCCACCGGCCAAAGGCTATGTGGAGTCCGACTGGACGTGGGTGCATGGGGATGACACGGGCAGGTTCCAGATCAACGGTCTTGCTCCGGGCGAGTACCGTTTGCTGGCCGTGCGCGCTTTGGGCGTCCCGACTTCGGCGGTGCAGCGAGCGATGACAACGGGGAAGACGATTGAGATCGAAGCGAACGGGTTTCTGAACCTGACTTTGGAACTCAGCGAACCTCAGTAACAGCACGATTGAGCGTGCCCGATGACCATAGGACCGAGTCTGTTCTGTTGCCGCTTCAGCCGACCATGTCCAGGGCGGTTCTGTTCATCTCATCTGAAATGCGAAAGGTTCTGGTGTTGGCTTCAAAGTCGTTCTTTGCCTGTAGAAGATCGACCGTGCTCGTGTTCAGGTCGACTGTGTCCCGCGGAAACCCCGTCTGCGCGGTGGAGCTGGGAGCGCGGGCGATCTTTGAGGCCGCACGGTCAAAATCGGCCGACGCCCGTGTCATGCCTTGGCTGGGAATCGAGAGGTCTGCCATACGGATCTTATCGGCTCAAGACCAGGGAAGTAGGGCGGTTTCTTAACAAGCGCAGACAAATGCTGCGCAGTTCATTCCATGACCGGGGGCGCCCCAACGGTGAAAAGCGCATGGCCGCAGGGTCTCCTGGCACAGAGCATCAAAGGCCAAAGAGCGGCAATCGGGATACCACCGTTCCCTGACGGTCGCGGCTCCGTCCGAGCAGCTCGATGCGCTGGTTCGCTCAGATCTGTTTGAACGGGCTCCGCGCGAGCGCGTAATCGAGTGACGCTTTGGGTACCTGGAACTGAGCCATGCCGGTATTGCCAACAAAGCCGAGAGCCTTCACGCCAGCGGGTGAGGTGAAGTAGGCGTCCACCACCATCCTCCGCGCCCACTCGAAGAACTGGATGCCGGGCGCGAGCTCGGGCGTCGAGTTCTTACGGTATGAAATGTCAGCCAGGATCTGCTGGCGCACCGCCGGCGTCGCATCGACGAAGCTCTGCCCGCCGCGCCTGCGCGATTCGTGATCGAGCCAGCCGAGCCCGCTGAGCCAGATCTGCTTCAGCTTCTCGTTGTTCGCGGCCAGCAGGTCGATGAACTCCGCCGCACCCGCTCCCGCGCCTCCGGGCTCTCCGGGTTCGGGCGGAATGATGAGGTCCGCAAGCTGGCGTACCGTTTTGTATTCGTGCTCGCTCAGAAGCTGTGGCCGGTACGCGCCTCCGCTCTTCACGGCTGTCTGGACTGCCTGGTGATGGACGTGGCTTGCATCCTGCGCGCTCATGCGTCCCGCTCCGGCGGCGACGGCGGCTACAGACTGCAGCAAAGTTCTCCTTGGAAACGGATTGGGCATGGACTACAGGTTCCCTTTTCTCATCTCTTCGGCCATATACTCGGCGGCGCGCCACGCCAATGCGACGATGGTCAGCGTCGGATTCTTATCGGGATTAGAAACGAACGGAGCGGCGTCGGCGACAAACAGGTTCTTGCAGTCGTGCGCCTGGCTGTATTTATTAAGTGCCGAACTTCGCGGATCGCCGCCCATGCGTGCCGTGCCCAACTCGTGGATGATGGCGCCCGGTTCGGAGATGGCTTCCGCCTCGCTGTTCAGGTCGCGCGGACCATCGACGCGGCCGCCCATGGCCTCGATAATCGAGGCGAACGTGTCGTGCATGTGCCGCACCATTTTCAGTTCGTGCTCGCTCCACTCAAAGTGGAAACGCAGGACGGGCGTGCCCCAGCAGTCCACTTGGACCGGGTCGAGATCGCAAAACGAATTCTCGTTCGGGATCATCTCGCCGCGTCCGGCGAAGCCCACGCTGCAGCCGTAGCTCCTCAGCGCGGCGTCTTTGAGACTCTGGCCATAGCCTTCATGACTGGAGCAGACGCCGTGGAAGCTGCCGATCTCGGGCATGCCGTATCCGCCGCCGACCTCGATGTGATAGCCGCGCGGGAATTCCTTCTGCCGGTCCCAGAGCCACCAGGGCATGTAGACGTGACCGCCGCCGTAGCCGTCGTCGTTGTATTTGGGCATCCCCTCGAAGGCCGGCACCTGGCCGCTGAGGTCGTAGCCTGCGGTATCGGTGAGATAGCGGCCGACGACGCCCGAGGAATTGGCTAGACCGTTCGGATGGCGAGGCGCTTTGGAATTGAGCAGCAGGCGCGCCGACTCGCACGCGCTCGCGGCCAGCACCACCACGCGGCAGCGCACCTGCCGCTCCTCGCGCGTCGCCTTATCCACGTAGCTCACGGCCCGCGCCTGCCCGTTTTCATCGGTCAGGATTTCACGCGCCATAGCGCCGGTAATCAGCTTGAGACGTCCGGTTTTGAGGGCGGGGAAGACCTGCACCTGGCTGGAGGAGTAGTTCGAAGCCGTGACACAGCCCCGCCCGCACTCGCCGCAGTAATGGCACGGGGCGCGACCGTTCAGCGGCCTGGTCAGCACGGCCATGCGCGAGGGAATGCAGGGAATCTCCAACGTGATGCACGCCTTCTGCATCAGGACTTCGTGTACCCGAGGCGCGGGCGCGGGCAGGAAGTTGCCGTCCGGCGCGCTGCGGATGCCTTCCTTCGTGCCGCAGATACCCATGAAGCCTTCGGCTTTGTCGTAATAAGGTGCGACTTCGTCGTAGGTAATCGGCCAATCGAAGCCGAGCCCGTCGCGCGAATGCGGCTTGAAGTCGTAGTCGGCGAAGCGCAGGGAAATGCGTCCGTAGTGGTTCGTCCGTCCGCCCACGATGCGCGAGCGGTACCAGCGGAACCGGCTGCCCTCGGCGACCGTATAGGGCTCTTCGTCAATCTCGGAGAAACAGTTGGGCGCCCCGAAGAATCCGAAATCCTTGCGGCCGGTGTAGGTCTCGCCGTGTTCTCCAGCACCGCGATGAGCGTAGTCCGCCGGGGTCTTGTGTTCCTTGAAATCCTGGGCGGGGTGGAGCATCGGCCCCGCTTCCAGCAGTGTTACGTTGACGCCCAGATTGGCCAGGACATGAGCAACCGTTCCGCCGCCCGCGCCGGAACCGATTACAACAACGTCCGCCACAGGTGCGCTCCTCTTCACCTGAAACATGTCTTTCAGGTGTACCATAATCCGGACGTGTTAGTACGTCAGATCGTCAACATAAGTGAAGAGGCACGCTCGAGGGAGCGCTGATTCTGTCGGTGAGCGGGAGTCATCCGCGCTTACGAAGTGGCTCTGGCCAGTTCGACCGGCTCCAGTTCCTTGCGGTACTTGCATTCCTTGTTCGGGCACTCCGCGAAGTGGCCCGACTTCAGGAACTTTTCGAGCAGATACGGCGACCCGCAATTGGGGCAGGCTTCGGCCAGCGGCTTCGACCAGGCCACGAAGTCGCACTCGGGATACCGGTTGCACCCGTAGAACGTCTTGCCGCGCTTGGAACGCCGCTCCGCCAGTTCGCCGGTGCCGCACTTCGGGCAGGGCACGCCGGTCGTCTTTTGGAGCACGTACTTGCAGGTCGGATAGTTCGAGCAGGCCGTGAATTCACCGAACCGGCCCGACTTGATTGCAAGCTGGTGGTCGCAAAGCGGGCACTTTTCTTCCAGCAGCACGTCTGGCTTACGCTGCGTCCCGCCGATCTGCTTGGTCGTCTTGCAATCGGGATAGCCCGAGCAGGCGTAGAACGTGCCGAAGCGACCCTTCTTGAGCACCATCGGACGCCCGCAGTTTTCGCAATACTCCTCGGCGTCCTGCTCCGCGATTTCCACCGGGTTCTCGCCGTCGCCGATCTCATCGGCTACCAGCGTCGTTTCGCGAGTGTTCGTGCATTCCGGGTAGCCGGTGCAGGCGAGGAAGTAACCGTGCTTGCCCCACTTGATCACCATGGGCTTGCCGCAGCGGTCGCAAGTCTGATCGGTCGCAATCTCGGTGCGCTTCACGTCGCGCATCGAACGGCCGGCCTCTTCAAGATCCTTCTCGAATCTCTTGTAGAACTCGGCCATCGCGTCGGTCCAGGCGATGGTGCCGTCTTCCACGTCGTCTAGCTGCCCTTCCAGGCGCGCCGTGTAGTTGACGTCGAAGATGTCGTTGAAGCTCTCGACCAGCAGATCGGTGACGATCATGCCCAGGTCGGTGGGGTTGAACTTGCCGCCCTCTTTCTTGACATACTCCCGCTCCTGGATGGTCGAGAGAATGGAAGCGTAGGTGGACGGACGTCCGATGCCGTCGGCTTCGAGTTCCTTCACCAGCGTCGCTTCGGTGAAGCGCGGCGGCGGCTCGGTGAAGTGCTGCTCGGGGAGGATCGACTTGAACTTCAGCAGTTCGCCTTCGCTCACTTGCGGCAGCCGGTTCTTCAGCTCGTCGTCTTCTTCGTCCTTCTGGTCCTTGCCTTCTTCGTAAACGGCCTGGAAGCCGTCGAACTTGGGCACCGAACCCGTCGCGCGCAGCAGGTATTCAGCGCTGTCGCTGCCTTTGGCCGTCACCTCGATGGTCGTCTGGTCGAAGACCGCCGGCGTCATCTGGGAGGCGACGAAGCGCATCCAGATGATCCGGTAGAGCTTGAGTTCGTCCTCGCTCAGGTACTTCGCAATTTCATCGGGTGTGTGTTGCACCGACGTCGGCCGGATGGCTTCGTGGGCGTCCTGCGCCTGCTTCTTGGTCTTGTAGACATTCGGCGTGGCCGGCAGGTACTGCTCGCCAAAACGCTCGCCGATCAGCTTGCGCGCATCCGCGATCGCGTCGTCGGAGACGCGCGTCGAATCGGTACGCATGTAAGTGATGAGTCCGACCGAGCCCTCTTTGCCGAGTTCGATGCCCTCGTACAACCGCTGGGCCAGTCCCATCGTGCGCTTCACGCTGAAGCGGATCTTGCGCGCCGCCTCCTGCTGCAAGGTTGAAGTGATGAATGGCGGCACCGGATTGCGCCGCTTCTCTTTCGTCCCGACCGACTGAACCTTGTACTCGCTGCCTTCGAGCGCCCGCACAACGGCCTGGGAGCCCGCCTCGTCCGTGACCGACAGATTCTCGCCATTGCGCTTGGCGACATTCGTCTTGAGGACCGGAGCCTTCTTCGCGTTCAGGTGGACTTCGATCGACCAGTATTCCTGCCTGGCGAAGGCCTTGATCTCGCGTTCCCGCTCGACGATCAGTCGCAGCGCCACTGTCTGGACACGGCCTGCCGAGAGTCCGCGCCGGACCTTATCCCACAGCAGCGGAGAAATCTTATAGCCGACCAGACGGTCCAGGATCCTGCGCGTCTGCTGGGCATCCACCAGCGCCACGTTTACCTGGCGCGGATGCTCGAAGGCCCGCTTCACGGCCGCGGCAGTGATCTCGTTGAAGGTGACCCGGAAGAACTCAGGGCCGCCGGCCTTCTTCGAGCGCAGCTCTTCCTCAAGGTGGAAGCAGATCGCCTCGCCTTCGCGGTCCGGATCGGCTGCGAGGTAGACGGCGTCAGACTCTTTGGCGGCGCGTTTCAGCTCGTCGATCAGCTTCTTCTTGCCCTCAATCACCACGTAGGTGGGGCGGAAGTCGTGCTCGACGTCTACGGCGATGTCGTTCTTTGGCAGATCCTTGACGTGGCCCAAGCTGGCTTTGACCACGAAGTTCTTGCCCAGGTATTTGCCAATCGTCTTCGCTTTCGCGGGCGATTCGACGATGACTAGGGATTTCGGCATAAGGACGGTTTCAGACTACTAGATAAAGGATAGGTTCGGCAAACCGGCGGTTTGGCCCCTCCGGATCCGATCTCCACCCTAAGAATACATAAGTCGTCAAGTCGGGGTCGGCGGGAACACCCGGTTGGACGCTTCGCCAATCCGAACGGCCGCCCCTTCCGTAACGCAATCGACAGCCCATCAAGGGCCGGCCTTGCCGGTCGGAGCCGGCAGAAATGTGTAGCACGAACAATAGAAACGTGATACGAATAGAGTTTCACCGTGCTCGAGCCCCGCCAAACCAGAACGCTCACCGCCCCCGTTGCGCTGGCGCTTAGCCTCGCCCTTCTTGCATCGGCTAGTGCCGGCAATCCGGCGGCGGACCGGGCCTCCAGCCGACTGGAGGGCAGAGTCACCGATCCGCAGGGAAAAGCTGTTCCCAACGCCGATGTTTGCCTCTCCGGCCACTTCGGAGGCGTTCAGCGGGAAGTTACGACGGACGACGAAGGGCATTTCGCGGTCGACCGGCTCGTCGCGGGTCAGTACAACCTGATTGCCGAGTCCCTGGGCTTCCACCCGGCCGTGACGACAGTCGATCTGGACGTGGACGAGACGGTCCGCGTGGAATTGCATTTCTCCCAGGTGGCTGGCCAAAGCGTCTCCATGGTGATCTCAGACCGGACGCTGGAGCCCGCCATCGACATGCGCAACGCGGAAGTCTTCAATAAGACGCTGTTCACGCGCGATGACCAGATGCTGCAGCAAATGGATGCCGGAATCAACGCCGGGCAGCACGAGGGCGGCGGCAAGTCATTGGAAATAAGGCGCTTCGGTTTCAACCTGGATCATGGCGGCGTGAACGGCGGTCTGAAGGTGATGGTCGACGACGTGCAACAGAACCAGGGCACGCAGGGCCATGGGCAGGGCTACCTCGGAGCGCTCAAGGCGCTCAGCCCGGAGTTGATTGGCGAGGTCAACATTATCAACGGGCCTTTCAGCGCCGAGTATGGCGATTTCAGCGGTCTCGGGGTGGTGCAAATCCGCCAGCGCGAGTCGCTTCCCGACGAACTGACGGCGCGCTTCCATGGCGGCAATTTCGATACCTGGCGCGGCTTCACGGCGTACAGCCCGGATGTGCAAAGCGTCGATTCCTACCTTGCTTACGAAGGCAGCTATACCGACGGCCCGTTCCTCAACCCCGGCCGCTACCGGCGGGACAACGTCAACGGCAACTACTCGACCACGCTACCCAGCCGCCAGAAGCTCGGCTTCCGCCTGCTTTACGGCCGGAACGACTTTTACTCATCGGGCCAGATCCCGCTCGACCTGGTCGCCGAGGGCCTGCTTGACCGATACGGATACATCGACCCGAGCGACGGCGGCAAAGTCTGGCTAGGCACCGCCTCGACATATTACATCAAGTCCTTCACCAACGGCGACGTGCTGCGCGCCGACGGCTTCCTGTCGCGGAATCTTTTCGATCTTTACTCGAATTTTACTTTTTTCTTGAACGATCCGGTACACGGCGACGGCATTCAGCAGCACGATTCACGGCTCACCGAGGGAGCGACGGTGCAATACACCCACACCGACCGCCTCGGCCCGGTCACCGCATTGCTGACGGCCGGCGTCAACGATCACGATGATCAGGTCAACGTCGGGCTCTACCCCCGCGAGGGGCGCGCCCCGCTGGGTGTGACCACCCGCGCGGACGCCCGTATCACCAATGGAGCGGCGTACGTGCAGGAGAGTTTGAGTTTCCTCAACGGCCGTCTGATCCTCACCGGCGGGCTGCGCTTCGACGCCTTCCGCTGGGACGTCAAGGATTTCGTAAATCCGCTCTCGGGCGGCGTAGAATCGGCGGGCCGCTGGCAGCCCAAAGGCGGCGCGGCGTTCACTCCGCTCCGCAAGTTTCCGCTCACGCTCTATGCGAACTATGGCCGGGGCATCAATAGTGTGGATGCGCGCGGCATCGTGCAACGGCCCGACCAGCAGCGCGTCGCCACCACGGACTTCTATCAGGTGGGGGCTTCGTCGAAGTTCGGGCGCGTCTCCGTGAGCACCGACGCATTTCTGATCGACCACTCCAACGAGATGGTCTACATCCCCGACGATGGCACGTTCGAGTTCAAGGGCCCGAGCCGCTCCTACGGCTATGAGGCCAAGACATCGCTCGAAATCACCCATCACCTGTCGCTGAACGGCGGCCTCACTAAGATCGGGAACGCGTTCTATCTCGGCGGCGATCATCGCGTGTACGTGGACAGCGCGCCGCACATGACGGCCAACGCGGCCCTGACTTTGACATCCTGGCGGGGTTGGAGCGCGTCGCTGCGCATGCGCGCTATCAATCACTACCGTCTGGACGGCGACGATCCGTCCATTGTCGCCACCGGCAGCACGGTCTGGGATCTGAGTCTCGCCCGCCAGTTACGGCATGGCGTGGAGTTCGGCCTGAGCTTCGACAACCTGTTGAATAAGAACTATTACGAGACACAGAACTACTTGGTGTCGCGTGTCGCGCCTGACGCGCCCGCCGTTGCCCGGATTCATGGCACGCCGGGCTATCCGTTCTCCGCCGTGGTTGGGCTGACGTACCGCCTGCATGCCAAGTAATCGGGCCGGCGCCGCGATCTCGAAACAGAGCAGCGGCCGTGAGGGAGCGGTTGTGTCTGGCCTATTCCAGCAGCCTGCACGACAATAATTGCTTAGCCCTTCAGCCGCCGGCCCTTCAGCCGCCGGCCCTTCAGCACCATCAGCACCAGCGCGCCCGTTCCGATCAAAACAAAACTGGCCGGCTCGGGGACAGAGTTTACGACCGGGCTGCCCAATAACGCCAGCCCGACGATGTCGTAATTACCCATAGAGCCGATGTCGGTGGCCACGCCCGTCTTCGGGTTGATGCTGAACCACTCGGATGTGACCCCATCGGCGGAGATCGCAGCGTACAGCGTTCCGTCCGAGCCGAACACCAGGCCGCCGACCGTGTCCACGCTCGGATCGAACCCCGAGAGGGGCGTGCTCGCCGTCGATGTGCCCGCAGTGGCATTCAGCGTGAACAGCGTGTTGCCGAACTGGTCGAGGCCGTAAAACACCCCGCCGGGACCGAACGCCAGGCCGCCCACTTTCGGGAACGTTCCGCTATCCACCTGCGCGGCGGCGTAGCCTGCCGCGTCCGCAATGGAGAACAAGCTCCCGTAATTGGGATCGAAGGAACCATCGGCGAGCGCGGTGCTCGCGACGAAGAAACTCCCTTCGTAGTACGTCAGGTCGCCCTTGGTGGGCACGAACCCGCCGGTTGACGGCAAGCCCGCCAGGGGTGTTGCTACCTCGCTGGTCGTTCCAGTCGTGAGATTGGTCACCTGCCGCAAGTCGCCGTTATTCTGCCCGAAGAGGTAGAGACTCGTCCCGTCCCAGGCGATGCCCAACGGATTGTAGCTCCCGTCCAGAGTGACGGCCCCGGACGCCGCGCCGGTCAAGGGGTTGATCTGCACCAACTGGCTGTCGGCCGTCACTCCCAGAATGACCGGCGTTGCCATGAGACTGGCGCTCAGAGCGAACCAGCAAGCAATCGCGGCCGCTCCGCGTAAGATAGTCATAACTTTGCCCAGCCTGTGATCAGACACCGCCCCTCCTGTTCTTTCCTTGAACAAGAGTAAAAGCGCCGGGGTCAATCTTCAAGAAGAATCTTTACGAGTATGTTCGGGAATGATGGGGGCACCTCGGGTCAGCAAAGCTATCTTTTGATGCCCTGGCAGGCGCGATTACCGCTTGCGATATTCCTTGACTGAATACTTGACGCAAAGCTACACTCACCCACAGTCTCCTATCTCGTCTGGGGCCAAGCTACGAGATAGATGCGGGTTCGTTTAGAGGAGCGAATTGTGTCGGCAGATCCATCTGATCTTTCTCCCAACCGCCGCCGGTTTGTGACTTGGGCCGCCGGCAGCACAGCCGCTGTGATTCTCTCCGACCGGAAAGCCCATGCGCAGAGCGCCGCGGGCAGTTCTGGTGCGCGATCCCTGGTTTGCATCCACCTGATTGGCGGCGCGGACGGCTGGGATGCGGCAGTCCCGCAAAGCGTCGCGGGTTCTTCTGCCTGGAGCAGGTTGCGCCCAGCTCTTTCCTCCGCGTCCCGGATTGCTACCAGCGGGCGCGGCGATCAGGCGATCTCATTCCACTCGGCGCTTGCGCCTCTGGCCGAACTCTACGATGCGGGCCGGCTGGCTCTCTTTGCGGGTGTCGGATCACTTTCGCTCGCGCTGCCCGGGCGGCCTCCAGCCGGGGCGATGACGCATGCCGATCTGCGCGCGGCTGCTCTGCCCGGCGGGTTCCTGCTGCCCGACTGGGTCGATGCCGCCTCCGGAGCGCTCTACGATTTCCCGTCGGCGAGAACGCCCGCGCAATCCTCGCCCATAGCCGTCGCGCCGAAGCGCGCGATCCCCAGAAGCATGGACGCGGCGGAACGCCGCTCGACTGCGGCGAGCCTGCTTCGCTCGGCCTCATCCGTCGTCAGCCACGGCGTCTCGTTTCCGGATACGAGCCTCGGCCGGCAGCTTCAACAGATCTTCGCATTGATCGCTTCGGGAAAGACCTCCGGCGCAATTCACTCGGCCCTGCTCGGCGGTTTCGACACACACGCCAGCCAGGCTTCGGCCTCAGATCGCACCTGGAGTGAGTTCGCCGGGGCAGTCTCGGCCTTTCAGGCTGCCATTGAGAACGCGGGGTTTGGTTCCCGCGTCGCAGTCTACACCGACTCCGAGTTCGGACGCACTCTCGTGGAAAACGCGTGCGGCGGTACCGGCCACGGCTGGGCATCGCTGCAGTTCGTTCTGGGCGGCTCGGTGGCGGGCGGCAGAGTCTACGGCAGCTTCCCCAGTCTCGCTCCCGGCGGCTCGGATGACATCACCGGTCAAGGCGTGTTCGTTCCGGGTCTCTCTCGCGACGCCTACTTTGCGATGCTGGCCGCCTGGCACGGGATGGGCTTCGGCGACGTGATGCGGACTTTCCCCGGAGTGACATCCGCGGCGGCGCTTCCGCCGGTGCTGGCATGACGCAACCCGCCATGGTCAAGACTTGCAAAACCTATTCAATTCCGGATCTGACGCCGGAGCTTTTCCAGGCGCAATTGAACCGGTTGTTCAGCATTACCAGCGAGTCCGTCCCGGGTTTCTCGTTGCAAGCGGAACTCATTCGGGTGACCGTTGCGCCGGTGCCCGAATGGAGGCAGCGCTGGGCGGAGGCCAATCCCGGCAAACGGGCACAGGGCTTCTCGTTGCTGTTTCGTTCTGTCGCAAACCGGCTTCCCGGGCCTGGGCTGCAGACCCTGCGCTGCGCGGATTTCGAGGCTGGCGGGCTGTACATCAGCCCTGTCACTGTTCTCGACGGATCGATTCCGCGGGACGCGATCATGCTGGAAGCCTTGTTTAATTGATTCCTTGATTTCTCGGAGGGAGGCACACTCGTATGTCTGAACCGTTCTTGGGCGAGATCCGAATCATGTCATTCAACTTCGCCCCCAAAGGCTGGACGTTCTGTAATGGACAGACGCTGCCCATCAACCAGAATCAAGCTCTGTTCGCTCTGCTGGGCACCACTTTCGGCGGCAACGGGATCAACGATTTCCAGTTGCCGAACCTGCAGGGCAACGTCGTAGTCGGTGCGGGGTCCGGGCCTGGTCTTTCGCCGTACAACGTGGGACAAACGGGCGGGGAAGCCGCTCACACACTTGCCCTTACCGAGATCCCGCAGCACACCCATACGGTCAACGCGGCAAGTGCGTCAGGGAGTGCAACCGCGCCGTCGGCGGGCAGCGCCTTCGCGCCGGATGGAGCGGCCCACCCGACGAAGACCTATAGCTCGACGGCGGCCGCGGGCCCGGCGATGGCGCCCACCTTGATCCAGAACGGCGGCTCGTCTCAGGCGCACGACAATCACATGCCCTACCTGACGGTGAGTTTTTGCATTGCCCTGCAAGGGATCTTCCCTTCGCGGAATTAGAGGTGCCTTATGTCGAATCCATACGTTGGAGAAATTCGGATCTTTGCCGGTAACTTCGCGCCCCAGGGCTGGGCCATCTGCGATGGGTCGATCCTCTCGATTGCGAACTTCGAAGTACTTTTCGCACTGCTCGGGACCACCTACGGCGGGGACGGTGTCAACACTTTCAAACTGCCCGACCTGCGCGGCCGTATCCCGATCCATCAAGGGAATGGTTATGTGATGGGGGCCCTCAGCGGCAGCGAGTCTGTGACCCTGACCAGCGCCGAACTACCGGCGCATAGCCACGCAGTGCAATCCAGCACGGCGCATGGAAATACATCGTCCCCCGCCGGAGCGCTTTGGGCCACGGACGGCACGGGCGTGGCCGCGCCCTATCGCAAAGCGGCGAGCGGCGGGACCGCGGTTGCTCTCGCCGCGGGAACTGTCGCGACGAGCGGCGGAGGGCAACCTCACGAGAACCGGCAGCCGTTGCTGGCGATGAACTACATCATTTCGCTATTCGGGATTTTCCCCTCGCAGAATTGAAGGCCAAAGGAGACCAAGCATGTCTGAACCCTTTCTTGCCGAAGTCCGCATTTTGCCCTACAATTTCGCGCCGACGGGTTGGGCTCTATGCCAGGGCCAGCTTCTACCCATTTCCCAGTACACGGCTGTCTTCTCGCTGATCGGGACCTACTACGGCGGCAACGGCACTTCGAACTTCGCGCTGCCGAACCTGCAGGGGCGGGTCGTCGTGGGCGTCGGACAAGGACCCGGACTGTCAGCGTACAATCCTGGGGATACGGAGGGCGTCGAGAGCGTGACCCTGACGGCGCCGCAACTGGCCGCTCATAACCACGGGGCCGCGGCGGTCCATGACGCCGGCAATTCGTACTCGCCGGCGGGCGACGCCTGGTCGGCCGATGGGGCGAATCGGGCGAAGATCTACGGCGCCGGCGCGCCCACGGTCGCCATGGGCGCGAACGCTCTCGCGCCAGCCGGCGGGAACCAGCCGCACAACAATCTGCAGCCCTACATCGCCATCAATTACTGCATCGCGCTGACGGGCATCTTCCCCCCACGAAGCTAGAAAGTGGGGCGGACGCCCACGTCCGCGCGCGACCCCCTGGTCGCGCTCACACTCATGCGCGACGCCGCACTGGGAACAAGTTCGAAGATGCGATTGCCGTCCTACTCGCCCATTCAGACCAGCCTCCGTCCGGCAACTCCGGAAGACCGGGAGTTCCTCTATGTCGTCTATGCCTCAACGCGGCAGGAGGAACTCGCTCAAAGCGGCTGGGCCGAGGCGGAGGTGCAGGCCTTCCTGCGCGAGCAGTTCCGCCTCCAGGACCACCATTACCGGACCTGTTTCGAAGGCGCGGAGTTCCTGGTAATCCAAACAGCAGAAACCCCGATTGGTCGCCTCTACCTGCATCAGCGGCCCGAAGCGCTGGTGCTTGTGGACATTGCCCTGCTGCCGGCCTGGCGCGGTTGCGGCATCGGCGAGCGCCTGGTTCGGGACGTCCTCGAACGCGCGGCCGGCCTAGGCCTGCCAGTAGAGTTGCACGTCGAGTATTTCAATCGCGCGCAAGCTCTTTACCGTCGACTCGGTTTCGTCGCGGGCGCAGTCAACGGCCCGTACATCCAGATGCGCTGGACGCCTCCAGCCTGACGGCACACTCGCGCGGCGCTCTTTTCCGGCATGAGCGTGAAGCTCAAACCTGGATGTGTCCGGTAAATCTCAGAGCCAGCCCTTTTGGCGGGCGATGCGCGCAGCCTCTGTGCGATTGGCGGCGCCGAGTTTGCTGATCGCTTCGGAGAGATAATTCCGGATTGTGCCTTCGGAGAGGTTCAACCGTTCGGCGATGTCCGCGCCAGCCGCGCCTTCGGCGGCCAATCGCAGAACCTGGCGCTCGCGATCGGTTAGCGGGTCGGGTTCGGTCCAGGCTGCGGCGGCGAGATCGGGGTCGAGGACGCGGCCCCCGGTATGTACGCGACGGATCGCGTTCGCAAGCTGCGCCGACGGGGAGTCTTTCAACAAATAACCAGAGACGCCAGACTCAAGCGCCCGCCGCAGATAGCCTGCCCTGGCAAAGGTCGTCAGGATGATCACGCGCGGAGGCTTGCTTTGCCGCTTCAACTCCGCGGCGAGTTCGAGTCCGGTCATGCGCGGCATCTCGATGTCGGCCAGCACGACATCGGGACGTAGCGAACAAGCCAGCTCCAGCGCCTGCTGCCCATCCCGCGCCTGCCCAACGACTTCGATGTCACTCTCGATATCCAGCAAGGCAGCGAGCGCGCCCAGCACCATGGCCTGATCCTCGGCGATGATGACGCGAATGCTCATAGTGCGGCCGCGGGTCCGGCGGCGGGCAGGCGGAGTATCAGGCGCATGCCCTCTGATCCGTCACGTTCGAGCGTGCCGCCAAGGGCTTCCACCCGCTCGCGCATTCCGATGATACCGAAGCCGTCGGGCGCCACACTGCCCTTGCCGTCGTCGGAGATTTCAAGCTCGCAACTCGACATGCGATGCCGCAGCGTCAGCCGGCAGGAGCGCGCGCCCGCATGCCTCACGATATTGGTTACGGCTTCGCGGATGGCCATCGCAAGCACGCTCTCCTGGGAAGCCGAAATCGTCACGGGTTCCACATTCGAGTCGAGCTCGATGCCTGCGCTGCGCAGCGCCTCACCGGCGTGTGCCAGTTCGGATTCGAGGCCGGCGGAGCGGTAGCCGGCCACGGCGGCGCGCACCTCCGTCAGAGCCTCGCGCGAGATCCGTTCCACGTCGCGAATCTCGGCGGCCGTGCGGACCGGGTCGGATTCGATGAGCTTCGAAGCCAGCTCGGACTTCAGCACGATCAGCGATAACGTGTGTCCCAACACGTCATGCAGATCCCGCGCAATGCGCTCGCGCTCCGCGATGCGCGCCAGGCGGCTGACTTCGTCCTCCGCCAATCCCAGGCGGCGGCTGAGCCTGTGCCGCTTGCGGGACTCCGCAACGAACGCGGCAACGAAGAGTGAGAAGCCGATGGCCGGCAACCAGAACCAGAGGTTCAGGCCCAAAAGCCAGCTCATGAGTCCCGTGATCGCGATCAGAATCGCGATTCTACTCCACGCCGCGCGTTGGTCGTCGTCGTGTACCAGCGCCGCGACCGCATAGACGATGAACACCGAGGAGCCAAAATTCCATCGCGCCCAAGCCAAGCCGAGCACGCACATCGCCGCGGACAGTGCGAACTGGCGCCAGCCTTGTTCCCAATAGCTGCGGAAATAGAGTGGGAGGAAAATCGCGATGGTGCCGGCGGCCAACCACCAGTCCCGCCATGGGTCGTGCGAGAACGCCGCTGGCACCACGAAGTTGCCCAGGTACACCAGCCACATGTAGGGCAGCCAGCCCTGCTCCGAGTCCGCGGGCAGAAAGGGGTACTTGCGGATTTTGAGGATGTCGCCGTCAGCCATGCAATCTGCTTTCTTCCCGCCGCCACACATACCATCCCGCGAAGGCGAATAACACCGTGAACTGGGCGAGTGCAAAGGCGTGCGAGATAACGTCGCCGGAGCCCTGCATTCCCACGATAGCCTGCCCGATCCGCGCCAGGTGAAATGCCGGCATGGCAAGCGCAAAGTGCTGCAAGAACTTTGGCAGGAACTGGATCGGCACCCACAAGCCCGAAAGAAACGCCATCGGCATGGCGACCATGTTGATCACGGCGGGCGCGGAATTGGACGACGCCAGGTATCCCAACACGAAGCCCAGTGTAGCGAAAGGAATCGAGCCCAGCACCATCGCTCCCCATAGCATCAGCCACTGGCCGAAACCCATGTGCACGCCGCCAAACGTTGCGCCAATCAGAAACAGAACGCCGCTCACCAACGCGGCGAAAAGCATGGCCGTTGAGAGCTTCGCCACGAACCAGCCAAAGCCAGGCATCGGACTGGCGCGCTTCACTTCCAACCAGCCCAAGCCACGTTCAGAGGCAATGCCCGCGCCCAGGCCCATCAGCGAGGCGATCATCACACCGAACACGGTCATAGAGTTCAGAACATAAGTGGATGCCGTCACTCCGCCCACGTTGCCCTGGCGGATGACAATGCCGAAGAACACGTAGAACATCGCGGGAAGACTGATCGTCATTACCGAGTAGCGTGGCATTCGTAGAAGCCCCAGGAACTCGCATTTCATTTCGAGCAGAGTCGAACGGATCATTGGTGTACCTCCACCGGCGTTGCATTCTCAGTGATTGTCAGGAACGCGTCTTCCAGGCCGACGCCAGTGACTTCGAGATCGGATAATCCGGGGTCGCTATTGAACAGGCGCGGGACGAGGCTGTCGGAATCGGCCGCGACCATCTCAGTGAACACGCCGTCGCAGCGCACTGAAACCGCGTTGCCGAGAGCTTGGATTTCTCGCGTGGTAAGCCGTGTGCGGCAGCGGATCTTGCGTTGCGAGGCGCGTTGTTTGATCTCGGCGGGCGTTCCCTCGGCCGCGACCAGTCCGTGATTCAGCACTACGATCCTGTCTGCCAGTGCATCGGCCTCCTCCAGATAGTGCGTGGTCAGCAGCACGCCGCCGCCATTCGCAATGAACGAGCGGATGTGCCGCCACAGACTCCGGCGGCTGTCCACGTCGAGGCCCGCCGTCGGCTCGTCGAGAATCAGCAGGTCAGGGTTGCCGCAGATTGCCAGTGCGAATAGCACCCTCTGGCGCTGGCCGCCCGACAGCGCTCCAAACAGCCGGTTCTCGACACCTTCAAGCCCGGCGGCCCGCACTGCTTCCTTGAGCGGCAGAGGATTTGGGTAGTAGCTGGAGAACAGTTCGATATGCTCGCGCACCCTCAGCGTCTCCGGCACCTTGCCTACCTGTAGCATGGATCCTACACGAACTCGCGCGGCCCGTTCCCGTGAGTCGCGCCCAAACAGGCGCACCTGGCCCGAGTCAGGCCGGGCCAATCCCAGGAGCAAACGCACGGCTGTCGTCTTGCCCGCTCCGTTCGGTCCCAGCAGCGCGAGCAATTGCCCGCGGCAGATTTCCAGGTTGATGCCATCGAGCGCGGTTACCGCGCCGTATCGTTTCGTCACGCCCCGTAGTTCCGCGATCACCATGTTTTCCCTCCACACTCATCGTGCGTGGGATGGAGATCGCGGACCAGTGCGGATTGTCACCAATTGAGGGTGACAAATGTCATGCGGTCAAGGAGTGGCGAGCCGGGATGGAGCATCGAATTCAACTCCGCGCTGGCGTCTCGATTCAAGCTTGCCTGGATCGGCGGACGCGTTACTGGCCCTTTAGCTCCGAGTCAATTACCGTCCGGAACGCGTCGAGACTCAACGAACCCTGGTACTTCTTGCCGTTCACGAACACGGTTGGCGTTCCTTGCACGCCCGCGCGCATACCGTCGTCCATGTCGCGCTCGATGGCCGCATGGGTTTTCGCGGAGTCCATATCGGACTCGAACCGGATCGGGTTCAACCCCAGTTCTTTGGCCCACGCGAGCATGTTTGCCCGGCTGAGCTGGCGGAAGCCGGCGTACATCTTATCGTGCAGCGGCCAGAACTTGCCCTGTGCGTGCGCGGCCAGCGCCGCCGCTGCCGCCAGTTCGGCGGTGGAGTGGATTTCCAGGGGGAATTGCTTGAAGACCAGCCGGACGTCGCGCGGATAGGCCTGCATCAGTTGGTTCAGTTTGACGACGGCCACGGCGCAATACGGGCATTGAAAGTCGGAGAATTCGACGATGGTTATTCTCGCCCCGGCCGGCCCTTTGGAGGGGGCGCCGGCGATCGGAATCTCCACCGGATCCAGGAGAATCCGGTTGCGCTGCTTGGCCGCTTTCGCGAGGCTCGAATCTTCGAGGACCTGGCGGATCTCCGCCTCCGGCTTCCCCTGCTTCGCCGCCGCTACGGCCATCGCGGCCAGCGCCCGGCTGTGCCCGCAAGGCGGGTCCTCGATGCGGCACTGCGCCACCTTCATGTTGCATCCGCAAGTGCAGTCGAACGCCCGGATGGCGTTCAGGGCAGCCAGCTTCTGGTCGGGGGAGAGTCCTTCCCACGACACTCCCGGCAGGTCGGTCACCGTTTTCCAGTCCTGGGCGAAAGCAAGGGCAGCGGCAATGAAGAGGCCCGCGATGACACGCATATTCCGATTATCGTCGACGGGTCCACCCCGTGCGTTCCCTCTTCGGCGCGAGAATCGCTGGCGCCACGGCTCTTCCAGGTGGCATCCGACTGTCATTGCCATCGGTGGCATCCCGGGCCATCCCACGCTCCTGCACGCGACCCCCAAGTCCGGGCACACTTGCCTCAGCTTTGATTGCGCCCCCCTCCATTCCGCTACTTACCCCTCCGAATTCGTGCTATGCCCTCGGTTCTTCGAATACGCCCCGCGGGATGCCGCGTCCACAGCAATGCAAGCGGCGGAGGGTATCGGCCCTCCGCCAGCGGCTGAAACCGCGGATTCAGAAAGCGGACGAAGGGAAAATGACCATGAACAAACTCATAGCACTTGCCATAGCGGGATTCGCCATTGCAGTCACCGCCGCCTCCGCCCAGAGCGTCGAGGACCGGCAGCACTCCATGCAGCGCCGCATCGCCGAAGCCATCCAGCACGGCCGTATCACACCCCGTGACGCATCCCATCTGGAGCGGGACATGGACAAGGTTTCGCGGCACATCGATCAGGAGCGGCGTGACCACCATGGACGGCTCACGCCGCACGAATGGGAGAAGCTCAACCGCGAGTTGGATAAAGTCGAGGAGCACATGCGCGAGGCGTTACGCTACGCCCGCTACGAAGATCGGAACGGGCGCGGCTATGAGCGCGAAGGGTTCTACGACCGCGACCATGACTGGCGCTACGACCGGTGAGCGGCACCCGCGGGTCGAGCACCTCTCCCTGGCTCTGCGGTCAAGCTGACTCCCTTGACCTGGAGCTAACGAAGGCAATCCAGCACGGTGAGCCGTCGCTGAGCGTGAGCGCGATCCCCCGCGCTCACGCCAGCGCGGGCGGCGGGACGCAGTTCGTCAATCAAACACGACAGTCTTATTGGCGTAGCGCAGGATCCGGTGCTCCAGGTGCCAGCGCACAGCGCGTGACAGCACCACCCGCTCCAGGTCGCGGCCCTTCTGCACCATGTCGGCCAACTGATCGCGGTGCGAGACGCGAGTTACATCCTGCTCGATAATGGGCCCGTCGTCGAGCACCTCGGTCACGTAATGGCTGGTGGCGCCGATGAGTTTTACTCCCCGCTGGAACGCCGCGTGATAGGGCCGCGCGCCGCTGAAGGCCGGCAGGAACGAGTGGTGTACGTTGATGATCCTCCCCGGAAACCGTTGCACGAACTCCGGTGAGAGCACTTGCATATAGCGCGCCAGCACGATGACCTCGCAGCCGCTCTCCTCCAGTAAGCGGCTCTGTTTCTTCTCCGCCTTCTGTTTGGTAGCCGTGGTCACGGGGATGTGGTAAAACGGAATCCCGTAGAACCCCGTGATCGGCTGCGCGTCCAGGTGATTGCTGATTACCAGTGGAATCTGGCAGGAGAGTTCGCCGCTCTGGTGCAGGTACAGCAGATCGACCAGGCAATGCGTGTACTGGGAGACCAGAATCGCCACTGATGCGGGGTGAAGCGAGTACTCTACTCTCCACCGCATGCCGAATCGTTCGGCTACTGGCGCGAATTCCCTCCGGAAGCCGGCGTCGTCGAGCGCGAAGCCTTCCAGGTCCCATTCCACACGCATGAGGAAGAGGCCGTGCTCCTCATCCTGGTGCTGGTCGGCGTGCAGAATGTTGGCATTGCGGGTATAGAGGAATTCGGCGATCGCCGCGACCAACCCCTTGCGGTCGTCGCAGTCGATCAGCAGAATGCCGGTCTGTCTGTTTGCTCGTGTCATGGGTTGAGGGAACTCGGAATAGCTTCCTTTGAAGACCAGTCGATGCAGCACAGAGCCACTAGCACGGAGCCGCGAACGCTAGAGAGCGGCCCACGTATCAGGCAGTTTCTCATTTCGAACCGACTCTCGACGGAGCAGCCTTTCGCGCTGCAGGCCAACGTTATCTCTTCTGAGATTCGCATGATCCTGGGAACAGGCGCGCGGCTGCGCTACTCTTCCGGAGGATCCGACCGCTTGAAGACCTCGTGGGTATACAACCCCGCGGCCGTCGCGCCTCCATCGAGGACCAGTGTCTGACCGGTGATGTAGGAGGCGCCGGGAGAGGCGAGAAACACCGCAAGCCCTGCCACCTCGTCCGGCTGCGCGAGACGTCCGGCCGGAATGGTGCGGCAGCGTTCCCGCAGCCGCTCCTGGCCCCACAACTGGTCCATCATTTCGTTTTGCACCGGGCCGGGCGCGATGGCATTCACCGTAATTCCATAAACGGCCAGTTCCAGGGCGGAGACGCGGGTCAGGGCCATGACGGCGCTCTTCGCCGCGCAGTAGGCCGCATAGCCGAACATGGCGTGGAGGCCGGAGACGCTGGCCATATGCAAGATGCGCCCACCGTTGCCGGCCTCTACCATGCGGCGCGCCGCAGCCTGCGATGTAGTGAACGCTCCCGTCACGTGGACATCCAGAAAACGCCGGAACTTCGCGGCGCTCATCTCCATAAAAGGTTCGAACGCGGCCATACCGGCGTTGGCCACGAAAATGTCGATCGTGCCGAAGCGCTCTACTGCGTAGGACGCCAGTTCTTCTCCGAAACTGTCGTCGGCCACATCGCCCAGGCAGACCCCAGCCTGCCCGCCTGCGTCCGTAATGGCTTGCTCCGTGGCTTGCGCTCGCGCGGCGTCGGTCCCGTGAACCACCACGTTCGCGCCCTCCGCGGCGAACCGCAGAGCCATCGCGCGGCCAATGCCTCGCGTAGAACCAGTAATAACGGCCGTCTTCCCGAACAACATGCCGGACATTAGGCCCTTATTCTATCCTGGAATTCCAATTGCGCAGCACGCCCCTTGGGACGAGAGATCGATCAATGGCGTCACCGCCGTCGCGGAGGATTGCTGCCGGTCATGGGTCCGGTCACAAACGAGGGCGCGCGGCAACCGGTCAAAGACAGCACGTAGTTGCCCGATTGGCTGAAAAGGCAGGGCATCACCGGCTCCGGAAGCCAGCCCTGCCGGGAGCCCACCTCGCGGGAGCGCCAAAGCTGGAGGGAATGCAATGCCCTCAAACCGGCGCACGCTACGAACGCCGGAAATGGCTTTGAGACAGATCACTGAACTATGCCCTTCTTCGGAAAGAATATGAACACGGTGAACAAACCGTATTCTAAGAGAAATGCCCAACGCCTTGCAGTGTATCTTCCTGTACCTGTTTTCACATAGATATGCAGCTCTCACGCGAGATCGAAAGCTCAGCCTATTCAAAGGAATCCAGGGCAATATCCTGGAGATCGGTGCGGGGACGGGTGTGAATTTTGCTTACATCCCGACGGACGTTCACTGGGCCGGCGTCGACCCGAATCCGCGGTCACTGCGCTACATTCGGCAAGCCGCGCGGCGCTCGGGTCACGAGTTCGACTTCCGGCAGGCATCGGCCGAGTCTCTGCCATTTCCTGACGCCAGTTTCGATTCTGTCGCCAGCACGTTAGCTCTCTGCTCCGTGCGCGACCCGGTCCTCGCTCTGGACGAGATCCGGCGTGTGCTCCGGCCAAGCGGCCAACTCTTATTCATGGAGCACGTCGCCGCGGCCGCCGGCTCGCGGCTGCGGAGGCGTCAGAGCCTGCTCCGCCCCGTGTTCCGCTGCCTGGCGGCCTGTACGCCGGACCGCGATACCGGCTCGCTGCTCCGGGCTGCCGGCTTTTCCAGCGTGGAGATGGAGGCGTTCGTGCTCCCGCTGCCCATCGTAGGCCCGCACATCTGCGGGCGCGCCGTGCGCTGACCCCTCCGGAACCGAACCTTCAGCCCTTCCCCGCTTTGGACCGCAGCACCGCAAGAACCTCATCCGGCGAAGGCATGCCGCGTTGAGCGAATGCGATATGGCCATCCGCGCCAATGCCATACACTGTCCGTCTGATCAGCCAGCCCCCCGCATGGTAGTCCCCCGCGATCTGGCCGCCGCGGTCCACCAGAATCGGGAACGGAAATCCGAATTTCGTGGCGAACTTCGTGTGGCTCGCCGCGCCTTGCGGGTTGACGCCGAAAACGGCCACTCCCGCCGCCTTGTAGGCGCCCCAACGGTCTCGAAACGCGCATAGCTGGCGCGTGCATCCCGGCGTATCGTCGCCCGGATAGAAGACCAGAACGACCGGCGAGCCGCGCAGGGAGGAAAGCCTCACTTGCTTGCCCGTCTGGTCATCAGTCTCAAAATCGGGAGCTGCGGAACCCACGTTCAAGGGTCCGCCAAAGTACGCTTCAAAGAAGGAACTCATATTCTCATCCAGCCTCGACGAAAGTCTCGGATCTCTCCATGAACGACCGACCGCCCCCCCAGCACCGCGAACGAAGAGAGCGGCCCCTGGGATCGCCGATCTCCAGATCGGCTCGGACCGATCGCGTGGGCGGCATCTCAAGTGCTCACTTGCGCACCCGGAAGCCTGCCAGCATCTGCCCTCGGCCGAAATTTGAGCCGGACGGAGCCGATCTGGAGATCGGCGATCCCAGGGGCACACTCGCGTGTAACCCGGTATTCAGGGCCATTGCTGGCTCGCCGGGCCATCCCGACTCCCGCACGGACCAGGGTCGGTTCCGGAACGATTTTGCGGTGCATGTTCGCATGCCGCGGCCCGAAGTCGAAGACGCCCCATGAGCAGCTTCGATAATCACTCATTGCGATTGCTCCACTTGCGACAGCGGGCCCGCTCATCCGGGCGGTCTTGCCATCCTGTAGGGCGCAGCCACACCGGATTGGATGCGCCGATCGCAGCCTGCGACGTGGGATTGTGTGCGGCGGTAAAGACCCGCTTGAATCCGCGGGAGCTGCCCCGCCGTCCGATGGATAGCCCAATGGATAGATAATGAAGTCACGCCTGTGCCCCCCGGACTCCTCATCCTCGACGACCTGATCCGCCGCGCCCGCCGCCGTGCGGCGTGGCAGTTCGTTGTCGCACGCTCGCTATGGGCCGTGACCGCGGCGCTGGCGGCCGCGGCCCTGCTGCTGATGCTGGGCACGGGCGTGGTGGCGTGGTACGTTCCTCCCGTTGTTTTCGTACTTGCTTCGGGCGTCGCGCTCTGGACGTTGCGCGGGCGTTTGCCCCATGAATATGGAACGGCGCAGGCGCTCGACAACGCGCTCCACACCTCGGACCTGCTCTCCTCCGCCTGGTACGCGTCCACCAATGGCGCCCGGTCGTACTTCGCGCCGCTGCTCTTTGAACGGGCCGAGACAGCCGCACGAGTGGCGGACCCGGGCGTCGCGCTGCCCTGGCGCTGGCCGCGCTCGTCGCGTTGGGCAGGCGGCTTGGCGCTGGCAACCCTGGCTCTCTTCGGGCTTCGCTATGGCGTGCTCCATACGCTGGACCTCTCCGCGTCGGTAGTCGGCGTGATGTTCGATACTTTTACGGGCCAGTCCGTCGCCGAATCGAAGAAGGCGGCGCGTCCCAACTCGAAGCTGCCCCAGCCCATGCAGATCGGCCTGAACGAGCCCGGCGACGTTCTCGAGAACAACCCGCCGGATGATGTCCTGAAGAACTACGAAGTGGCTGGCCAATCCAATTCCGGCTCTTCCAAGAACGTCTCCAACCCGAATCAACAGAGCCAGCAGCGCGAACCCGGCGAATCGTCATCGCCTGAGGAGTCCAGCGACAACGTCAACCTGCCCGAGGGTGCGCAGGGCATGAGCACCGGCGCAAATGAGCAGAAATCGAACGACGTCAAGAACCCGCCCAAGCCCGACGCGCGCCAGCAGAAGAAGGACTCCGGCCTGCTCGACAAGATGCGCGACGCGCTGGCGAGCGTGATGGACAAGCTGAAGCTGAACAGCAAGGCGAACGAGAGCCAGCAGAGCGCCGCCGCGCAGGAGGCCCAGCGCCAGGACGCCCAGCGCCAGAGTGACAAGGGCTCGCCCAGTCCCGGCAAGCCGCAGCAGGGCGACCCGCAAAGCCAACAGTCCCAGGAGCAGTCCGATTCATCGCAAAGCGGCCAGAAATCCCAGTCCGACTCGCCTTCGCAGAATGCCAACGATCAGCAGCACAGCGGCATCGGCAAACAGGACGGCTCGAAGAACACGGAAATGGCGAAGGACGCGGAAGCGCTGGGCAAGCTCTCGGAACTGATCGGTAAGCGTTCGATGAACCTGCAGGGCGAGATGATGGTCGAGGTCGAGAACACCCGCAACCCCCAACTTCGAACGCCCTATCTGAACCGCAGCGCCACGCACGTCGAAGCCGGCGGCGACCTCAGCCGCGATGAGGTCCCGCTGCGCCACCAGGAATTCGTCCGGCGCTACTACGAGCAGGTTCGCAAGCAGCCCGACAGCCAGGTACTCGCGCCCCACAAGCCTGAAACAAAGCCGTAGGCGTGCGCCGCTGCGGGCCTTCTTGTGGGGCGGCTCTCCAGGGCAGCGTGGGGCCTCCAGGCCCGCTCCTATGGGCGTTCGAGTTCCCCCAAGCCAGCCCGTAACAAGCCCGCTTGGCAGTTGTTCAATCGGGCGCCGCAGAACGGTGAATCAAGAATCGAGACCCCGGTGTATACTCGGGTCGTCGCAAGGAGAGCACGCCCATGTTTAGTGAGAAACCCGCGGAAGTCCTGATCGCTGGTGCGGGGCCGGTCGGCCTGTTCACGGCGCTTTCTCTCGCCCGGCGCGGCGTGGCGGTACGCGTGGTCGACACGGGAGTCTGGGCATGCACGCACAGTTACGCGCTGGCGCTGCATCCGCAAACACTCCCGCTTTTTCAGGAATTGGGGCTGCTCGACGAGATTCGCGCCCACTGCTATCCGGTGCGAAACGTGGCGCTGGCCGACGCGTCCGGGCCGCATGCCCGGCTTGCTCTGGATAGCGTGAACGCGGAGGAGTACCTGGCCGTGCTCCGGCAGGATGCGCTGGAAGCGTTGCTCGAGCAGGCGCTGGCCGGGCATGGCGTCCACGTGGAATGGCGTCACGAGCTGTCCGGCCTGGAACCAGGTCCGGACTGCGTCCGCGCCGGCATCGACCGCTACGAGAAAGAAAGCCGGGGCTATGTCGTCGCCCATACGGAATGGGTCGTCGCCGGCTCTTCCACCTCCGAGGTGCAGTACGTGGTCGGCGCCGACGGGTACAGCTCGCGTGTCCGGCGCGCGCTGAATTACGATTTCCCCGAAGTCGGGCCAGCGCAGTACTTCGCCGTCTTCGAATTCTCCACTGACGCCGATCTGAAGCACGAGATGAGCATCGTTTTCGGCGATGGCACGACCGACGTTCTGTGGCCCTTGCCGGGCGGCGATTGCCGCTGGAGTTTCCTGCTCCCCGGGCATTCCGATCCCAGCGTGGAAGGCATTAAGAACGTGCTGGAGAGTTCGGGGTTTGGCCACTTTCCGACGGAGCGAATCAAGGACCGCGTCTTCCGCTCCGAGGGCGCGCACGACGAATTATTGAGCGACGAGAACCTGCAAAAGCTCATCAGTGGACGCGCCCCATGGTTCCAAGCGAAGATCAATTCGATCAAATGGCGCAGCGTGGTTCGCTTCGAACGCCGGATGGCCAGCAGCTTCGGGCAGGGCCGTCTGTGGCTGGCCGGCGATTCGGCTCACCTGACCGGGCCCGTCGGCGTGCAAAGCATGAACGCCGGATTGGCCGAAGCCTGCGATCTCGCCTTCGTCCTGGCCAGCATCCTGCGCGACGGCGCCTCGCATGCTCTGCTCGATGCATACAACCAGCGGTCGCTGGAGACCTGGAAACAGTTGCACGGCCAGCAGGGCGCGCTGAAAGCAGGCCCGACGGCGCAACCCTGGGTTGCCACGCATGCCGCGGAGTTGCTTTCGTGCCTGCCTGCGACGGGTCCACGACTTAACACCATGGCTGCGCAGCTTGGCCTCGGGTTCTAAAGTGGGGCGGCTCTCCAGGTCCGCGCGGGGTCTCCAGGTCCCGCCAGCCCTGAGCGTGCGCCCCAGGGCTGGGTTGAAGCCCCGCGCAGGTTGAAACCTGCCCCAGTCCACTACGTCCCAATGATCTTGAACGTCACGCCTTCGGCCGGCAGCGCCGGCAACTGGGCGGGCACTTCAATGTGCAGCCCGGTCTCGTCCTGCTTGAACTTCAGACTTCCCTGAGCGCCCAGAAGCTCAACGTGCTGGACCTTGCCGGGCGTCTGCGGGCTCTTGGTCCCGAGAGGAGCGAATACCACTTCTTTCGCTGGCTCGCCCATCGAAAACGCGTAGAGTGTGGCGCCCTTCTTCGTGAACCGGACGTCAGCCGCGGAGAGATCCTTGCGCTGGTTCTCGTTGAAGTGCGCGGCGCCGCCTTTGGCTGAGGCCGCAGTGGCCGGACCTTCGCCGAAGATCTTCCATGGACGCGTGCCGTAGATACCCTCGCTGTTTACCGCCATCCACTTCGTCACCCCGTCGAGCACTTTCGACTCCTCGGCGTCCAACTCGCCTTTGGAGTTCAGCGGGAAGTTGAGCATCAGGTTCCCATTGCGGCTGACAATGTCCACCAACATGTCGACGACGACCTTCGAGCTCTTGTACTTCTCACCCTTGTTGTAGTGCCACTGCCCGATGCAGGTGTCGGTCTGCCATGGATTGGGCCAGATCTTATCCACGACACCGCGCTCGAGATCCAGCACGCACGTGCCCACCGCGGAGTCTTCCCGGCGCTTGCTGGTGTAGACCGTCTGCGGCACGCCGCCGTTCTTCTTCGCGCTCTTGTTGTAGTGATGCGCGACGAAGGCGAGGCCGTATTCCTCGAAGAAGATCGGGCCATCGGTGTAGAGCAGATCCGGTTCGTAGTTGTCGATGAGGTCCATGATGCGATCGAAGTAGCGCCGCTTCCAGACCGTCGGCACATTTTTCGGGCTCCACAGATCCTCTTCCCCCTTGGCGTCCCTCGGCACCTCGTGCGTCTCGTGGTACAGGTCCCAATTGGCAGAGTTGATGCCGTCGTAAGGCACACCGGCCAGCGGGCCCGTCTTGTCCGCGCGGTGGCTGACCTGGAACCAGTGGTAGCTAGGCGCCAGATGCTCGCTGACGGCGAACTTGATCCCGTGCTTTTGCGTGGCCTTCCTGAACAGCCCGACGATGTCCTTCTTCGGTCCCGTGGCGACGGCGTTCCATTTGGGCTGGAACTTCGAGTTCCACAGATCGAAGTTGTCGTGGTGCACGCCCATGCTGCAGAAATACTTCGCGCCCGCCTTCTTGTAGAGGCCTACCAGATGGTCGGCGTCAAAATTCTCGCCCTTCCAACTGCGCGCCAGATCTTTGTGCCCGTACTTCGAGGGATGGCCGTATGTGGCGACGTGGTGCTTGTTCTGCGGCGTGCCCTGGATGTACAGGTTCCGGGCGTACCAGTCGCCGTCCTCGGCATGCGACTGGGGCCCCCAGTGCGCCCAGATGCCGAACTTCGCGTCCCGGTACCATTCCGGGACGCGGTAGCTCTTCAACGATTCGCGGGTGCCTTGGAAAGGACCGGCTGGAATCTCCGGAGCATTGTCCGGCGCCGCCTTGGCGAGGTGCAGCGCCGGTGCGCCCGCGATGAGAATGCCCAATGCGCTTCTTCGGGTGATCATAATGTGGAACCTCCTGCTTGTCCTGTGTGAGAATTCTCGATTTAAATCGATAACTTCACCGGTGACTTGTCACGAAAACGACGTTTCCCGCAATGCCCTTGCTGAACGGCGAACAAAGCCGTCCGTGCTTACGGGCGTCTCAGGCTCGATGCCCGGATAACCAGCGTTGGAGTAATGCAGATCGACTCGGGGCGCACGGGCGCCTTGGCGTCAATCAGCGCCAGAGCCAATTCGGCGGCCTGCTCCCCGATGGACTGACTGTTCTGATCGATGGTCGTTAGCGGCACGCGCAAGAGATTGGAATAGATCACATTGCCGCAGCCCACCACCGCAACGTCCTCCGGAATCCGCAGACCCGCGTCGAGGATGGCGGGCATGACACCCATCGCGGTGGGATCGTTGTAGCAGAAAATCCCGTCGGGGCGCGGGTCCATAGCGAGCAGAGTCTTGGCGGCATCGTACCCGCCCACCTCTCCGCGCTCGTCGCCCGAGGCGCCTATGGGAATCACGTACCCGGGCAGAGACGGCATGGCATGTTCCGCCAAAGTGCGGCGGTAGCCCTCCGCGCGGCCGATGGCGGTGCTCACCTCGGGACCTCGAACATGCGCAATGCGTTGGCAGCCCTGCTCGATCAGGTGCGCGGTGGCGAGAGCGCCCGCGGCTTCGTCGTCGACGCCGACGAAATTCGCGGCTAGCCCAACAAAGCGCCGGTCGATGAGCACGTACGGAATCTGCTGTTCTTCAATCTGCCGGAAACTCTCGACCGTCCATTGCGCGGAGGCGATGAGCAGCGCGTCCACCCTGCGCGTCAGCAAAACTTCGAGTTCCTGTTTCTCCAGTTCCGGATCTTCTTCCGAGGAGGAGAGAATCAGGCTGTAGCCCTGCTTGCGGAATACGCCGGATAGCGCCTTGGCGACCTGCGCGAAAAACGGATGCAGCAGGTCCGGCACGATCAAGCCGATGGTATAAGTCTTGCCTGTGATGAGCGCCCGAGCGGCGAGGTTTGGCCGGTAGTTCAGCTCCTTCATTCGCTTGAGGACGCGCTGCCGGGTCTCCTTGCTGATGTCGCCGTGATTGCGCAACACTTTGGAGACGGTCACAACCGAGACGCCCAAGTCGCGAGCGATGTCTTTCATCCGGACGGCCATTCTCTCACCATCCTATTGATTCGAAGCCGGCGCCAGCAGGGCCGGAACTTCCAGGTGTACCAGCCCTCGATCACCACAAACAAGCCCACTTGCCAGGGGGCTTGCAGGTTTGCGCCTGGCGGTCTGCTCCCGGGGAGTCGAAGCGCTTCGAGCATGTGCCGAGGGCCAGGTCCAGTGGAGTGAACGAGAGCAACATGCGCGGCGCGGCAATAAAGAGCGGCAAAGCAGGCATGCTGGTAATCGATAACTCTATCTCAGCAAAAGTTGAGAGTCAATCTAAGCTTGTGCATTGTTGACAGTCTTTTACGGTGAGGATTATGATGGCAATGTCTTAGGTTAACGATTTTTTCTCTGCCGCTTTGGAACGATGGCGCCCGATAAACGGGACGATGCTGGCTGGTTCTCTTGTGACAACCGGGCACGGGAAGGATACTTCTAGAGATGAGCGATGTGACGTGGACGGCCGCTCCCGAGAGCGTGGATCCGGGGCTGGTGCCGCAAAGGCGACTGTACACCGGTGCGATGATGCCTGCCATAGGACTGGGAACGTTCGGCTCGGACCATGTTTCAGCGGATGAGGTTGCCGAAGCTGTAAAGGGCGCGGCGGCGGTCGGCTATCGGCACTTTGATTGCGCCTCCGTGTATGGGAATGAGGACCGCATCGGACCGGCTCTGCGGACGGTTCTGGACGGCGGAGTAGAGCGCGAAGAACTGTGGGTTGTCTCCAAGCTTTGGAATGACAAGCACAACGCGGTGCTCGCGTCCTGCGAGAAGTCGCTCGCCGACCTGGGACTCGACTACCTCGACTCGTACCTGGTCCACTGGCCCTTCCCGAACTTCCACCCGCCGGGGTGCAGCGTGGACTATCACAGCCCCGATGCCAAGCCCTATATCCACGAGAGTTTCATGCGGACGTGGCGCCAGATGGAGCAACTGGTCGACGCTGGGCTGGTGCGGCACATCGGAACGTCGAACATGACGATCCCCAAGCTGAAGCTGCTGTTGCGGGACTGCCGCATTAAGCCCGCCGTCAACGAGATGGAGTTGCATCCGCACCTGCAGCAGCAGGAACTGTTCGATTTCGTTTGCGCCAACGGCATTGCGCCCGTCGGCTATTGCCCGGTGGGTTCGCCGGGACGCCCGGAACGCGACCGGACGCCTGATGACACGGTGGATATCGAAGATCCCGTGATCGTGAAGATCGCGCAACGCCTGGGCGTGCACCCGGCCGTGGTGTGCGTGAAATGGGCCGTGCAGCGCGGCCAGACGCCGATCCCGTTCTCGGTGAAACGCCGCAATTATCTGGCCAACCTGCAGTGCACCATAAGCGAGCCGCTCACGGCCGAAGAGATGCAGGCAATTGCGGGACTTGAGAAGGGTTGCCGTCTGATCAAGGGGCAGGTCTTCCTGTGGAAAGACGGGCAGAGTTGGGAAGCGCTTTGGGACCTGGACGGAAAGGTCACTCCGCCTTGACGTGTGCGTGGGGCAGTGTGTGGTGGGGCAGGCTTCAGCCTGCGCGGGGCTTCAGCCCCGCGCAGTTTCTTCCACACAGGCCCGGCTGAAGCCGGGCCGCAGGCTGAAGCCTGCCCCACCACGAAAGCCTGCCGCACTCTGAAGCTCCATCAGGCGAGAGTTGGTTGCAGTAAGGAGAGAAACCAGCCATGAACGAGACGCCGATCGACAAAACCATGCTGGGCGCATACCTGCCCGGCGATAGCACCACGGTCCTCAAGGAAGTGGCCGTGCCCGAGCCCGGCCACGGCGAAGTGTTGCTGAGGATGAAAGCCTCGACCATCTGCGGCTCCGACATCCGCTGCATCTATCACGAGCATCTCGGCAAAGGTCCAGAGGGCTACCAGGACAAGATCGCGGGCCACGAACCTTCAGGTCAGATCGTCAAAGCGGGTCCCGGCTGCAGGCGGTTCGGCGCGGGCGACCGTGTGATCGTTTATCACATCTCGGGCTGCGGGGTCTGCAACGACTGCCGGCGCGGCTACATGATCTCGTGCACCAGCGAGAAGTACCGGCGCGCTTACGGCTGGCAGCGCGATGGCGGAATGGCCGGCTACCTGCTTGCCGAAGAGAAGGACCTGGTGGCGCTTCCCGATGAGCTGTCGTACACCGACGGCGCGCAGGTCGCCTGCGGCTTCGGCACGGTTTACGAAGGCCTGATGAAAATCGGCATCAGCGGCAACGACTCGGTGCTCATCACCGGTCTCGGCCCTGTCGGCCTGGCTACCGGCGCGCTCTGCCGCAAGCTCGGGGCGAACAGAATCATCGGCATCGACGTGATCGACGAGCGGCTGCAACTGGCTCTCGATCTCGGGTTGTGCGATGAAGTCCTGCGGTCGGGACCGGACAACGTGGCGGAGGTGAAGAAGCTCACCGGCGGCAGCGGCGTCGAGCGGGCCATCGATTGCTCGGCCAACGACCTGGCGCGCGCCACGGCGATTCGCGCGACGCGCAAGTGGGGCAAGATCGTCATGCTCGGCGAAGGCGGCCGCGTCGAGTTCAACCCTTCACCGGATATCATCCACGACCAGAAGACGATCTTCGGCTCGTGGGTCACGTCCATCTGGCTGATGGAAGAGCTGGTGGAACGCCTGGTGACCTGGAAGCTGCACCCGGCGGACCTGGTGACGCACCGCTTCGAGTTGGAGCACGTGGATCAGGCTTACTCGTTGATGGCTTCGGGCCGCTGCGGCAAAGTGGCGGTGTGCTTCGACGAGGAACTCGTGAAGTAGGCCAGCGAGTTTCTCCAGGCTACCGGCCGCTCCGTCAGCCAAGCCGCCGGCCTTCCGTATGCGAAGTTCTACCCGGGACAAGCATGTCGGATAGCTTACCCAGGCCCGCCTTTCGGCCCGGTCAATTCGGGGTTATACGACCATAGGGCCCGAATCGCAGACCCAGCGGGCGCCGCCCCATTCACTTTCCCAGACCTCCCAATGTCCGTCCAACCGGAACTCGGCCAGGATCTCATACCCGGTGCGAGCACTCCGGCAGGGGATCGATGGATGTGGCGACTGACTTTCGGACTGCGCGGCGAGTGCGGCTCTGAGCATCGCTTCTGCCCGGAACCAGTCTTCCCGATCCGTTCCATCGGGACATCCGTTGACCAGCCACAATAGATAGGCGACTGTGGCGATTTCGCCTTCAGTGGGCCTGGCACTTGCGGCGGTTTCTATGGACTTGCTGACGGTGCTCCGTTCCGGCATCATCTCTGCCGCGTCGTCCCGCATCGTTTCCGGCGACCTTCGGAGGATCGCCGTATCCTTGCCAGTTAGCCTTTCTTGCCTTGGCATGGTTCACCTCCCGCGAAGCCCTGTCGCTGAGCGATTCAGGGTAGGTTCAAGGCCTGGCTGCATTCAGCGTCACGCTTCCTCTATCAATCTTGGGGGGTGGTTCACGACCGCAGCATGGCGGACTTGCAGGCCACACTAATAAAAGGCCCGAGAGAGAATAAGGCCTTGAGCGCTGAGTCGATTATGGGCCGGCTCTCCGGCGGATGCAAGAGGATCGCGGCCTGAAAGATCGGACGGCCAAGTTGAACGTACTGGAGAGCGCAACTGCTGTATTTTCAATATATTAGGTTCTCCTTGCCCAGCGCGCACGAGCCAATTGGGAACATCGACCGGCCCGGTGAGCGGCGTCCTCCGAATGGACCCAAGTGGTAATCCAAAACAAGAGCGGGCTGCCTTGTTTTCGCTTCCTGGTCGAGGCCTGTCGACCTGTGCTGCAGTGCATCCATGCCTGCGATACCTCTTATGAACTAGGGGAACTGTTTCTCAGCCGCTGTGAGCCCGAGCACCAGGGGCGGTTGAGCCTCGCCAATGTGCGGGCGTTCTTCTCCTCCGTGATCTTCCCGGGAATGCTCGGAATAGCGCGCCCGAGCTATTGGAAGTTCGTGCGCACAGCCGCGACGAGATAACACCGCTCCTTCGGCGCCGCCGTGGCCCTGGCCGTGATGGGCCCGCACTTCCAGATCAGGACCGGGCAGCTTTCGAAGGCGGCCAGTTAGCGGGTAGGGTGGAGGGACGCTGACGGGTTCGAGTGACCTGAAAGCTCCACCCGGCCGCACTGGTGACACATCGCTTTGAGTTGGAACACGTGGGCCAGGCTGACTCCCGGATAGCGTCAGGCCGTTGCGGCAAGGTGGCCGCATGCTTCAGCGAGGAACTCGCGTGGCAGCTGCGGGGGTGAAGAGCTTCGCGGATCCAGCGGCGCCTGTGACGGCCGGGCAGAACTGGAGGCGAGCCTTGCTCATGATCGCCGAATGATCGGTGAACCTAAAAACGGCACTTGAACGTGGCTGGGAGTAGCCGAGTGCGCCGTGCAGGGAGCCCGGAGGCGAAAGAGTGTAGCCCAGTGCGCAATCGCTGGGAACCGGTTTCGTCCAGGCGGAGCCCCGGAATGGGGCGAAAGATTGCAGATGCTCGTCTTTCGCCCCATTCCGGGGCCCTGCTATTGCTGCGCCCCCATGCTTGCGCCTTGGGCTACATTCTTACGCTCCTGACGGAGCTCTAGGGCTGTTTCACAATTTCTATGAACCGTGGCCTGTTCGCGTTTACCCACAGCCAGCACAGAGCCGCGAATGTCAAAGAGCGGCCCTTTGCGAAAAGCGTCGGTTGGCCGCTCTCTTACG
>Ga0181528_10000279_pt1 | contig 42249 bp, 43 predicted proteins | sample PEATcosm2014_Bin_47_FD_119742 | JGI IMG/M metagenome (GOLD analysis project Ga0181528, IMG submission 119742) | Peatland microbial communities from MTU Mesocosm Facility, Houghton, MI, USA - PEATcosm2014_Bin10_10_metaG | ecosystem: Environmental > Terrestrial > Soil > Wetlands > Peat | place...
GAATTGGTTTTGCCATTGCGCGCTCGCTCGCCCGTGAAGGCGCGCACGTCATCGTCAGCGGCCGCACCCAGGCGCGCATTGATCACGCCATTCACTCCATTCAGCAGGCTGTGCCCGGCGCGCAGCTCTCCGGCGTGGCCGCCGATTTCTCCTCGGCCGCAGGCGCTGAAGCGGTCATCGAGGCCGTACCCGCCGTGGACATCCTGGTGAACAACGTCGGCATCTTCGAGCCCAAGCCCTTCGTCGAAATTACCGATGCCGACTGGTACCGTTTTTTTGAAGTGAACGTGATGAGCGGCATTCGTCTCTCTCGCCACTATCTGCCCGCAATGCTTGCGCGCAACTGGGGGCGCATCATCTTTTTGTCCAGCGAATCCGCGGTGCAGATTCCTGCCGAGATGGTGCACTACGGCATGACGAAGACCGCGCAGGTGGCCGTGGCGCGTGGCATCGCCGAAACGGTCGCCGGCACCGGCGTGACCGTGAACAGTGTGCTGGCCGGTCCCACGGAGAGCGAAGGCGTGGGCGTGTTTGTAAAGGAGCTGGCCAAGGCCCAGCACAAGACGAAGGAGCAGGTGGAGCGCGAGTTCTTTGAGACCGCCCGCCCCAGCAGCCTGCTTCGCCGCTTTGCCAGCACCGACGAAGTGGCCTCCATGGTGACTTACGTGGCCAGCGAATTGTCTTCAGCCACAAACGGTGCCGCGTTGCGCGCCGATGGCGGTGTGGTCAAGGCCATTCTGTAAGAGGCTTGCGCATTGGCGATTGCTTTGCCCGTGCGCAGCGTTTCTTGCATCTTTCTTGCGACGCTCCTAAACTTTGCTCGTGCGCAGGATTGAAGATCGAAGAAGGTTGACCCGGTCCACCCGGCGCATCCTCTGGCGCGTCGGGGTCATCCACTGTTGCTGTTGATAAGGAGCCAGCATGAAGGCTATCGGATATATTCAGTCGCTTCCCTCCACCGACCCAAAATCGCTCTTTGACTTTGAGGCTCCCAAGCCCGCACCCGGGCCGAACGATCTGCTGGTGGCGGTGCGCGCCGTCTCGGTGAATCCCGTGGACACCAAGATTCGCATGCGCGCCCAGGGCACTGAGGCCGCGCCCAAGATTCTTGGCTATGACGCCGCCGGAGTGGTGGAGTCCGTCGGCACCGATGTGCGCCACTTCAAGCCCGGCGACGAGGTCTTTTACGCCGGCACGCTGAACTATCCGGGCAGCAACGCCGAGTTCCAACTGGTGGACTGGAGGCTTGCCGGACACAAGCCGCACTCGATTAGCTTTGCAGAGGCTGCCGCGCTGCCGCTGACCTCGGTCACGGCCTGGGAGCTGCTCTTCGATCGCCTGAAGATTCCCCTGGGCAAGCCGCAGCAGGCCGGGTCGCTGTTGGTGATTGGAGCCAGCGGCGGCGTGGGCTCCATCCTCATTCAACTGGCGCGCCGTCTCTCCGGCGTCACCGTGATTGGCACGGCCTCACGCGCAGAGTCGAAGCAGTGGGTGCTGAAGAACGGCGCGCACCATGCGGTGGACCACTCCAAAAAGCTGGCCGGCGAGGTCCGCGCGCTGGGAATTCAGAACGTCGAGTACATCATCGGGCTCACCCACACCGACCAGCACTTTGACGACATCGTTGAGCTGATCGCGCCGCAAGGTCACTTCGCGCTGATTGACGATCCCGAGCCGATTGACATTCGCCGCTTCAAAGTTAAGTCCGCCAGCCTGCACTGGGAATCGATGTTCACGCGCTCGGTCTTCCACACCTCCGACATGATTGAGCAGCACCGGATCCTGGAGCAGGTGAGCAAGCTGGTGGACGACGGTTTGCTGCACACCACGCTCGGTGAGCGCGGCGGAAAGATCACAGCCGAGAACCTGCGCAAGGCTCATCAGGCCATTGAGACTCACAAGTCCATCGGCAAGATCGTCCTCGAAGGTTTTTAGGGAAAATTTAATTCACAGTAAAAGGCGGAGCGTCCCATGACGTTTCGCCTTTTGCCGCGTCTTACAACTTGTGACCTAAGTCATAGCCCGCGACCGCCCGTCTGCTTAGCCTTAAGGTGAAAGGATTTTCGTCTTTATATCCGTCCTATGAATGATCCCGTCGTTATTCCATTGCAAGCTGTCGCCCCGGCCGTTGGAGTTAAGAAGAAGCACATCAAGCGCACGTCGAAGGATATTTCGCAGCGCACGCGATTGATCGTGCAGTCGCTGTTCATCGTTCTGAACGTCTGGCTCTGCGCGCAGTTCTATCTCTTCGTCCGCTACTTTGAAAGCGCTGGCGTGGGCCCGCATGTCTCCCGCCCCGCCGGAGTGGACGGCTGGCTGCCCATTGCCGGACTGATGAACACGCGCTACTTCTTCTCCACCGGAAGGATTCCCACCATTCATCCGGCGGCGATGATTCTCTTCCTCATCTTCACCGTCAGCAGTCTGCTGCTCAAGCGCGCCTTCTGCAGCTGGCTTTGCCCGGTGGGCACCTTGTCGGAATATTTGTGGAAGGCTGGACAGCGTTTATTGGGCCGCAATCTGACCCTGCCTCGCTGGCTGGATATCGGCCTGCGCGGCATTAAGTATTTGCTGCTCGCCTTCTTCGTCTTCATCATCGGAGGCATGTCGGCCGCATCGCTTGAGGATTTCATGGTGCAGCCCTACGGCATCCTGGCCGATGTAAAGATGCTGCACTTCTTCGAGCACATTGGCGGCGCCGCGCTCATCACGGTTATCGTGCTGGCAGCGCTCAGCGTGGTCATCAAGAACTTCTGGTGCCGCTACGCTTGCCCCTACGGAGCGTTGATGAGCCTTGTCAGCGCGGTCAGTCCGTGGCGCATCCGTCGCGACGTGGAGGCCTGTGCCGCCTGCGGCCAGTGCTCCAAGGCCTGCCCGCAGCATCTCCCGGTTGCTGATCTCATCCAGGTGCGCAGCCTGGAATGCACGGGCTGCATGACGTGTGTGGCAAGCTGCGCCAGTGAAGGCGCTCTGCAATTTTCTCTGCCGCCGCGCAAGGCCTCCACGGTGGCTGAGCGCTGGCGTGGACGCGTGCTATCGCCAGTCGGCGTGGCCGTCATCATCGCCGTTCTCTTCTTCGGCGGCGTGGGTGCCGCGAAGTTAACGCATCACTGGCAGACCAACATCAGCGATGACGACTACCGCCAACTCATTCCCCACGTGGATGACCAGACGCATCCCGGCTTCTAGCCTTTATCCGGACAGCAAACTTTGCGGCCCGTAAAACACCGGCGCCTCCTTTTCAGGGCGCCTTTGCCTTGCGGTTATACATCGACACATGTCAATGTATCGAAAACTGCTTTGTTCTCCACCGGCGCCCCTTGTATCCTATTGCCTATGGATCGGACTTCCCTGCGCGCGTTGCTCTCACCCTATCTTCCATTGGAGGAATTGGACGATGCGCTCGTGGCCCTGGTGGAGCGCCACCTCGAGCTGCTCTTGAAGTGGAATCAGCACATGAACCTGACCGGCCTGCGCACGCCGGAGGAGATCGTGCCGCGGCACTTCGGCGAGTCGCTCTTCGCCGCCCGTCATCTGCTCTCGCGCGAGTCCGTGACCACCACATTTGATTTCGGCAGCGGTGCCGGCTTTCCTGGACTTCCTTTCAAGTACTGGGCTCCCGGGCTTCGGCTCAGTCTGATCGAAGGCCACGGCAAGAAGGCAACCTTCCTGAGGGAGGTCGTCCGCGCCACCGGCGTGCAGGGGGTTGCGGTGCTGAACCAGCGTGGCGAGCAGGTCACGGAGCGCGCTGAACTGGTGACAATGCGCGCGGTGGAGAAGTTCGAGTCGGCGGTTCCGATTGCCGCCAGCCTACTCGCTCCCGGCGGGCGACTGGCTATTCTCATCGGCGAGGCGCAGCGCGAGCCCGCGTTGGCCCTGTTGCCGGCCGGATTGAGCGAGTCGGTTGCCCTGCCCGGCTCTGCGCAGCGGATTCTCTTGATCTGGCGGCGGACGAACTAGTTAAGTCTCGCCTAACCTCCATCAAATGTTCCACGTGGAACACTGAGTCGCCACACTCCAACTAATCTCCGGTCGCTCAAGGCCTCTTCGACGTTATCCGCACAGCTCATCTCCGCCCCAACTCCACCATGTTCCACGTGGAACACTTCCTCCAAATAGCGGTTCTTCACAGCTTTCTGCACTTATCCACCGAATCCACAGCCGTGCACAGGGGCTTTCCGGTTGCCACCACCCCGCGCGGGCCGTACCTTGGAGAAGATCACGATTTGCAGCCAACATCGCCCAGGCTGAATGGAGCCAAAATGTCCCGGGTCATCGCCATCGCCAACCAGAAGGGCGGAGTCGGTAAGACCACCACCAGCATTAACCTGGCGGCCAGCCTCGCCCACACAGGGGTCAAAACCCTCCTGGTGGACTGCGATCCACAGTCAAACTCCACCAGTGGCCTCGGATTGGTCAAAGATGCCGAGCGTCCCGGCACCTATGCCCTGCTGATGGGCGACCTCGAGGCTCCGGAGCTTCTGCAATCCACCGGAATCGAGAGCCTGAAGCTCATTCCCGCCTCCAAAAACCTGATCGGCGCCAACGTCGAGCTGGTAAACGCCGAATACCGCGAATATCGCCTGCGTCACGCACTGCAACAGATCCGCGAGAGCTTTGAGATCGTCATTCTGGATTGTCCGCCAGCGCTGGATCTGCTGACTCTGAACGCTCTGGTCGCCGCCGACAGCGTTTTGGTGCCGATGCAGGCCGAATATTTTGCCCTGGAAGGCGTCAGCGAACTGCTGGACACCATCGAGCGCATTCGCCAGACGCTGAATCCGGCGCTTTCCGTCGAGGGCGTGGTGCTGACCATGTACGACGACCGCACCAACCTGGCGCAAGGCGTCTCCAGCGAACTGAAGACCTTTTTCGGCGAGCTTCTGTATGAGACGCCGATTCCGCGCAATATCCGGCTGGCCGAGGCGCCAAGCCACGGTAAACCCGTCATTCTGTACGATCCCAAGTCGCGCGGCGCTGAGAGCTATGTTGCTCTTGCCGTGGAGGTTATGGCCAGAATCAAGGGGCGCGCATTGCCTCAGCCGACTGTTTAGAGAGGTGTTTTCTTGAATCAACCACACGATAAACGCAAGGCCCTCGGTCGCGGGCTGGATACTCTTCTGCCGGCGGCGCGCGGAGTTAGCGCCATGGTGCCATCGGCGCCGCAACAGCCCGCCGGAGATGTTGTTCGGGAGATTCCGCTCGAGCAGATTGACCGCAACCCCTACCAGACACGCACCCACTTTGACGAAACGGCGCTCACCGAGCTCGCCGACTCGATCCGTGTCTCCGGTGTGGTGCAGCCCATCACGGTGCGCCCGGTAAACGGCCGCTTTCAGCTCGTAACGGGCGAACGCCGCTGGCTGGCCAGCAAGAAGGCCGGAAAAGCCACGGTCCCGGCCATCGTAAGGCAGGTTTCGAACGAGCAGGCGATGGAAATCACCATCATCGAGAACCTGCAGCGCGAAGACCTGAACCCGGTGGAGCAGGCCCGGGCCTACGAACGCCTCTCCCGCGAGTTCAGCCTGACGCAGGAGCAGATGGCGCAGCGCACGGGCAAAGACCGCTCGTCGGTCTCGAACTTTCTGCGGCTGCTGAAGCTGCCGGAGGCGGTTTTGAAGATGGTGGAGGGGAATCAGCTCAGCTTTGGCCACGCCAAGGCCCTGATGAGCCTCGATTCTGCGGAAGGCATAGCCAAGCTGGCGCAGAAGGCTGTGCAGCTCTCCATGAGCGTGCGCCAGGTGGAGGGTGCGGTTTACAACCTATTGCACCCCGAGCCGCACGAAGAGCCCAAGCCCGCCAAGCCGACCGATCCGAACGTCCGCGAGGCCGAAAGGACCTTACAGGCGGCGCTGGGCGTCAAGGTTCAAATCAAGGACAACCACGGTCGCGGAAAGATCGTGCTGGAGTACAAGTCCCTGGAAGACTTTGACCGCGTGCTGGAGCTGCTGGAAGTGAAGCACTAAGCGGCGACCGGAACGCAGGCAATAAAAGGGGCGGCCATGGGCCGCCCTTTGCCTTGCACGCTTACATTTACATGTGTCTATCTATCGCGAACCCCTTGCCCACGCAAGTAAAACGCGGGGTTGCGGGCCTCGGTGTTAGCTCTTGGCGGCCGGTGCGGCGTTCTTATCGCGAGCGCACTTGCCCTGCTTGCAGCAATCTTTCTTGGCTTCGGTGCTGCTCTGGGCGTCCTTGTTCTTCTTGCAGCACTCCATCTTCGCTTCCTTGCGGGAGCAGGCAGCGTGATCGTCCGCCTTGGGAGCGGGTGCAGGGGTAGCGGTCTGCGCCAGCAGGCTGGCCGTACACAGCAACATCACGGCAATCATTCCACGAACTTTCATCCACATTCTCCTTATGCCATCGGCTGACAGATTATATCTTGCGCCGCGCGACCACGGAGGCCAATTCCACGAATCCCGACCGCCGGCCTCACATCTAAGGCACTACGATACCAGCCCCGAACCCCTGAGGAGCCTTCCCTTTGCATCGCACTACCCTTGGAGACTTTGAACTCACGGTCGTCAACGACGGCAAGTATTACCTGGATGGCGGCGCGATGTTTGGCGTGGTCCCTAAGCCCATGTGGGAGAAGGTATTACCGGCCGACGAGCAGAACCGCATTCACATGGCGATGAACTCACTGGTGATTCGCACCGGGAGCGACACCATCCTGGTGGACACCGGCGCGGGCAACAAACTGCCGGACAAGACGCGCAAGATCTTCGACATCCAGGAATGCCTGCTGGAGCGCCTCAGCGAAGCCGGTGTCGCTCCCGACGATATTACCGTTGTCATCAATACTCATCTGCACTTCGACCATGCCGGATGGAACACCCGCCGCCGCGCCGATGGACAGATTGTGCCGAGCTTTCCACGCGCAAAATACTACTTCCAAAAGGGAGAGCTGGCGCACGCCCATGTGCAACACGAGCGCGACCGCGTCAGCTACCTGACCGACAACTACGATCCTCTGTTGGCCAACGGTCAGGCGGTTCTGCTGGATGGCGCGGAGGAGATTGTTCCCGGCGTGCGCGTCGAGCTCTTCCCCGGACACACTGAGCATCACCAGGTGGTGATTGTGGAGAGCCAGGGCAGAACGGCAGCCTACACCGGAGACCTGATCCCCAGCGCGTCGCACCTGAACCCCACCTGGGTGATGGCCTATGACCTCTCCCCGATTGCGTCCATTGACAATCGCAAGCGTTACTACCAGAGGGCGATTCCAGAGGGCTGGCTAACGGTCTTCACCCACGAGCCGCAGACGCCATGGGGTGTCATCCAAAAAGACGAGGCCGGCCGATACACCAGCCAGCCTCCGACAAAGTAATTTTCTGGAATCTTCCTAAATCTCGATGACGCCGGGCAGAGTCTCAAGGAACTGAACGATCTGATCACGCACCGCCGGCTCCAACTGGACGAACTCGAGGCCGCAGCGGAAGCCACGCTGATTGCGCACGACACATTCGATCTTCAGTGACTTTTTTACGTCGGGGAGTTCAAACTCCGACATAAGGCGCGTGCCCAGTTCAAGGGCCTCTGAGGAGTACACGCTCATGCCGCCTTCACTCATCTCAAAGCTGCGGACGGTGAAGACCTCCGCGTCACCCGGGCCGACACGGCGCAGCCGGATGCGGATGTCCACCTTCTGACGTCTGTGCTTACGAGTTGGAGACTGCCTGTCCATCTGCTCGCTCACTTTCCAGGCTCCGATTGCCAAACCATACTATCGGACGCTCTCTCATTTTTCCACATACGAAGGTAACTACTCCTGTAACCCTTCGGGACACGGTCAGTCAGTGCAGGCCTCGGAATTGTAACAATCGGGCTGCGGCAGCTCGTCGGGCCGGGTGGCATCGCCCTCGGCCGCAGCGTCTTCCTCCAGCTTGGGAGCCAGGAAAAAACGGTCCACATCGTCCAGAATCTGACGGGCCTCGCGCGCGTCGTAGATGGATTTGCGCAGCCGTGCGCCACCCTCCACGCCGTGGGTGAACCAGCTTGCGAACTGCTTCATGCGGCCAATGGCGCCGGGATGCCCCTCCTCCACGAGCAGAGAGAAGTAGCGGCGAATCATCTGGTAGCGGTCTTCGCGGCTCGCCACGGAGTATGTTCCCGAGGCAGTGTGCTCGGCGATCTGGCGGAAGATCCACGGATTGCTGGCCGCCGCGCGCCCAATCATCACCGCGTCACATCCGGTCTCGGCCACCATGGCGCGGGCATCCTCCGGGCTGCGAATGTCTCCATTGCCAATCACGGGGATATTCACCAGCGACTTCAACTCGGCGATCCACGGCCACTGGGCCTGCCCGCTGTACCCTTGCTGGCGGGTGCGGGCGTGCATGGCAACGGCGTCCAGGCCGCAGTCTTCGGCCATGCGCCCCAGCTCGCGGAAGACCAGCTCGTCTTCGCTCCAGCCGGCGCGGAACTTGACGGTAAACGGAATCTTGACGGCCTTGCGCACGGCCTCGAAGATCTGGCGGATGGCGGGCAGATCGCGCAGCAGTCCGCTGCCGCCGTTGCACTTGACCACCTTCTTGGCCGGACATCCCAGGTTCAGGTCCACCATGTCAAAGCCGTGAGCCTCAATGCGGCGGGCAGCCTCGGCCAGGGACTCGGCGTGCGAGCCGAAGAGCTGCGAACTGATGGGACGCTCGTCCTCAAAGAAGTGCAGGTAGCGCTTGGCCGTGGCATCGCGCCAGCGCACGACGCCATCGGCGCTGGTGAACTCGGTCATCAACAGGCCGCAGCCGCCCATCTCGCGAATGAAGCGGCGGAAGACCGTATCGGTGACGCCGGCCATGGGGGCCAGCACCGTGGCGGGAGCAATCCGAACCTCGCCCACGCGCAGCTCGGCCGGAACCCGAATGCCCTCCGGGGCGAGGCGCTCCAGCGGATTGTCAAAATACTTGTGCACGGCTCTATTTTACCGGGTTTCATCCCGCAGAACTTTTCCGTCCCGGCTCCCTCAAACCCATCCAGTCGGAAATAGTTCTACCGCCAATGCAAAGCCCCTGCCGAAGCAGGGGCTGAAAACTTGCGCCGAGGGCGTCTTCACCCCAGCAAGGATCGCTTGCCGGAGACCCCGACCACCCACGGGATTATTTCTGTACGGGCTTCTCGTTCTTGGCATACTTGCGGCGGAAGCGCTCGATACGTCCTGCGGTGTCGAGTACCTTCTGCTTGCCGGTAAAGAACGGGTGGCACGCGGAACAGATTTCTACGTGGAGGTCGCCATGGTTGGTGCTGCGGGTGGTAAACGCGTTACCACAGGCGCACTTCACCTGGATTTCTTCGTACTTGGGGTGGGTTGCTGCTTTCATAGTCCTCATCCGTCTGTAAACACAGACCTTATTAGTATAGCCCGGCGGGGTTTTTCCCGGCAAGCGGCATATACCGTTGAAGCCAAGGCGGTTACGGGTGACGCTGTTTACGGATGACGTTGATTCCGGGCGACTTTGTTCATGGATGACTTTGTTTACAAAGGGGCGACGCGGCCAGCTCCCGCCGCCGCACCGCGATCGCCTGCACGGCGCGGTACAGATTCCACACCAAGGCCACAACGCCTGTGGCCACCGCGACCGGAGTGGCGATCTGCCGGTAGGCCAGGGCCATGCGCACATCCGAGTGGGTGAAGACCGAGAGGCCAATCATGTACAGGATGCCCACGAAGAGTCCAGCGCCCATGCCGACGCCCATCCAGAAGATGGTGAGGGCCACGATGCGCATCAGCCGCACAAAGAGCCAGAACAACCAGCTCTCCTGGCGCTTGGGCCCCTCGACAAAGAGCGTCTTGGTGCCGCGCGCCTCCATCTGCTTCATCATGGATTCGGTTTTGGTCAGGTCCAGCATCTGTCACCCCCTGGGTTTGCCAATAACGTCGCCAACAACGCCGCAATCAGTGTTGCGAACGGCGTCGGCGATTGGGTTGCGAATTACGCCGTGCCGGGTAAGCATACCGCCCCGGCGCCCCGTGCGCTAGAATGTAGTTTCCTATGCCGCATACCCAACAGGCAACCACGCACACTCCGGCTGAGGTTCTAAGGCTCTCGCCCGTGCAGCAGGCGACCAACGGAATCTGCTACGCCAGCAGCGGCGAGGTGAACCTGAGCAGCGGCGAGTTGCAGCGCATGGTGGACGCCGTGCCCCAGCCAATCGCGGCCGCCATGACGCGCAAGGCCTTCTACTTCGTCCCGCTGGTGGTGGCAGATGGCGAGCAGACCCTGATTGCCGACCGCTATGACGTGCACCTGAGCGACCGCACGGTGTGCCACCGCAACCTGACCTTGGGCGATGCGCAGTGCGTATTCATCTCCACCCGTTTGATGGACGACCGCTTCAGCGTGGCATTTGAGTTTTACATCAACGTGGCGCACGCCTTTGCCGATTTCGCCGGCTTCTCTCAGGTATTTGCCGACGTCGTCAGCAAGCAGGTCGCGGATCGCGTAAAGGGCGAGACCTCTCTGGACGCGCACGAGCTGCGCAAGATCGTCACCAGCGCTGCGCCGGATGCCGAAAAGGCTCGGCAGGAGTACTACGAGACGACCTTCGCCGACGCCATCGCCATCTACCTGCTGTCGCTTTACCTGGACGTGGACTACTACGAGTTGCGCGAGCGCGACTATCCGCTGCTCTCTCCTCCGGCCATGGCCGAGCGCCTGCGCAAGGTGGCCGAGCTGTTTCCGGCGCCGCGCGGCTTCGAGTTCAACATCTTCTACAAGCGCCGTCCGGAGCCCCGCTAACCATGATTGCCAGCCTGCGCGGACGTCTGCTGCCCAGCACTCCGGGGCAGGCCATTGTGGAGTGCAACGGCGTCGGCTACCTGGTCACCATCAGCATGAACACCTTTGCCGCCCTGCCCGATGCCGGGCACGAGGTCAGCCTGCTCATCCACACCCATGTGCGGGAGGATCAGCTTGCGCTCTTCGGCTTTGCCGACGCCACGGAAAAGCTGATGTTCGAAAAACTTCTCTCGGTGAATGGAGTGGGCCCGAAGCTCGCCATCGGCATCCTGGGCGGCATGAGAACCCTGGAGCTGGCCTCGGCCATTCGCGGCGGAGACACGGTGCGGCTGACGCGCATGCCTGGCGTCGGAAAAAAGACAGCCGAGCGCATGGTTCTGGAGCTGAAAGATAAGCTGAAAGAATTTGCCGACCTGCCCACGGCGCGGCCTCGCCATGCCCTGGCCGACGACGTGCTGAGCGCTCTGGTCAACCTGGGATACCAGCCGCTGGTGGCGGAGAAGGCCTTGGAGAAGCTAGGTGCCCGCGAGTTAAGGACATTTGAAGAACTCTTCCGCGCAGCCCTTGGCGAGATCTCACATTGAGTCATGCGCATGCATACATATTTGCAAATCTTTCTGATGCGCGAAACTTTTGAGTTCTCACTGATACCGCATTATGAGTCATAATAGATTGTCATGTTGTTAACGCGAGCAGCCGATTACGCCGTCCGGGTCATGATCCATATGGCCAAACTTCAGGAGGGCCAGCGCACCTCGCTACCCGAACTGGCCACCAGTGTTCAAGCCCCACAGAGCTTTCTCAGCAAGGTCATGCAGACGCTGACCAAGGCCGGATTGGTCCGCTCCTGGCGCGGCAATGACGGCGGCTTTGAAATTCTCGACCCGGGGCGCAAGTGCAGTCTGCGCGACGTGGTGGAAGCCATCGACGGGCCGCTCTACCTCAACATCTGCCTGGTCAACGGCGATGCCTGCGAACGGGAGCATCTTTGTCCGGCGCATGACGTATGGGAGCGGGCACAGATGGCGGTGATGAATATTCTGGACGGCGTCAGCGTCACGCAGATGGCCGAAGGCCATCACCATGCCCACCCCGCCAAGCTGCAGCAAATTGGCGAAGTGTTGCCACGGAAAACCAACCTCTGAAGCGGCTGCCTGCAGCCGAGCGCAAAAGGCCGCCCTCGCGGCCTTTTTCGTTTGTCTCTGCCGTTCACTCTCGCGCTTTTATTTTCCGATGCAGAAGGTAGCGAAGATGACATCGAGAATGTCATCGGTGGTCGTCGCGCCGGTCAACTCATCCAGTGCGCGCAGAGCGCTATACAGATCGAGCAGCAACATCTCATGCGGCACGCGATTGGCGACCGATGTGGCCGCGGCCTGCAGCGCTCCAACCGAGGCATGAACCGTCTGCTGCTGGCGCAGGTTGGTCACCAGCGCGCCCTCCGGCTGTGCGCCTCCGCCGCGGATGCTTCGCAGGATCGCCTCGCGCACTTCGGCCACGCCAGCGCCGTTCACGGCACTGCATCGCACCACGGGCAGCTCGGTTGCTGGAGCAGCTGCTTCGCCCAGGTCGCACTTGTTCAGCACCACCACGGCCTCGCGCTCGCGCACATCATTCAGCAGCTCGCGGTCCACGTCGCTCAGCGGACGGCTGGCGTCGAGCACCACCAGGACCAGGTCGGCATCGGCAAGGGCCTCCATGGATTTGCGAATACCGATGGCCTCGGCCTCGTCAATTCCTTCGCGCAGCCCGGCCTCGTCCATGACCTCACGCAACCCGGCCGTATCCACCAGCCGCACAGGCAGCCCACCCAGGGTCACCGTCTCGGTCACAAGATCGCGCGTGGTGCCAGGCGCGGCGGTGACGATGGCGCGCTCGCGCTCCACGAGGCGGTTAAACAGGCTGCTCTTACCCACGTTGGGCCGCCCGATGATGGCCAGGGTCAGTCCGGCTTGCACCAATCGCCCAAAGGCAAAGCTGGCTTCCAGTTTGTGTAGCGGCGCGGCAATGGAGGTGATGGCCGCAGTGATCTCCGCCGCAGGCATCTCGCTGACTTCGTCTTCCGCAAAATCCAACCCGGCTTCCAGGCGCGCAATCAACTCCACCAGCGCGTGTTTGATGGGCGTGACGGTGTGCGAGAGCTCGCCGTGCAACTGCCGGGCGGCGACCTTGGCTTGATACAAACTCTCGGCATCAATCAGGTCGCGCACGGCCTCGGCCTGCGTCAAGTCCAGGCGGCCGTGGAGAAAAGCGCGCTGTGTAAACTCGCCAGGGGCGGCCATGCGCGCGCCTGAGGCCACGGCCATCTCCACCACGCGGGCCAGCACCACGGGCGAGCCGTGACAGCTCACTTCGACTACATCCTCGGTGGTATAGGAGTGCGGCGCGGTAAAGAACGTGACCACGACTTCGTCAATCCGCTCGGCGGTCTCTTGATGCACTTGCGCCGCGTCCACCAGCTCGCAGAATATGGCGCGATTGGCCTCCAGCTTTCGTCCAGCGGGCAGCCGCAGCATACCTTCGGCAATCGCGCGAGCCTCGCCTCCGCTGAGGCGCACCACACCCAGGCCTCCGCGGCCCGGAGGGGTGGCAATGGCGACGATGGTGTCGTCAAGATTCATGACGTGGGCTGCGGCGGCAAAAAAGAAAAGCCCCGCTGCGATCATCTTACCGAATCGCAACGGGGCCGGATGCTTTTGTATTTCTTCTGGCGGAAAAGCTGCCTAGTAGCGGCCTCGACCACCGCCACGGCTTCCACCGCGTCCACCGCCACCGCCACGTCCGCCGCGATCTCCACCACGACCACCACCACCGCTCCGGCCACCGCCACCACTGCGGCCACCAAAGCCACGACCCTCACGACGTCCAGTGCCGGGTGCCGCAGGAGCCGGTCCACGATAATCCTTCGGATAAACGACGAGATGGCGATCGCGTCCCTCGCCTTCACTCTCCGTGCGCAGGCCTTCCGTCTCTTTCAGCGCCAGGTGCACCACGCGGCGCTCGCGGCTGTTCATGGGAGCGAACGCATAGGGGTCGCCGCTATCCAGAACCTTATCGGCAGCGGCCTTGGCCTTCTCCACCAGCTCGTCGGTGCGATCCTGACGATAGCCGTCGGCGTCAAAGACGATGCGCTCGTTGTCTTCCAGCAGATCGCCGGCCGACTCGACGGCAACCAGTTCCAGGGCGTTCAGCAGCTCGGCGTCACGCTCGGTCAGCAGATCAACGTCCGGCCCGCTGAAGTCCACCAGGATCGCCGGACGGTCCCACTCGGAGCCGGGGTCGGCAGGCGGGTCCACGGCGATGCGGTACTTGAGCCGGAATCCGCCCAGCCGCACGATGTTGTTCAGCAGTTCGTTAATCTCTTTTGCCGCTTCAATCTTGTCTTCGATGGCCATGGAATGATTCTCCTCGGGCGGTTAGCGCCGCTTCTCTGCCGCTTTCAGTGCGCGCTTCTCGGCGATGGCACGCATCTCGCGCCCCATCGGAGTCTGGTTCATGATGAATTGTTGAATGATCTGCACTACGGTTCCGGTAATGATGTACAGGCCCAATCCGCTGGCCACGCTCCAGGTGAAGACGGCAAACATGATGGGCGTCATCATGTTCATCATCCGCTGCTGCTCCTTGCTCATGCCGCTGGAAGGCATCATGCGCTGCATCAGCACCATTCCAACAATGGTGGCGATGGGGATGATGTGCCACGGGTCGGGCGCGCTCAGGTCGGTCAGGTAGAGCCATCCGGCCTGGCGCAGCTCAATGGCGTTGCGCAGCATGGTGTAGAAGGCGAAGAGGAACGGCATCTGGATGATGAGCGGCAGGCATCCGCCCACCGGGTTGACGTCGTGCTCCTTGTAGAGCGCGGCGACCTCCTTGTTCATCTCCGAGCGGCGCGGGTCATCCATCTTGTACTTCTTGTACTTCTCCTGGATGGCCTGAATGTGCGGCGCCGCCTTCTGCATCTTCATCGCGCTCTTGATCTGCGAGATGCGCAGCGGCAGCAGGGCAAGGTTGATCAGCACCGTCACCAGCACGATCGTCCAGCCCCAGTTCGGAGTCCAATGCTCCTGCGTCCAGCGCACCCAGGCAAACAGCGGACGGCCGATGAAGCCGAAGATACCGAAGTCGAGCGAGCCGGTCAGGTTGGTGCCGTTCACGCTGTGCACCGCGTCGAGAATGTCCACGGCCTTCGGTCCGGCGAAGAGGCGCACATCGCTCGGGCCGTTCAGGCTTCCGGCGGCAACGCCCAGCACGTCGGCCTTCGTCTTATCGCCCTGCGGGTTGGTCGGGTCTTTGGGGATTTCAATGGCGTTGCGCAGCTCGGCGTAGCTGGTGTTCTCGGGATGAACGGGCAGGAAGAAAGCGCCGAAGTATGCATCGCTGGCGCCCACCCACTGGTAGCTGCCGGTGTTCACCCTTCCGCCGCTGATGCTGGAACCTTTCTTGTCCAGCTTCAGGCGGGTGACGTCCTTGCCGGTGGCGACGAAGTCAATGCGCTGCTCGGCGTAGCTGGGCATGCCCTGCGCGTCGCCAAAGCCCGCGGGCCAGGCCGGCAAAGCCGTTACCCACTGATTGCCGCGGCGCACGCTGGTCTTGATGCCAACCACGTAGCTCTCGTCAAAGCTGAACTCCTTCTTCACCGCCACATCGCCGTCGGAGTACTCAAAGCTCACATTCTTCGTCGAGGCACCGGAGATGGCCGGAGCGCTGACGTAGAGCGCAGAGTTCAACTTCTCGCGCAGCGCGGCGTCGTAGCTCCACAGGCTGAGCGGAAGTCCGTACTGGACCGCCGCCTGCTGGTGCACCAGCTCCAGGCCGGGCTTCCCGTGGTTGTCCTTGTACTTCTTCAGAATCCAGCTCTTCACCTGCGCGCCGCGATTGGTGAAGGTGATGCGGTACAGATCGTTCTCCACCACCGTGTCGCTTTCGGCGGAGGCCGCAACGGCGGAGGCCGGCAGGCTGCCCGGGATGACCGGAGCTGCAGCGGGCGAGGCCGAAGCCACACCAGGCGTCGACGGAGTGCTGGTCGCGCTCTGCGTCTGCTTCTGCTCGGCCTTGGAGTCGTTTTTAGGCTGCGGCTTGGTCAGAAACTGCTGGGCCAAGACGAGCAGGATCATGGAGACGGCGAAGACAAGGATGACGCTCTTATCCATGCCGGGCTGATTCTGCGGATTCTGGATCTCACTCACGATGCTGTGCCGATCGGGGCAGCCTTGGCCGCCCGCAGGGATGTTCCCTCTGAAAGTTTAATGTCGTATGCAGGCGTGGCCGGACTGCGCCAGCCCTACCTGCTGCTCTCGAGCTTGCAAGCTCACTTCTGCCAGGCTGAAACCAGCCTGGTCGAAATCTGCGCGGCGCGAGGCGTTCCCATCCGCCTGCGGATGGCTGCCGCAAAAGTGCCGTGGAACCTGATCGAGGCCGCGCCCGCCGAAGGGTTGGCAGCGCAACAGCCGCCAGATAGCCAAAATAATTCCGCGGGCCGCGCCATGCATGGCCACCGCTTCGGCCGCGTACTCCGAGCAGGTCGGCGTGTAGCGGCAGGCCACGGGCATCCGCGGAGAGAGCACGCGCTTGTAGGCCGCCAGAATCCAGAGAACGACGTTCTGCATAACGCTGCGTTGCATCATGCTCCGGCTCCGGCGCTCGAAGGGCGCCCGCTGCTTTTCCGCTCAAAACTCTTCTGCGTGGAACCCTGGCGACTCACGTTCTGCGAAATCACCCGGAAGGCGCGCTCAATCTCCTCGGAGATGGCGGTGAACTCGGCCTTCAGCAGGCTCTTCTTCGGATTGATGACCACGTCCAATGGCACGGGCAGCCCGGCCAGCGCCTGCAAATGATGGCGCACCGCCTCTCTGGTACGCCGCCGCATGCGGTTGCGTTCCACGCTGCCGCCCAGTGCGCGGCTTACGGTAAAGCCAATGCGCACGGGGCCGGGGTCTTTGCGCGAGCTTGAACGCGCAGCATCCTTGTTCTTATCTTCATGCGAGCGCAGACGCGACGCTTCGCCCGCCCCAAGGGGCGTGGCGTCGGCATCGGCCTGGCGGCGCAGATAGAAGACGGTCATGTTCCCGGAGAAATGGCGGCGCCCCAGTTCGTAGACCTTCCGAAAGTCGGCGTGCTTGCGCAGGTGCGCCGACTTTGGAAACTCGCCTTGGGGAGTCTCACTCACAGTTGTATCCACCCGTGACGCAGGCGCCGCGGCGCCCGGCCCTGGCCGGTCTCAGAATTTCACATGCCCACCGGACTGCCCGGTGGTGTTCTCCGCGGTTGTCTGTGGCTGGGAACGGGCTTGGTTATGCGGATTAATCGCGATAGCCGGCGCTGACGCTGACGCGCTTGCGTCCCTTGGCACGGCGGCGCGACAATACGGCCTGGCCGCTCTTGGTCTTCATGCGCGCACGGAAGCCATGCACTTTGGCACGGTGGCGGCGATTCGGTTGAAATGTACGCTTAGGCATTGGACTGGGTGCTCCTGCTTCAAGAATGGGTAAATGCGCAAGAAATAAGTATAAATGATTCTCGCCCCGTCGGCCAAACCGGGGCCGGCCGCTACCCCCATCCTGGGACCCTTTTCGAGGGCGCAGGAAAAATAGTTTGCACCTCTGCACAGGGAATGATGCAAGCCTGCATTTTCTCTCTTGACGAAGTGCCACCCGAAGGCGCACAAGAGAAAAACACGAGTCGTAGCAATCCTTCGGAGGGGCTTTTGGGCCAGCCAGTCAATCGTGCTAGTATCCGTTTGCGGCGATGTTGTTCTGGCCACCGGCCGCCCCGGTAAAGTTCCTAGCGGCCCCCGCTTCGTAATATTAAAGCTCCACAGGTAACTGATCGTCGAGCCTGTGCGGCTGAAGAATTTGTTCAGCGACGACACTTTGAAATCCGTCCAGCCAGGCCCCTAAAGGGGCTCCTACACGGCATTTTCCACAGCGCCGGGCAGGGGTTTTTGCGGCCTGATGAATAGTTGGACAACGGTTGGTACATGTCAGCATTGGTTACATCCACCTCGAATCCGTGGTTGCAGATTCTCAGCGCACTTGAGAAGAAGGTCAATCGCCACTCCTACGACACCTGGTTCAAGCCCACGCGCTTCAGCCACGATGCCGATGGCAAGCTCTTCGTCAACGTCCCTTCGCAGGAGTTCTGCACCATCGGGGAGCGCTACAACGACCTGATCCTCGAGGCCATTGAAAACCTCGGCATGGAGTACCGCGACGTGGAGTTCGTTCCCGCGCCGCCGGAGCCCGAGCCGGCACCGGCCATCCTGCGCCACAACGGAGGCTTCGCCCAGGCGCAGCCAGTACCCCAGCGCACGGGCATCGCGCAGAGCCGCTTTGACTTTGACGGCGCAGCGCAGCTCAACCCGCGTTACACCTTCAACGGCTTCGTCATCGGCACCGGAAACCAGTTTGCCCATGCCGCAGCCCTGGCCGTCGCCACCCAGCCCGGCAAGGCCTACAACCCCTTGTTCCTGTATGGCGGCGTGGGTATGGGCAAGACCCACCTGATGCAGGCCATCGGACACGAGGTGAAGCTGCGTCAGCCCGAAGCCTCAATCCTCTACCTCAGCTCGGAGAAGTTCACCAACGAGCTGATCAACAGCATCAAGCACGACAAGATGGTCAGCTTCCGCGACCGCTTCCGTGGCGTGGACGTGCTGCTGGTGGACGACATTCAGTTTTTGGCCGGCAAGGAGCGCACCCAGGAGGAGTTCTTCCACACCTTCAACGCGCTGCATGAGACGAACCGTCAGATCGTCATCGCCAGCGACCGCTCCCCCAAGGAGTTGGCCGATATCGAAGATCGCCTGCGCTCGCGCTTTGAGTGGGGCCTGATTGCCGACATTCAGCCGCCGGATCTCGAGACGAAGATCGCCATCCTGCAGAAGAAGGCAGAGAGTGAGAACGTCAGTCTGCCCGATGACGTCTGCCAGTACATCGCCAGCAGCATCCGCAGCAACGTGCGAGAGTTGGAAGGCGCGTTGATTCGCCTCTCGGCCTACGCGTCGCTCACCGGCACGGAGATCACCCTGGCGACCACGCAGCAGGTCCTGAAGAACATCATCGACCAGCAGAGCCGCAAGGTGACCATCGAGGCCATCCAGAAGGCCGCCAGCGAGCAGTTCGGCCTGCGTATCCCGGAGATCAAGGCGAAGAACAACTCGCGCCAGATCGTCTTCCCGCGCCAGATTGCGATGTACCTGTGCAAACACCTCACCGAGGCCAGCCTGCCGGAGATCGGCCGCCAGTTCGGCGGCAAGCACCACACCACGGTGCTGCACTCAATCGAAAAAATCAGTGAGTTGCGCAAGACCGACAAAGATTTAAACAGGTTACTCAATAAGCTGACCGAACAACTCAGCAACTAGAAACCCTGCCCGGTGAACGCCTTACGCGACCCGGGCATTTTTCTGTCCGCTTTCTCCTCCCCACAGGGCTGTGAGTTCCCTGTGGGAACCGTGCAGAACCCGGGCAATACACCCGGCAGGCGAAAGTTCTCCTCAAAACAGTCGGTGAGCGGGTAGGGTTTCCCGGTCCAAAACTATCTGTAAACCTATAAAGACAAATATACTAACCAGTTTTTCCACATTTCCGCAGGCCCTACTGCTACTACTGTCTATTCTTTGTCTCTTAAAGACTTTTAGCTCTAGTAACAATCGTCCTACTACAAACAGAATTCACTGCCTAGGCTGGCTCACAAAAACCACTCTCTCGTTTGAGACCGCGGTCTGGATTTATCTAGCAGAGAATATTTATGGCCGGATTTCTTGGCGAATCTGTTTACGAGTGAATCGGCCCCAATATGTGGCCGCAGAAGACTGTTTGCTGGGCGTGTACCTCTCGGCTTCGCTGGCCTCGCCCGCATGGCTTAACGGTGGTAAAGTCACAATGTTTCAAGGATTTTCTCCTGAAAGAGCTTTCCCACTGGTTTCATCAGCCTTCAGTTTGATATAAGTGCAAGTTATAGCCACCGAAAGGTTTTTGGGGATATCATGCCGGAGACAGCTACTGTGCAAGGAACCGCCATGGAGATCACGGTCAGTAAAGCCGACCTGTTGAAGGAACTTACAGCGACCCAGGGCGTCGTCGAACGCAAGACGACCATCCCCATTCTGTCCAATTTTCTTTTTGAGGCCGCCGACGGCGAGTTGACCATCACCGCCACGGACCTGGATCTGAGCCTGCGCACCAGTTGTAAGGCCGGGGTCAAGAAAGATGGCGCCTGTACTATCCCCGCGCGCAAACTCTACGACTACGTAAAGTTGCTGGGCGATGGCGACGTCACCATCAAGTTACTGGAGAACCACTGGGTGAACATTCGCTCAGGGCGCAGCAACACCAAGATGGTCGGCATGGCGCGCTCGAACTTTCCCAGCGTGCCAAATTTTCCCACCTCGGGCGCGGTGAAGATTCCCGCGGCGGCCTTCCGCATGCTGATCAGCAAGACGGTATTTGCCATCAGCAACGAAGAGTCGCGCTACACGTTGAATGGCGCGCTGATGGTGTTGAAGCCGGAATCAATCACCATGGTAGCCACCGATGGACATCGCCTGGCACACATCGTGCGCGACGGGCTAGCCTTTGACATCACCGGAGAGGTGAAGACCCTGGTTCCTCGCAAGGCCATGGTGGAGTTGCTCAGCCTGCTTTCGGCTCCCGACCTGGAGTACGTAGAGTTTGCCAAGGACGACGCGACGCTCTTCTTCCGCCTGGGCTCGCGCCTACTGACCTCGCGCCAGCTGACGGGGCAGTTCCCTAATTACGAGGCTGTGCTGCCCAAGGAACACAACAAGAGCGTCAGCGTGCGCACCAATGAGCTACTGGCGGCCCTGCAGAGGGTGGCGCAGTTCGCCGACGAGCGTTCGGGGGCCATTAAGATGCGCTTTGAGAAGAACGAGGTGCGCGTCAGCTCCAGCTCCACCGAGACCGGTGAATCCGAAGATTCGATTGAGACCGATTACGACGGCGAGACGCTCTCCATCGGCTTTAACTCGCAATATTTGGTGGAGTTCCTGAAGGCCACGGAGAGCGACACGGTTCGCATCGAGTTCAAGGACTCGCAGTCGGCCGGCCAGCTCCGCCCGGAGGGCATCGAAGAGTACAAGTACCGCTATGTCGTGATGCCGATGCGCATCTGAGGAATAGCCTGAGGAAAGATCCTGAGGAAAAAATTTCACGGCGGAGCGCACTCTGGGCTCCGCCGCTTTTGTTTGTGTGGATAATCTCAACGAACCTGATTGACCTGGCAACCACGTGAAGATGGCGGCGCTGCCGGTAGCGACTCTGCCTAGCGCGCCAGCATAGCCTGATCGCGTAACGGGCGCAGGCGCGTCTCCTCCAAATCATCACGGTAGAACATGTTGTAGGTGTCAAAGGGAATGATGCGGCTGGCGTCCGGATGTGCGATGTGCACGCAGGACTTGCGAATGGAGCGCAGATCGAATCCTTCGGCATCCATAAACTGAACAATCAGCACGCGGAAAAGGTTCTGGTAGTCGAGCGACTGTGGCACGCTGACCTTGGGTAGGCAGCAAAGCAGCTCGCGAAGGGTTGCCGCCTGAGCCTGCGGCGAGTGGTTGGTGGAAAACAGTTTGAAGATGTGATCACGGACGGCAGCTTCGTTTTCGTAAATGATCGTGTTGCGGCCGCCGTTGATGAGCACTTCCGGGGCGATCATGCCGGTGAGCGGAACGACCTGCCCGCCGAGCTTCACGGCGTATGCCATGCAGAGGCTGTCAGGATGGCAAGGGACGGGGATGAGGTCTTCCGGGCGGAAGACCTTGCCCTGCTCCAGGATGCGCCGGCGCACCTCGGTGAGAGTCAGGCGGTGTTCACTCGAGCGAAAGCCCTCCAGGCGCCCGGCCTGCTGCACAGGCTGGAAGGTGACACCGCGCACGCAGGGTTGTTGCAGCGCGAAATCCACGATGGCGCCCAGTTCCGCGTCGTTGACGCCGCGAGCGACCGTGGTGACAAGCGTGGTGGAAATGCCAAGGCGATTGAGCTTATCGAGTGCTTTCTCATGCACGGCTCGCAGATCGGCCGCGCGCAGTTGCATCAGCGGGCCACGTTGCAAGGAGTCGAATTGCAGGTAAAGCTCAAAGCCTGGCATGAACTCGGCCAGGCGCTCGGCAAATCCCTCCTCCTGGGCGATGCGCAGACCATTGGTATTCACCATCAGGTGGCGGATGGGGCGGCGCTTGGCGGCCGCGAGGATGGCGAAGAACTCCGGATGCAGCGTGGGCTCGCCGCCGGAGATCTGCACGATGTCAGGCTGCAACTCATTACTGACTACCGCGTCGAGCATGGCCTCCACCTGGTGAAGCGGGCGGAAGGTGTTGCGGTGCGTGCCACTATTCGCATAGCAGACCGGGCAATTGAGGTTGCAGGCATCGCAGATCTCGACGAGCGTCAGGCAGGAGTGTTGCTCGTGGTCCGGGCAGAGGCCACAGTCATAGGGGCAGCCGTAGTGAACGGCGGTGTTGTAGTGATCCGGCATCTCCGGTTTCTTGATGAAAACTTCGCGGCATCGGCGATAGTAGTCCACATCGTCGGCCATCAATACACGTTCATGGCCATGCAGCGGGCAGCGCTTCAGCATCCACACCTTATCGTCTTCAAAGACGATCTTGGCATCTACGCGGCGATAGCAGGTGGTACAGATCGAAACGGCGGAGTCGTAATAGAGATACGGTCGATTCTTGGCCATGGGGTCAATCCTGAGGTGGGTTAGAGGCGGGTGGAACAAAACAACGGTAGATTTGACGGCCAATGGCATACAGTAAAACGCCGGCCAGCCCAGCGGCGCCAACAAACATTCCAACTGCTTCTACAACACCGGTAACCAGCAGTAAGCCAGACCAGGCACTGCCTGCATTCGAATTGCTCATGCCATCGAACAGGCCAAACAACAGGTAATTGGCACCGCATAGACCAAAGGAAACGGTCAATATGGTGGCGAAGATGGCGGTGTACTGCGCCACACCGACCTTGCCCTCCCAAGGTGCCTTCATTCCGCGTCCTCCGTGTCATCTCCGCAGAGGGAGAGAATCAGACTGACGAACAAGCCCACCACGCTTAGGATGGCGAGCGGCATTCCAAAGCCTAAGAGGAGACTGATGGCAGCACCGGTTCCCAAAGCTGCTCCCGCTCCACAGAGTCCGAAGCTGAGAATAAGTCCACAAGAGGAATATGTGGCAATACGCTTTGCGGAAAAGAAGTTTCGCAGTGGCCGCCGTCCAGGATCACGCATCTTCGCTCTCCAGGGGCGCGCGTACTTCTCCGAGTGCCAACGCACAAAGCCCGACCACACAGGCCCATTGAATCATATTCAGACCAAGAATGAGCGGCTGTGGCTTCAGGAAATCAATCATCAGCCGCCAGCCCAGGTAGGCTGCCATAAAGAGACGGAAGGTACGTCCGCGAGGGTGAGACCGAGATTGATAGCTGCTGAGCAGAAGGGCCAGCAGAAGCAAGAAGATGATTTCGTAGAGCTGTGTTGGATGGCGCGGCACACCATCACCAATGTCAACACCCCAGGGCAGGGTGGTGGGCAGGCCATAAGTGTCATCGGCAAGGCCGGCGAAGAAGCACCCTATGCGGCCGATGGCGATACCAAGGCAAAGTGGGACGGCGAACAGGTCTCCGGTGCGCCCACGCAAGCCTTGAGCACGCTTGATGAACTCAACGGTGAGCCAGCCGCCAAGGAGTCCACCGACGATCGTCTTGCCTCCAGAGAAAAGAAGACTGCTCCAGGAAAATCCCATGGCCGGTGCCTGCTCCAGTAGTCCGAGAAAGCGGCTGCCAGCGAGCGCGCCAACCGCAGCGGCGGCAACTACCGTCCAGCGTTGATCTTCCGAGAGGAAGTCGCCCTGGCGGGAGCGCGCACGGCGATAAACGGCGTAGGCAGCGGGATAAGCCAGCGCCTCAAAGACGAAATGAAGGGCGGGATGGAAGAGTTGAGGCAACCGGCTCCTGCGCGGCGCATTGGCAGCGGCGAAAAGTGCCTGCGGCAATCTCCACGGATTGTACACGCCGCGCCCGGTTTACACCGCGCGTTGAAGCCGAAACCACAGGGACGAAGAGATGGCGCAAAAACTACTTTTAACCGCTCTTTTATCAGTGAGTTACAGAGAGTCTTACTGCCCTCGTTTGTGCTAAAATAAGGGTATGGCACAGCAGTCTGGAAAGGCCCTTCTTTCCATGGCTTCTGGCGGAAAAGAGACGACCCCACTCGTGGAAGAAGACATCATCCAAAAGAACGGCAACGGCACGAACGGCGATTACAACGCGGACTCGATCAAGGTCCTCAGCGGCATGGCGCACGTGCGCAAGCGCCCGGCCATGTACATCGGCTCGACGGGCGAGAGCGGCCTGCACCACCTGGTGTACGAGGTGGTGGATAACTCCGTGGACGAAGCGCTGGCCGGCTATGCCGATCGCGTGGACGTGACCATCCTGAGCGACAACTCGGTGAGCGTGGCCGACAACGGCCGCGGCATTCCCGTGGACGAGATGGAGATTGACGGCGAGCGTTTGCCGGCGGCCGAGGTGGTGATGACGCGGTTGAACGCGGGCGGCAAGTTCGACAGCTCCACTTACAAGGTGAGCGGCGGATTGCACGGCGTGGGCGTGAGCTGCGTGAATGCCCTGAGCGAGCATCTCGACCTGGAGATCTACCGCGATGGAGCGGTGTGGGAGCAGCAGTACAGCGAAGGCGCTGCCATCACCAAGCTGACCAAGACCGGCACGACGAAGCGGCGCGGCACCACCGTGCACTTTATGCCGGACAAGACGATCTTCAAGGCCACCGAATACAACTACGACACGCTGGCCAACCGGTTGCGCGAGCTCGCGTTCCTGAACAAAGGGCTGCTCATCACGCTGACCGACGAGCGCACCACCGACCAGAAGACGGGCGAGGCCAAGCGCGCGGAGTTCAAGTTCAACGGTGGCATCGCCGAGTTCATCAAGCACTTGAACAAGGGCAAGGTCGTACTGCACGAGAAGCCGATCTACATGGAGTCGGCCGAGAAGGATGGCCTCTCCATTGAAGTGGGCCTGCAGTACAACGACAGCTACAGCGAGAACGTTTTCAGCTTTGCCAACAACATCAACACCGTGGATGGCGGCACGCATCTGCAGGGCTTCCGTTCGTCGCTGACGCGCACCATCAACGCCGCGGGCCAGTCGCTGGGACTGTTCAAGGATTTGAAAGAGAACCTGAGCGGCGACGACGTTCGCGAAGGACTGGTGGCCGTGGTCAGCGTCAAACTGCCGCAGCCGCAGTTCGAAGGCCAGACCAAGGGTAAGCTGAACTCGGATATCGCGGGCCAGGTACAGGCGTTCATCAACGAGCGGCTGGGCGGATTCTTTGAACAGAACCCGTCGGTGGCGAAGAAGATCATCAACAAGGCGATTGAGGCGGCACGTGCCCGCGAGGCGGCGCGCAAGGCTCGCGACCTGACGCGGCGCAAAAACGTGTTGGATAGCGGCGGGCTGCCTGGCAAGCTGGCGGATTGCAGCGAACGCGATCCGGCACGCTGCGAAGTGTATCTGGTCGAGGGTGAGAGCGCAGGCGGCACGGCCAAGCAGGGCCGCGATCGCCGCTTCCAAGCCATTCTTCCGCTGAAGGGAAAGATTCTCAACGTGGAGAAGGCGCGCTACGACAAGATGCTGGGGCACGAGGAAATCCGCGCCATGATTACCGCCTTCGGCAGTGGCATCGGCAAGGACGACTTCGACCCGTCGAAGCTGCGCTACGGCAAAATCATCCTGATGACCGACGCCGACGTGGACGGATCCCACATCCGCACGCTGCTGCTTACGTTCTTCTTCCGCCACATGCAGGAGCTGATCAAGCGCAGCCACATCTACATTGCGCAGCCGCCGCTCTATCGCATCAAGAAGGGGCGCTTCGAGCAGTACATCAAGAACGACGCCGAGTTTGTGCAGGTGATGATCAAGCGCGCCAGTGAAGGCCTAGCGGTGCGTTACGGCGAAGGCGCGGCCAAGGTGGATGGCAGCAAGCTGGCGCTGTTCCTGACGCGCCTGAATGAGTACCTGGGCTTTTTGGAGAAGGTGGACAAGCGCCTGCGCAATGAGCGCGTCACCGAGCTGCTGCCCAGCTTCGAGCTGAGCAAACGCGAGGAGTTCATGGGCGAGGCCGGCACGGTGCCCACGCGCATTGCCAAGATCGAGGCTGCGGTGAAGGCCCTCCAGAAGGAAGAGCAGTTCCTGGAAGTGCATAGCCAGTTCAACGAGGAGCAGGAGCTGTGGGAGGTGCGCTTTGTGAACTCGCAGGGCACGCCGCACTCGATTGGATGGCCCTTGGTGAACAGTCCCGAGTACAAGCAGATGATGCGCAGCCACAAGCAGATTGAGGAGTTCATTGAGCCTCCGTTTGTGGTGGAGTGGGTGAAGGCCGCGCCGGTGGAAGCCGAAAAAGAAGAGGACGACACCATCAGCGAGGCTGAAAAGGCCGACGCCGAAAAAATTGAAGGCAAAACGATGAAGGGCGGCACATTGGCGCGCGTGGCCGGAAAGGCTTCGCGTGAGCCGGTGGAGAAGCTAACACTGCGCGACCTCTTCAACTTTGTGTTGGAGCAGGGACGCAAGGATTACCAGATCCAGCGTTACAAGGGACTGGGCGAGATGACGGCCGAGCAGCTTTGGCAGACGACCATGGATCCTTCGCGGCGCACGCTGCTGGAAGTGAAGCTCGAGGACCTGACGGAGACCGAGGCGATCTTTACCACCCTGATGGGCGAAAACGTGGAAGCGCGTAGAAAGTTCATCGAAGACAACGCGCTGGACGTGAAAAATCTGGACATCTAACCTTGGCCACAGAAACACGAACGCCGCAGACGCTTGATTGTGCTGCGGCGTTTCTGTTTGTGCAAAAAGCTGTGAATCTGTGCGCTAGGCCCTGCCTGCGAAGTCGCGCGTCTCCGTGCTGACCTTGATCTTCTCACCGGACTTGATGAAGAGCGGCACGCGGACTTCGATGCCGGTCTCCAGGGTGGCAGCCTTGGTGACATTGCCGCCGCCGGCAGTGTCTCCGCGAGAGCCGGGCTCGGTGTAGGTGACGGTGAGCTCGACCTGGTTGGGCAGCTCGATGCCGATGGGCGAGCCGTTGAACTTGACGACCTCGATGATGGCGCCTTCGAGCAGGAAGTCCAAGGCGTCGCCGACCATTCCCGCGCCCAGCGTATGCGTCTCAAAGCTGTCCTGGTCGAGGAAGTGCGAGCCGTCGCCATCGCTGTACAGATAGCTGGCCTTCACCTGATCCAGATCGGGCTCCTTGAATTTGTCGCTGGCCTTGAAGGTCTTGTCGAAGACGGCGCGGGTGAGCAGGTTGCGCATCTTCAGACGTACGAGCGTCTGCCCGCCGCGGGCGGTGGGGGTGTTCACCTCGGCCTCCAGGCAGTGGTAGGGCACGCCTTCCAGCTCGAAAAACATCTTGCGTTTCACATCAATTGCATCCAATAGTGCTGCCATGGTTCCCCTCACAAAAACGGCGCACATCACGGGCGCGCCTGCCCATTAAGAATATCAGCCGCACCCCCGGGCAGGCGAGGGGGACGAGGCGGATACTTCGATAACAGGCGAGGAGTTTGAGGGCGAAGTCGCGGCAAAGACCCAGCGCTCGCCCAGCAAGAAGTTGACGAGCGAGCAGAAGACGATGGCCACACCCGTCGCCAGGGTCAAAGGCATGCGGCTGTGAGTCATCAGGAGGCGCACCAGCACCAGGTTCCCCGCAAACGACATCGTGCCATTCGAGAGATGAAAGCGCCGCAGTCGCGCAATGGCTTCCGAAACACGCTGCTCGCCTCCACGCTCGCGCCAGGTGTAGCGCTGGTGCCATAGGAAATTGTGCAGCAGGGTCAACTCCAGGGCCGTGGCCGTGACCAGCATGGGACGCGCGGGCAGAAGGCGGCCGAGCATGGCCACCAACGCCAACTGAAAGGCCATGCCGATCACTCCAACGAGGTTGAAGCGGCACCAGCGCGTAAACGCCATACGCGCCGACGTGGTAGAGAGCGACCTCGGGCAGATGCTCACGGCAAGGGCTCCTGGCGATTCAGCTCTCCGGCGTGGCGCAGGGTGGAAAACATCGCCATGGCGAACATTCCCACCGAGGCGAGGATGCCGCCGAAATCAAAGAGCAACCAACGATGGCCGGCGACGTGGCACCAGGGGCTATGCAGCAAGGCCAGGTTGCCGACGCACAACAGCAGGCGAATCTCCGTGGGGCCAAAGACTCCCTGCGACATATGGAAGCGGCCGACGGTGTGCGTGGCCAGGTAGCTCTCTCCGCTGAGCAGCAAGAAGGCGACGAGCATGATGGCCGCCGTTACAGGATGCAGAAAGCCGGAGAAGGCGAGCCCGCCCATCAGCGCCAGCGAGCCAAAGAGATCGGCCATGTGGTCCACGTAGAAGCCGTAGCGCGGGCGCTGCTGATTACGGACGCGAGCGAGCGTGCCGTCCAAACTATCGCCGAGCCAGTTCGCGGCAATGCACAGGATTCCCACAAGGAGCCAGAGGCGGTCACGTGCGGCCAAAGCGTAGCAGGCTCCGGCGGCGATTTGCGCAATCAGGCCGAGGCCGGTGAGCTGGTCGCTGGAGAGCCATCCGGGCGCGCGATGGGCCATCCAGATCAAAGCGCGTTTCTCGAGCACGGCGGTCAGCGAGTGGTTGATGCGAACTTCGGGCGTGTAGTGCGTGGTGGTCATCTCGGACTCCCTTCACGGTTGGCATTGGCGCGCGCTTGCGCCGAACGCAGCGCGTTGCAGCTTGCGCGCAGGGTGAACTCCAGCGACTCACGTGGAATGCTCTGGACAAAGGGCCCGATGAGCCAGCCCAATCCGCGCGGCACATCGCGCGTCAGCGAGACGGTTTCCAGTTGCAGGTAGAGGCCGCCGTCGGCCTCGGCGTAACTCCAGTCGCTGCGCAGGCGCCACAGAAAGCCATGCTCGTCGGCTTCTGGCAGCGCGTGCTCGGTGGTCGAGGAGGGCGAGGCGATCTCCGCCACGCGGGTACTGCGTGAGACGGTATAGCCAAGCGTGGGCGAAGGCCGGAGATGGTCCACGTCATACTCGGAGTTCAGCACGACGGTGAGCACCTTTTGCTGACGCAGGCGGAGCGCAATGTGGCTGCGGGATCCGTCGGCAGAGAGCACGCGGGCCGTGACGACCTGTGGCGCATAGATGCGCGGGTACGAGTCAACGTCGCGCAGCAGGTGCTCAAAGTCCTGGGCGCGGGCTCCGGCGACAAAGGCCGAGCCGCGCCAGTGATGCAACATGGCGCCGGAGACGTCTGCGTCCTTTGGCGTCAGTGCCTCGATTAGAATTTCTCCGCGGCGCAGGCGGGGCCTTTCCTCTGCGCTGAGGGCGACGAAGGTTTCCGGCGCGCCATGCTGCCAGGCGAGGCGGCGATCGAGTGCGGCGCAGTGTTGATCGAAGACCGCCGAGGCCTGCGCGGTTGGGCCGACAAAAGCGGCAAGCGGCGCAGAGGTTAGTGCAATCAGTAGGGCTAGGCCGGCGGGGCGCAGCATCATCCAGCGACGGCCATGGGCGAACGGGCGAGTTGGGGGCGAGGATTGGTGTCTCATGCGGCTGACCCTACCGGGGCGCGGCCAAAGAGGGCAATCGCGGGCAGGTGAAATGCTTGGCAAACAAACCTCACGGCGCAAGTGATTGCTGTGCGGAGGCTTGGGCGGAGTGCTCCAACGGCAAAAGACTTGGGAGTGGACGGCGAATTCGATACACTGGCGGCACAGATGAGCAGCCATCCGACAGAATCCGAGGCCGCGCCGCGCGGTTATCGCTTTGCCAGCTTTGAGGTTGACGTGCGCGCCGGCGAGTTGCGGCGCCAGGGCATTCGCCTCAAGTTGAACGCGCAGCCCTTCCAGCTGCTGCTGTTGCTGCTGGAGCGCCCCGGCGAAGTGGTGACGCGCGAGGAGATCTGCCGCGCTCTGTGGCCCGATGGCACGTTTGTGGATTACGAGCACGGGGTAAACTCCGCGCTGAACCGCCTGCGTGAGGCCCTGAATGACACGGCCGGCAATCCGCGTTACGTTGAGACCCTGGCGCGGCGCGGGTATCGCTTTCTGCTTCCAGTGGAGCGGATCGAAGACCTCGGAGAAACCCCGCCGGTGCCGCCTCCGGTGAGTGCCGAGACAGGCGGCCCAGAAGCCGAAGCAGAGGCCACGCTGATCCTCGCCTCGACCGGTGAGCTGCCAAGGGCCAGCACGCGGCTGGTGACCACGCTCTTCCTTCTGCTGCAGGGAATGTACGCGGCCATGTATATAGGCGCGCTGGCCAACCTCGCGGAGATTGACGACCTGCTGAGCGCCCTGCACGCATGGCCGCACACCTACACGTTGATTGTGGTGACCTCCGCCGTATTGTTGCCGGTGCGGGCCTTCGCCATCTTCCTGGTCACCTTCCACGCCCCCGGCGTGCGGGAGAAGTTTCTGCGGCTGTGGCCGGTGACGCTGCTAGCGGACATCCTGTGGTCGGCCTCGCCATTTCTGCTGCTCCATCACATCAACTTCGGTCTGGCCCTGGCCGCCACGGCCATCCTGGTCTACTCGCCCTTTGCGCAGCGCGCGCTGGTGCTGATGGGCGCAGGCAGCGCGGATGGCGGAAAGGCCACGCGACTTCCATGAGACGATTGCGCGTAAGACGGCGATGCGTGAGACGGTCGCGCAAAATCCTGCGGCAGATGTTACAAAGGTAGGCGTCGGTTATGTCACAGGAAAAGACTCCAAAACCCGTCCGTTCGCACCATCTGATCGCCTTGGCGCTGGTCATCGCCTTCGTGGCGCAGTGCTGCTGGTTTGTGTACGCGGTGCCGCTGACCGGGTTGGAAGCCGAGCAGGTATTGCGCGGCGTCGAGCGCTGGCATCTGCATCCTGTGGCGGAATCCGCTGAGCCCCCGCTGACCGCACTGGTGGCCTCCGCCGCGGTAAGCGTGCTGGCCCGCCATGGCCAGGCCACGGACCTCTTCTGGCTCGATGCGCATCGCTGGTTCATCCGCGCGCCGTTTCTGCTGGCCGGTCTTTGCCTGGCGCTTTCGCTTTATTACGTGGCGCGTCGGCTCTATGGCGGCGGAGGCGGATTCGTCGCACTGGCGTTGTTCGCCTTCAGTCCCGGAATGGTGGCGCGCTCGTCGCTGGCGGGAGGGCAGATCTTCGCCGCCTGGGGAGCCTTCGGAGTGATCTTCACAGCCATCGCCACGGCGCACACGCTCTACGCGCCACGCGAGGTCATCCTGTGGAACTGGAAGCGCATTGGATTACTCGGAGTGGCCATCACCTTTGCCGTGGGCTCCAGCTGGCCGCTGGTGTGGCTACTGGTGCCGGCAGCGGCCTTCATGTTGTGGGCGGTGCCGCACCGCAGAATCGCCGCCATGGTCATCCTAGCGGCGGGCGCCGTGCTGGCGTCGGTTGCGCTGGCAGTGTGCGAGCTGGGCAGCCTGGCCGTGCTCGGTGTGGGAGTGACACGCGCATTTGGCATGGCTGGCGGCGCGCAACTGCCGCGGGCCGTCGTGCTGGGCCGAATGTTGTTCTTCTTCTTCGCCGATGCTGCACCCGGAGCATTGCTGTTGAGCGGCGTGGCGCTGGCCGCGTGGTGTGCGTGGCGGCGAGTGCGCTTCTTCGGCAACACGGCGCCGTTGATTGTCTTCGTCCTGCTGGTGGCCATGGGGTTGTTCTTTCCCCAGAGCGGCGCCAGTACGGTGTTGTTCGCCAGCGTGCCATTTCTTCTGCTGTTTGTGGCCGGAGTATTCGCTGACCTGATCGAGAGCCGCTGGCAGGCTCCGGCGCTGGCTGTGGTGTTTGCCGTCGTCGCGGCCCAGGCGGCCTACAGCGTCAGCGGGCTGATGCGGGTCTTCAACAAGAATTTCTAGGCGTCGGCCGATCCCATCCCCGACAAACCTCTTTGCATTCAGCAAACGGGCGCGTGCGCTCTCCGCGGTGCGATAATCATCAGCGGCATGATCACTTATTCTTCGGCCGTTGAGCGGCTCTACGCCCTGGGGCACGAACTCCATCACGGCCCCTCGCGCAAGTTCGAGCTGGGACAGATGCGAACGCTCTGTGCTGCCCTGGGCAATCCGCAGCAGAAGACCCCGTCCATCCTGGTGGCGGGCACCAACGGCAAGGGCTCCACGGCGGCGACACTGGCTAGCATCCTGCGCGCCGGCGGACACCGCACCGGACTCTACACCTCACCGCACCTGCTCAGAATCAATGAGCGCATCCAGCTCGACGGACGCCCCATCCCGGATGAGGCCTTCGCCTCGGCCTACGAGCGCGTGAACAGCGTTGCGCGCCTGCTGGTGGAGGGCGCCCAACTGCCCCAGCTGCCCAGCTTCTTTGAGACCGTGACGGCGATGGCCTTCCATTACTTCGCCGCCGAGGCAGCCGAGGTCGCCGTGCTCGAGGTCGGCATGGGCGGGCGGCTCGACGCGACGAACGTCGTCGAGCCCATCCTGTCCATCATTACGGATATTGACCTGGACCATCAGAACTACCTGGGCAAAACTCTGGCGGCCATCGCCGGGGAGAAAGCCGGCATCCTGCGCGCCAACACCGTGGCCGTCACCTTGCCGCAGCATCCCGAGGTTAACCCCGTGCTGGGTGAGCGCATGTTGGAGCTGGGCTCGCGGGCGGTGAGCGCTGCGCGAAACCTGCCGCCGCTCTCGCCTGGAGGGGATGCCTCGGCGGGCACGCTGGACAACGCTACGCACTACCAATTGCAGGTTCTGGGGCAGGAGGTCGAGATCGCATCGCCGCTCGTTGGCCGCCACCAGTTGCGCAACCTTGCCCTGGCCATCACCGCCGCAGAGGAGCTGGCCGCCATGGGCTACAGGATCACCTCCGAGAGCATTGCGCGCGGCGTGCGACAGACCGAGTGGCCAGGGCGCTTCCAGCGTTTTGCAGCCACCGCAGCGCATCCGGAGATCGTCATTGACGTGGCGCACAACCCGGCCGGAGCGTGGGCCCTGCGTGCCGCCCTGAGCCAGCACTACGAGGGCCGTCGCATGGTTCTGTTGTTTGCTGCCATGGCGGACAAGGCGGTGGAGCAGATGGCGCAGATCCTTTGGCCGCTGATGGAGCAGGTTGTGCTGACGCGCGTCGCGGACAATCCACGGGCGGCGCAGGTTGCCGAGCTGGCAAGGCTGGCCGAAACGCTCGGCGTGCGGTACAGCGTGGCCGCCACGGTGCCGGAGGCAGTCCAGGTGGCGGTCCAGCAGGCGCGCCAACTCGGCGAGGATGCGCTGCTGGTGGTGGCCGGTTCCATTTACCTCGCCGGAGAAGCGCTGCCGCACCTGCAGCAAGCCGATGCAGAATCATGATGCGTGAATCGCCCCGCGTTCAGTATTCTTAATGCAGCATGAAAGAGCGGGGACGATGAAAGGCATTCTGGCCAGAGCGGCGCTGTTTGTAGCTTTTGCCGTCAGCGCGGTGGGCGTGGTGATTACCTTCCGGCACGCCGGTTTTGCCGTGCTGGGAGTCGTCGTGGTCAGCTACATGAGCGTGCTGGTGCTGGTGCTGGCCATTGTGCTGAACTATCCGCGCCAGTCGCACTTGGCCGTGGTGAATGAATTTGCCGACGAGCTGGAGGCGCGCGGCCTTCTCGTCTACTCCAGCTATCGCGCCGACCGCGCCTTCCGCGTGGAAGCCCTCGGCGAAGACGGCCCGCACTACTTTCTTGAGCTCGAAAACAACGAGGGCGTGCTGCACCTGAACGGCGTCTACCTGTATGACTACGAGCCCGGTCCGCAGAGCGTGCGCCACTTTCCCTGCACGGAGTTCACCATGCGCACCCACGCCATGGAAGGCTACGTGGTGGACCTTTTGTGCGGCGGACTGGTGATTGAGCCTGAGAGCGAGGCACCGCCCTTTGCCGAAGAGGATTTTGTACAGGGCCGCGTGCCGGCCGATGGAGAGATCCTGAGCGGCGTCACCTACGACGAACTCCGCACCCAGCGCCTGGCCGCACAGCCCCCCGTGCAGTAGCTTCCACCTTTAGCGGCGCAAGATTGTTCTCTCCATATCAATCAGAAAGATTATTTGTGTTTACGCCGTAGCGCAGAGCTGCGCGCGGACCTCATGACGATTTCCGTCGCGGATGATACAGAGCCTGCTTTAGTGGCCGCCGTGGTAGGGGTGGTTGTTGAGGATGGTGAAGGCCCGGTAGAGCTGCTCGGCCGTAACGGCCCGCGCCAGTTCGTGCGGCAGGGTGACGCGCCCCAGTGAAAAACGCTGTGCCGCGCGTTTCAACAGGGCCTCACTCCAGCCATCGGCGGGACCGATGGCGAAGATCAGCTCCTGCGTGCCGCGCTGCTGATGGGTGCGCACATACTCGGCCAACTCCTCGCTCGTCCACATGGCGCCGCGTGAATCGAGCGCAACCAGCACGGGAGCCGTACGGCCGGGGCGCTCCAGCAGCTTGACCAGCGCGTCTTCGGTCGCCAGCTCAGAGCTGTCTGTGGGTGAGTAGCGTGCGGCGCGCTGAATGTAATCATCGGCGATGGCCTCGGCATGGGAATCCTTGGCCCCGCCGCGGCGCTTTGTAATCGAGATGAGGCGAACCTTCATGCCGCTCCAGCCAAACTCACAGCCCTGGCCAATCTCCCCGCTCCAGCCATAACCAAAGCCTCAGCCAATCTCAAAGCCCCGCCACAGCAAAGCCGATACGCCGAAGCAAAACAACAGCGCGGACCATTCAGGCCCGCGCCGCGCAGAACTCAAAAGACTACTTGCGCTTGGCAGTCTTTTTCGCGGCCTTCTTGGCAACAGGCTTCTTTGCGGCAACTTTCTTGGCCACTGCCTTTTTCGCGGAGACCTTCTTCGTCGCAGCCTTCTTCACCACGGCCTTCTTGGCAATGGCCTTCTTGGCTACAACTTTCTTGGCGGCGACCTTTTTCTTGGCAGCGGGCTTCACTGCCTTAGCGGCGGCCTTCTTCACAGCTTTCTTCGCGACAGCCTTCTTGGCCACAGGCTTCACCGCAGCCTTCTTGACCGCAACCTTCTTTGCGACAGCCTTCCTCGCCGCGGGCTTTTTCACCGTGGGCTTCTTCGCCACCGCAGGAGCAACTTCCGCCGGCACCGCTTTAGGCTGAGCCGTCTCAACGGCCGTCGGCGCGGGCTGGGCCTCGCCGAGCAACTCCTCGGGGGTCACGCGATGAGCGCTCTTCCACAAGCGTTCCAAGTCGTAGTAGGCGCGACGCTGCGCGTTGAAGATGTGCACCACGAAGTCCACATAGTCGAGCAGAATCCACTCGGCCGTGTTGTAGCCTTCGCGGGCGTTCGGCTCCACGTGCAGGTCCTTGCTCAGGCGCTCATCCACCTCATCGGCAATGGCCTGCACCTGGCGAGGATTGCTGCCGCTGCAGATCAGGAAGTAATCGGTGAAGGTGCTGGACTCGTGCGGCAACTGGAGGAGCGTGACGTCGAGAGCTTTCTTTTCGTTCGCCGCCTCAAGAGCAACGGCCACCTGCTTGCGGATTTCTTCAATTGACATAGGACTATTGTGCGGGGTTTTCGCCCATCAAGGCAAGCGGCAGCAGAGGTGACATTACTGGTGCGGCGGCTCGGGAGCGCCAGCTTCGGCCGGCCCGTCGTACAGGCCAACCCGCTGGATGTACTCGGCCACCGGCGGCGGCACCAGGCGCAGGAGTCCATGGCCGTTGCGTGCGGCGCGGCGGATGGAGGTGGCGCTGACCTCGTGGTAGACGCCGTCGAGCAGGTGGATGCTGATGCCTTTGCCGGCAAACGATCCCGTCTTGAGCAGGCGGCGCGCGGCGGCCTCGGTGGGTCGCAACGACTCCGGCAAGGCCCCGGCGACGCCATCCAAAGGAAAGCCCGGGCGGCTGGCCACAATAAACTCGGCGGCCTTCAACAGCTCAACGGGCTGGCGCCACTTGGCAATGTGCTGAAAGGCATCCATGCCGAGGATGCAGAAGAGGCGCGTAGTAGGCGGCAGCAGGGCGCGCAGGCGGTGCAGGGTGTCCACCGTATAGCTGGCCTGGGCGCCGGTGGCGCGGATGCTCTCCGGGGCTTCCAGCAGCGAGGGCACAAAGCGCGCCTCGCCCTGTACGGCCAGCGAGAGCATGGCGTAGCGATGATAAAAGTGCGTGACCTTCTGCTTGACCTTCAGCGGCTGAACGAAGGCCGGCACAAAGTAGATGCGGTCGAGTTGGAAGCGTTCGAGGGCGGCGCGCGCCACGGCCAGGTGGCCCAGGTGCACGGGATCGAAGGTGCCGCCGTAGAACGCGACGCGTTCCAGAGTAGGGTGGGAAGGAAGGCTCATGAGGGCTTACATAAATGCGGCGCGGACCCGCATACACAGGCCCGCGCCGTGGTTGGGGTCAAACTACTTCTTGGCGGCCTTCTTGGCGGCCTTCTTGGCAACCTTCTTCACGGCCTTCTTAGCAACCTTCTTGACAGCCTTCTTCGCGGGCTTTGCAGCCTTCTTAGCAGCCTTTTTCGTAGCCATTGGTATTCTCCCTTTTGATTTTGGTTTTGGTTTGGTCCTGGACTTGGCCGCCTTGACGGCCTTGACCGGGACCTCTTCTTCACCGACCTCGGGCCGGCGAACCTGCTCGACGCGCTTTGCCATGGCCCAGGTCAGCTCGCTGACCCCGGCTCCGGTGACGGCGGAGATCTCAAAAAATTCGAGACCGAGCTTGCGCGCGTGCTTGCGCAGCTTTTCCACCTTCGCCGGATTCGCGGCGTCCATCTTGCTGGCCACCACGAGCATCGGCTTGCGCTCCAATCCCGCGCCGAACTTCTTCAGTTCGCGCTGGATCACGTCGAAATCCTTGACCGGATCGGGCCGCCCGCTGGCATCGGAGCAATCCACCAGATGTACCAGGCAGCGGGTGCGCTCAATGTGACGCAGAAACTGAGTGCCCAGTCCCGCGCCACCGCTCGCACCTTCGATCAATCCGGGAATGTCGGCAACCATGAAGCTGACGACATTCGGCATCTCCCCCAGGGCCACCACGCCAAGATTCGGCTGCAGGGTGGTAAAGGGGTAATCCGCAATCTTTGGCCGCGCGGCCGAAATGCGCGAGATCAAAGTAGACTTGCCCGCGTTCGGGTAGCCCACCAGTCCCACGTCGGCCAGCAGCTTCAACTCCAGGCGAAAGTGAAACTCCTCGCCCGGTCTTCCCGGCTCATGCTCTCGCGGAGCCTGATGCGTCGGAGTGGCAAAGTTCTGATTGCCGCGTCCGCCGCGCCCGCCGCGCGCGATAACGATGCGCTCGTTGGGCTTGCTGAAATCATGCACCAGCTCGCCGGTCTCATCGTTGTAGACCATGGTGCCAACCGGCACCTTCAGCGTGATGCTCTCGCCTTCGGGCCCGGTGCAATTCGAGCCAAGGCCGTGACGTCCACGTTGCGCCTTGTACTCGGGGTTGAAGCGGAAGTGAACAAGTGTGTTGTGGCGTTCACTCGATTCCATGAAGACATCGCCGCCACGTCCACCGTCTCCGCCGCTCGGTCCTCCACGGGGAACAAACTTCTCACGCCGGAAGGCCATGCAGCCGTTGCCGCCAGCTCCGGAGGCAACGCGAATTTTTGCTTCATCTACGAACATTGATACCTATGTACAACTGTCTGGGATATTTCACCATAACTGGTGCAAGAAAAGTAGATGGGAAATGGTGAAAGTCTAACTATTGACATATGTGAATGTAGTTTTACGCTCGCCTCGGCCGTCCCTCGCCTCGCGGTACGCGCAACAGTTTTCAAGTTGATTGTCGAAGCGCAACCATGACGTGTTGTTTTCATCCGCTGTTCATGCGGCCTTGCACGATTGTGCGAAGGCTGCCGCGTGCATCAATGAAAATTGCGACGATTCACGCGCAGAGGGAAACGACGGCGGAAAGCCACGGGCGGCAAGGCACGGCCAATGAAAAAATATTTTGCGCCAAGCCTTGCTTTGCGCCGCGCGGAGACCATTATGCAAGAAAAAGTGAGGGGGGACGCACGAAGGCCCCGCCGCGAGAGCGAGGCCTTAGAGGGTAAAATCGCGCGGGCTTACGCCTGCACGAGGGGATCGATGGCGACAAATTTGCCGAGCTGACCGCGATCCACGAACTTCACTTTGCCGTCAATCTTGGCAAACAAAGTGTCGTCCTTGCCGCGTCCAACATTCAGGCCGGGCTTGATGCGCGTGCCGCGCTGACGGACGATGATGCTGCCGCCGGTGACCGTCTCTCCGCCAAAAGCCTTGACGCCAAGTCGCTGCGCGTTTGAGTCGCGGCCGTTACGGGATGTTCCTTGACCTTTCTTGTGTGCCATAACTGTTTCCTTCCGTGGCGCTCCGCCAAAGGCGCCTTGAAAATCAAAAACTACTTCTTCGTGGACTTCTTCGCCGCAGCCTTTTTCGCCGGAGCTTTCTTGGCCGCAGCGGTTGCCTTCTTGGCAGCCTTCGGAGCAGCTTCGGGTTCCGCCGCAGGCTTCTTCACCTTCGGAGTCTTCACCGCCAGCTCGGGAGCCTTCTCGGTCTTGCCGCCCGCCGAGATCTCGCTGATGCGAACCTGGGTAAAGGGCTGACGATGGCCGTTCAGCTTTTTGTACTGCTTCTTGCGCTTGAAGTGGAAAACCAGAATCTTGTCGGCGCGTCCATCGCCCAGCACCTGGCCGACAACCTTGGCATCTTCAACCTTGCCCAGTTTGCCGTCCGCAGAACTGACCGCCAGCACTTCGAACTCGATCTGGCCGCCATCGTGCGCCGCCTTTTCAATCTTCACAACGTCGCCCGGAGCGACGCGATACTGCTTCCCGCCAGCGCGGATCACCGCGTACATAGCAATGCCTCCATCCATCAAATCTACGCCCTGGCGCGCCCTGCGGCGGCCCCTGGCGGAGCCCATCTGCAACCAATTCTTTGTGCGTGCACTTCCTCGTAGATCGATTGATCTGAAGAGGGACTGGTCTTGCCTGGCGCCGCCGAAACTACCGGGGCGCGACCAGCCTGATGCGAGACGCCCCTGACGGGGCCTAGCAGTACAGGCAAACCATATGATTCTAGCGTTTTCCACGAGGTCAGGTCAAACCCCGGGCCAGGGGGCCGGCCGTCAGCCATGGCTCTTTGGGGCAATTCTACCCAATCAGGGCTGATTCTCAGCCCCGGCCGCGGTAGCGCAGCTTCAGAAACAGAATGGCACACTGCAAGGCCAAGGTCACCAGATTTGGCAGGATTATCGGCAGCAGGCGCAGCCAGAGTCCGTAGGCCAGCCACAGCACGATGCCAAGAGTAAAGATGAGCAGCGTTCCCAGGTGCAGATCGTCGGCGCGTTTGCGCTGCCACACGTGCAGCACCTGCGGCAAAAAGGCGATGGTCGTAAGCGTCCCCGCGGCGTAGCCAATCAAGGTAGCCGGGTCTGCCATCATCATGCTCCCCGGTAGCTCTTCCAGAAGAAATAGGCGCTCATGCCAAAGCCGATGGCGATGACAATCCCGCGCACGTGGGCATGCTTCATCTTCTGTGCAAAGTAGGCGCCAAAGTATCCACCGGTCAGCGAGCCCAGCACCATCACGCCGGCGTGTCCCCAGTAGATGACTCCCTTGGCGATGAAGATAAAGATGGCGACGCCGTTGCAGGCGGCGGCCTGCACCGTCTTGTAGGCGTTGATGCGGTGAATGTTCGTCAGCCCCAGCAGGGCCAGCAGGGCCATCATCAGGATGCCCGCTCCGGCGCCAAAGTATCCAATATAGAAGCCGACGAAGAGCTGGGCGGCGGCCGCTCCCTTGGCGGTCAGCGGGGCTTCGCCACCCGCGGGGCGCAGAGCCCGGGTGATATGGCCGCTGAAGGCGAACAGCATGGTCGCCGTCAGCAGCAGCCAGGGAATCAGACGCATGAACGTCTGCTGCGGAGTGATGAGCAGGGTGATCGCTCCGAGGACTCCGCCGACCAGTCCCGTGGCCAGCAGTGGCACCAGGACCTTGCGCGACTCTGCGCTCTCGAACTCGCCGCGGTAGGCTCCAATGCTGCCCAGGATGCCCGGCCACAGCGCGATGGTGTTGGTGGCGTTGGCCTGAATCGGCGGCACGCCCACCATTAGCAGGGCGGGAAAGCTCAAAAAGCTCCCACCGCCGGCGACGGAGTTCATCATGCCGCCCACGACGGCGGCGGCAAACAGGAAGAGGGCTTGGTGTAGGCTCGGCACCGAACCATTGTAAGCGAGCCATGACCTTGTGCGGGCCGCATTGCAGCAAGCAAACCGCAGACCCCCACGGCGGAGAGATTTCCCCGTGGCCCATGGCGATTTTATGGCGCTTTGGTGGCGCGTCCTGGGTTACGAACTACGCTACGTTCTACGGAGCCGGACTCGTCCCGGCGCGCGCGTAATGGAAGACCGACGTCGAGCGCTTGCCGTCCTGCAGGTAGCTCCACTCCTCGTCGTGGTGGTTGGCGTCGAGAATATCAATCGTCAAGCCCGCCATGTACCCGTCGTGCGGACCGATGTTGGTTCCATCCTTGAACTCGAAGACCAGCCGCGTCGGGGTGGCCGAGGTCAACTTCATCCTGGGCTGGTTGTGCGCCGCGCAGTAGTGCGTGGCCAGCAGATCGTCCAGGTCAGGATGAAACATCGTAACCATCTCGAACGGAGTGCCTTCGGCCATCACGTGCATCATGGCGCTGCCACCGCCGGTCATGCGAACCTGCACGTGCGACACCTGCTCCTTGCCGTCTTCCACCACCGTTCCCTGCCACTGGCCCACCAACGTCTGCAGCGTCTTCCAGGCCTCGGTCTGCATCACCGGGCGATGCTCCGCGGCTACCGCCATCGTCACCGGAACGGCCGAGGCCAGTGCGGCCAGGGCAAGAACTTTACGCATTGAGTTGATCATCTTCACCTCCACCAGTGCGCAAGATGGTAGCACCACCATGGCTGCCGGTAAAATGGCGCGCGAAAAAAAGGAAGGCCCAACCGCTCGGGCCGGGCCTTCTTAATTATTTGCAGCAGCTTACCCGCCCAGCGGCTTAACCGTCCAAAAGCGAGGGTTCGTCGTCGTTCGCGGCGGTTTCCTCATGCGGCAGCACAACGGCCGCCGCCACCTGGTCTTCGCCCTCCAGTTGCAGCAGCTTGACGCCCTGGGTGGCGCGTCCCGCCTCGCGAATGCTGTCGGTGCCCATGCGAATGATCTTGCCGAACTGGCTGATCAGCATCGCCTGACTCTCATCGCTCACCAGCAGGATGGCCACCACCTTGCCGTTCTTGGCCGTCGTCTTCAGGTTGATCACGCCCTTGGCGCCGCGTCCGGTCAGGCGGTAGTCGTCCACCGGAGTGCGCTTGCCATAGCCGTGCTCGCTGACGGTCAGGATCAGGTTCGGCGCCGGAGCCTCGCCTTCCACGTTCTTCTTCTTGCCCTTGATCTCGGCCGCAAGGTTCTTCGGCGTCACCACCATGCCGACGATGTAATCCTTCTCGGCCAGGTTCATGCCGCGCACGCCGCGTGCCGGACGTCCCATGCTGCGCACGTCCTGCTCGTCAAAGCGCACGGCCATGCCAAGGTGCGTGGCCAGCAGAATGTACTGCTCGCCGTCGGTGATCTGGGCGCTGACCAACTCGTCGTCCTTTTCGATGCCGATGGCGATGATGCCCCTGGACATGACGTTGCTGAAGTCCTTCAGCGGTGTCTTCTTCACCGTGCCCTGGCGGGTGGTAAAGAAGATGAACTTGCCCTCTTCCTCCAGGTCGCGCACGTTCAGGAAGGCGCAGACGCTCTCGCCCGGCTGCAGGCTGACCAGGTTGCCGATGTGGCGTCCCTTGCCGGCGGCGCTCACGTCGGGAATTTCATACACCTTCAGCCAGTACACGCGTCCCGTGTTGGTGAAGATCAGGATGTAGTTGTGCGTGCTGGCCACAATCAGGTGCTCGACGAAGTCTTCTTCGCGCGTGCTCATGCCCTTGCGGCCGGTGCCGCCGCGGCGCTGGGAGCGATAGGTGCTCACCGCCGTGCGCTTCAGATAGCCGGTGTGGCTGACGGTGACCGCGACCTGCTCATCGGCGATCAGGTCCTCGATGCGCAGCTCCTTGGCCTCGTCCTGGATGATGGTGCGGCGCGGGTCGGCGTACTGCTTGCGCGTCTCCTTCAACTCCTCGGTCAACACAGAACGCAGTTTCTTGTCGGAGCTAAGGATGAGCTCGTACTCGGCAATGCGCGCGCGCTGCTCGTTCAACTCGCTGATGATCTCATCAATCGAGAGACGGGTCAGGCGATGCAGTTGCAGTTCCAGGATGGCGTCGGCCTGCTTGGCCGTGAAGGGATTCTCCGGATCGGCCGCCGGAGCCCTGCCCGTCAGGTTGATGGTGATCTTCTTGCCGGCGAAGTAGGCGATCAGGTTCTCGCGGGCCTCGGCGCGGTTCGCGCTACCACGGATGATGGCGATGACCTGGTCGAGATAATCGAGAGCCTTCTGGTAGCCCTCCAGAATGTGGGCGCGGTCTTTTGCCTTTTGCAGCAGGAAGGCCGTGCGCCGGCGGATGAC